>OWJJ01001526.1_pt1 | contig 13236 bp, 18 predicted proteins | sample 1732811 | NCBI WGS metagenome assembly OWJJ01 (sample SAMN05065756, study PRJEB22554) | human gut metagenome | biome: ENVO:2100002; feature: ENVO:00000062; material: ENVO:00002003 | host: Homo sapiens | place: USA
GTGCAGGGATGGTGCATTTCTTTCTAAGGCGGGACTACCAGCCACCGGAAAAGGTATTTCTTCATTGAACCTCCCTCAACGAATTTGATCAGAACGGTCATAGAACAAATCTCCATTTCTGACCTTTGCGTGGCTGAGAATCTTGATCTGCCCTTTTTCCTGACTATCCAAGGCATTTTCATAACCCGTATCTGACAAAAACAGGCGGGTTCGTTCTCCTTTCCAGCCCACCGGAGAATCATGCGTCAACACATCGAAAATAATCATGTGTCGGGTGTCCTCCGCAAATCGCTAAAGATCCATGTAGTCATGGCCGTGATAATTCTGCGCCCCTGCTTTCTGGCGCATTTCCTCCATCAGCTGACCGATTGTTTTTCCTTCTGGCATAACAATCACTTCCTCTCCAGTTCTTATGAGACTAGCAAAATCATCTCCCGCAGCTGGGCAAAGTAGAGCTTGCCCTTGGGTGTGACCAGCGTATAGGCGCCGGTATGCCCGTGGTTGCAGTAGTCCTTCACACAGAACAGCCCCGCATTTTTCACATTGGCATAGGGCAGCACATTGCCAGATGCAGTACGATACACAAACCGCTTTTCCAGAAGAAACCGGATAAACCGGCGCTCCGGCACATCCAGCTCTTTAGCGGTAGTCCTGAGATTGGTGCTGTGCTTTAAGTCAATGAACAGGTCATAGAAAGCAGCTTTCCCCTCCAGCTGTGCATTTTCTTTACGCAGAGAAATATTCGCTTCACGCTCAGCCAGCAGATCCGAGCAGAGCTTCATCAGAGCCTCTGGGGAAGTGGCTACCTCCCATAGCTTCTCTTTTGTAAGATAAGCTCCGTGCTTACGAATGGTAGGCAGGACCTCATCGAACACCCACCGTTCAAACCGTTCTGCTGATGGCATTTTACTATGGACGATCAGGCGGTACACATCGCCTTCTGGCAAAAAGGAAAGTTGTTGCAAACCGCCGTCAGTAAGGGTGTCGCGTTTCACGACACCCTTACAATGCCTGCGTAGCGCGTCACGAGGATTACTGTACCCCAACGCACCAGCCACATCTGAGCCGCAAAATAGGTATTTGCCATTTTCCTCAATGACCCGGATACTGCCAAACTCCGGATTATTGAAAATTTCCATCTGATTCATGTCGTGCCTCCTTTGGCATGAGAAAAGACGGCCTTACCAGCCGCCTGTGTGCATATCGTGATTGACCAACGAAGTGTAGTGATTGCTCATGGTGGTAGGTGCATTGAACAGCACCGCAAGCAGGTACTGCTTCATGTTGCGTACCTGGGTGGTGTTCTTTTGCAGACAGTCCATGACAAACTCGATGTGGGAGCTGTCCAGTTTCAAAAAGCGGGAACGCACGATCTCGTGAGGGAAGTCTGCCCCAGAGATCCGGGTGGTCTTTCGTTTGGCACAGACCGTTTCTACCAACAGCTCTATGATCTCATTCAGGTCATCCAGATAAAGCGGATAACGCTGCTTCAGACAGTCATACTCGATATTCTCCAAAATCAATTCCCGATAATTTTCTATCTCTGTGACAGACATCGCATCCCTTCCTTTCCGTTCCGGCGGTATTACCGCCGCTGTTTCCCGGAAGGGAATGGAATCGGTATTTGATCCATGAGTATTTTGTTTTTGGGTATTTGATTTCTTAGTATTTAATTGTGTTGGATTTTCCGGTAACGGATTTACCGCTGACGGGTTTACCGTTATCGGGTTTTCCGACAACGGCTTATCCAACATCGGTTCTCCCTCGATGGGACGCTCAAAAATGGTATACTCATTGGCTGCGAATTTACCAGAAGCATCAGTTGTCTGTCTGCGCCGAATGTATCCGGCTGTTTCAAGCTCATTGACAGCAGAGCGGATTGCATCTTTGCTTTCTCGATTGATATAGCTGAGTCCTGACAGCGTATAATCCCAGTCATCAGGCAGAGATAACATTTGCGACAAGAGACCCTTTGCCTTCAAAGAAAGTCGTTTGTCTTTTAGATGAAAATTGCTCATAACCGTGTAATCGCCAGTGCGTTCTACACGAAAAACAGCCATTTACTTCACTCCTTTCATTTCTCAGGTATGAAAAAAGCCGCAATTCATAAAAGAATTGTGGCAGCGGTTAGGGTCTGTCTGTATCTTTTTTCTTGCGTCGGTAGGGGCGTTTTGGCATTGGTGGTTTATCAAACAGATCCCTTTCCTGAGAAAATGGTAAGGTTTGAAAAACACGGTCAATCTCGGTGGATTCCATATCACGCTGTGAGCGGCAATCTTCTTGAATAGCTTCTCGGATTTCTCTTACAGTACACATATTCATTCCTTTCCTTTCGTTGTATCGGTTATGAACGACGGTGTTTTTTAGGCTTGAAGTCGAGGATATGCCCCTCAATAACATGGGCATATCTCTTAATTTTGATTTCTCGACGCTGCTGGCTTTGCAGAGCTGACTGATACCCGTCCTCTGTGAGAAAAAGCCTCATTTCGTCACCAGGTTCTCCATAAGCAGTAGGGCGCAAGACAGTAAACTCAATCATCCAGAAAGTGCTGTCCCAAAATCGCTCCACTGCAAGAATGTTGTGGCCTTTCAGTTCCCTTGCTGCAATATCTTTCATAGGCTCTCCCTTCATCGTTCCTGATCTCGTTGGCGTTTTTTCTGCCATTGTTCCAGCAGTTTAATAATGGTTTCCTGCATTTTGGCCGGTGTATAGCTTTTGGGGAAATACTTTCGCAAGGTATCGCTGCTCAAGGTCACTTTATCCAGATCACCCTTTTTTTCCTCTGACATGATGGCAAGCATCACATCTTCTGACAATTTCCCTTCCTGGCTGAACTTTTTCATTCGCTGAGCCTGAGAGAGAGAAGGGGTAGCCTGCTCATAGTCCATTGTTTCCACCAGCATTTGCTGTTCGTCCGGTTTCAAAAAAGAGAGTTCATAGGCTGGGTTAAATGCGATTTTCTTTTCATCCACCATATCCAAAAGCTCTGGAATCAGTTCAGTCAAACGAACATATCGCATTACCTGGATACCGCTTCGTTCACCGGCTTCTTTTGCCACCTGGTCTCTGGCGCTCAACTTCTGTTCAACTTGAACAGAAGTCAGGTCTGTTCTTGCTCCTTGATGTTTAATGGCTTCCAGCTTCATTTTGTAGGCAAAAGCCCTTTCACTGGGGAGCAGATTTTCTCGCTGCAAATTGCTGTCAACCATAATAATTGTGGCAGCATCGTCATCCAAGTCGCGCACAATGACAGGCATGGTTTCTTTTCCGGCCAATTCGCTGGCTCTGCGGCGTCTGTGACCGGCTACCAGCTCATAACCGCCATCAGGCAGTGGTCTGGCAATCGCAGGAACCAACACACCATACTTTTTGATGCTGTCTGCGGTTTCTATCATTGCATCATCATCCTTGACCTTGAAGGGGTGATCCTTGAACGGATGCAGTTCAGATAGGGGAATTTCCTGAATTTTTTCCAGTTGCTCGTCTTGCCGACTTTCTTCTGTAGAAAACAGGTCATCTACTGAGGCCAGCTCTATTTTTTTCGCGCTGCTTTTCAAGTTTCAACACCTCCTTCGTCAGATTTTTGTAGCCCTCAGCCACTTTGCCATTAGGATCATGGGCATAAATGCTTTTTCCTTCAGCACTGATTTCTTTAGCCCTGACAGAATGAGGAATTTCTGATGTAAACACCTTGATCTTACTGCCATAGGTTTCGCGCAGAAGAGCGGAGATTTCTTTGGCAAAATTGGTTCGGCTGTCTACCATCGTCAGCAGAATCCCATCAATTTGCAGCTTGGGATTGATTTGTCTGCGAACCTTATTGATAGTTTGCAAAAGCTGCTCCAAACCTTTAGCTGGAAGATACTCTGCCTGGACGGGGATTATAACCCTATTAGCGGCAGCCAGTGCATTGACCGTAAGCATACCCAGGGAGGGCTGGCAATCAATAAGGATATGGGAGTATTGCCCCTTCAGCGTGTCCAGATATTGTCGCAGAATGGTTTCTCGGCTCATAGCGTTTACCAGAGATACCTCCATACCAGATAGCTGGATGTCCGCAGGCATCAGGTCTACGCCCTCAGGGTGGTGCAGGATACCCTCGCCGGGACGAATTGGTTCATCCATCAAAATACGGCCCATAGCGTCTGACAGTGTAAAGGGCAGCTTGTCAGGTTGGGGATTGCCCAAGCTGATGGTCAGGCTTCCCTGTGGGTCTCCGTCAATCAGAAGGACTTTCTTCCCAGACTGAGCCAGACCAATTCCAAGATTGGCACAAGTGGTTGTTTTGCCGACACCACCTTTTTGGTTGGCTATGGCAATAATCTGTGTATTCATAATTTCACCTCATTTCTTTCTAAGTTTAGATATGAAAAAAAGTGCCTGCTCTACCTTTCCTGAGAAAGATAAAACAGGCACTTTTACTGGCTCAATACCTCTTGTAATGAGCCTCTATGTATGGTAGACTATGTCCACGAGACCATAAATATAATTAAGTCCCGACGGGAATTGAACTTTTGGCTAACGCTAAAATTCGCGCCTTTGCAAACAGAGTGCAAACAATAGGGGGCTAAAATCCTTTGTTTTTGCTTGATTTTGCTTGTACGAGGTTTACAGTGAATGTGGAGAAATGCCTTGATATAACTGCATTTTCTTTATCTCCGTTGATAGGGAATATATGCACTGGGTCCATCTCCTAAGCGGAAGGCCGTGTGTTCGAATCACATCGGGGACGCCATTTCAAGAAAATGCGAAGGTCATTTTTCCATGGGAAAGACGATCTTCGCATTTTTCATTTTGAACCTATCGCCAAAATCAGCCAGCGAATGCCATTAGCAGAATTTTCGGTTTCAGCTAATAAAATCAGGTTCCCAGCTAATGAAGCCCCATAAAGCACCTTTTGAACTCTGTTTCCCGGCTCTCTGCTAAAATTGGTAGCCGCTTTTCTGTAAATCCATGTATTCCGTTCCACACCTGAAAAATGGGATATTCTCTATTCTGCGCATCGTGAGCCGAACTTAGACGGGCTTTGCATAACGACAACTTCAATGCTATAATAAAATCAAAAACTGCTGTTGAAAAGGGAGGATGCCTTGCCATGATGCGCTATGAGGAAAGCGGCGACTTTACCACAACGCTGCACAGACGGTTGCTCTACATCCTGAATGAAAACCTTCCCGGTTCTACATGGTACTGCATCGCAATGAAGATGCTGCAATATTATGGCGACTTGGACATGATTTCTATTGAGGAAATGGCATCGCTGTGTGCAGTGTCAAAATCCACGATCTCCAAATTTATCAGAGTTCTTGGCTATGAGGACTATCGGACATTCCAAAAACAGGCTGCGATCAATTTGAATCGAAAACAGCGCGAAAACTATTTCGTAACGGATGTTATGCGCTATATTGATGAACATTCGACGGATGCCTATGTGGATGCGGTGCTCCGGGATATCCGTATGACCTATGAATTGCTGGACTGGGAAAAGTTGGATCGGCTTGCAGCAGAAATTTACCATTATGAAAAGGTTGCAGCATTTGGTTGTGACTTTTCTGAAACGGCTGCATTGGATCTGCAGACAAAGCTGCGCGACCAACGCAAATTTATCGTGACGAACATTGATGACCAGAAACAGGCGGATTATATCCGGAATGCGGACGATAAAACACTGGTCATCGTGTTCAGTGACAGCGGTGAATATGTGCAGCGTCCGCAGAATACGGATTCGGTACGCGCGCACTGGGCATTTGAGAACTTCCGAGGGAAGATCGTGATGATCACCTCCAACCCGGACGCAGAAAAAAATCCGCTGGTCGACTATTGCTTATTATATCGTCACTGCCGTGAAGTACATACCCACCGTATTTTATATGCAGTTTTGACGGATCTGCTGGCTTATCGCTACCATGAATATCTGCGCAGCAGAAAGCTGCTTAAAGAAAACAGAATTTAAAAATTTGCCGCTCTGTGCTGGAAGTTTCCAGAAACAGAGCGGCTTTTTTGCTATACAGCGATTATTTCTGCACAAAAATCAGAGAAATGATTTGTGCAGAATGGATGGTTTTAGACTCATTTTTTCCGAATTGCGAAAACTGCTGACAGAATGTTCTTTTTTTGCTACACTCATGCCAGATCCAGACCGATCGATCAGAATACGGGGCAGCATCCCCGGACGTTTCACAATACAAGGAGGTTTCTCAGAATGCAGCTATCCAACAACTTTTTGTGGGGCGGTGCAACTGCGGATTTTCAGTTTGAGGGTGCCTATCAGGAGGACGGACGCGGTCTGTCCACTCATGACTTTGAAACCGACGGTTCGGTACAACATCCCCGCTGCAACACGTTCAAAACGGCAGATGGTCAGTTTGGCGAACTCCCCAGCAGCTTTTTTGCACCGGATTCCCTCCCGGACGGTGCAGAACCCTGTCTGTACGAAGATCGTTACTATCCCAGCCACAAAGCGGTTGACCATTACCACCGTTACAAAGAAGATATTGCACTGCTGGCAGGCATGGGCATGAATGTTTATCGGTTCTCCATCTGCTGGAGCCGGATCTTCCCAACTGGCGATGAACTGGAACCCAATGAAGCAGGATTCCGCTTCTACGATGGCATTTTTGCCGAACTGGAAAAGAATGGAATGCAGCCGCTGGTCACGATCCATCACGATGAGCTGCCGGTTGCACTGGCCTTGAAATACGATGGATGGTCCAGCCGCCACACCATCGACTGCTACGTGCGGTACTGCAAAGCACTGTTTGAGCGGTACGGCAAGCGCTGCAAATACTGGCTTACCTTTAATGAGATCAACGCGGTCCGCGGCTTTGCGGCTTGCGGTACCCACAAGTGCGACAACCAGACCCACTACAACGCGGTGCACAATATGTTCCTTGCCAGCGCACGCGCCGTGAAACTGGGCCATGAAATGATGCCGGGCAGTATGTTTGGTGCCATGTATGCCATGAGTGAGCTTTACCCGGCAACCTGCAAGCCGGAGGATGTGTTTACCCGTTTGCAGAAGCGGCGGGAAAGCTATTACTTCATTGATACCATGGCACGTGGTTATTATCCCAGCTATGCGGCAGACCTTCTGGCACGCCGGGGCGTGACCCTGCACACCGAACCGGGAGATGATGCGATTCTGGCAGCTGGCGCGCTGGACTATGTTTCCTTCAGCTACTACCGTTCCAATGTGTGCAGCACAGAAACCAGAATGAACGTGATCGGCGGCGATCCGAACCCGTATCTGGAACTGACCCCGTGGGGCTGGCCCATTGACCCGCTGGGGCTGCGCTTCCTGCTGAACGAACTGTGGGATCGCTACCAGAAGCCGCTGTTTATTGTAGAAAACGGTCTGGGCGCAGTGGACAAGGTGGAAGAAGATGGTTCCATTCAGGATGACTACCGCATTGCTTTCCTGAAAGACCATCTGCGAGCAATGATGGAAGCGATCGTGACGGACGGTGTACAATGCCTTGGTTACACCATGTGGGCTCCGATCGATCTTGTCAGCCTTTCCACGGGCGAAATGAAAAAACGGTATGGCTTCATCTATGTGGATATGGATGATAAGGGCAATGGCACATTGGAACGCAAGCCCAAAAAGAGCTATTACTGGATGAAGGATGTCATTGCGAGCAATGGCGAAAAGCTCTGGGCCGAGTAACAGGAATTGGACAGAAAAGGAGAAATCAAATGTCATTCGATGCAAAAAGCGCCGCAGCGGAGATCGTTCGGCTGGTTGGCGGAAAAGAAAACATCAACAGCGTTGCGCATTGCATGACCCGTCTGCGCTTTGTGGTCAAGGATCTGAAAAAAGCAGATCAGGAAGCACTGAAAAAAGTTCCCGGCGTTCTGGGCGTGATCTATGCTGGCGGGCAGCTCATGGTCGTCCTGGGGAAAAACCTGCTGCCCGTGTATGAAACAGTGGTCAAAGACTTTGACCTTTTGGAAGGCGCAGCAGTCAACGAAAATCTGGACGCTCCGGCAGAAAAAAAGCCGCTGACGCTGAAGAGCGCAGGCGTGGCCGTGCTGGAGTATGTTTCGGCAGCGGTCGCCCCGTTGATCACGGGTCTGGTGGCAGGCGGTATGCTGAAGGTGGTTCTGCTGCTGATCACGCTGGTCAATGCGGGCTTGGCAGATACTGCGACCTATGCTCTTCTGAGCGGTCTTGCCGATGCGCCGTTCTTCTTTATGCCCATCTTTGCGGCCTATGGTGCTGCGAAGAAGCTGGGCGGAACGCCGATCTACTCCATGATGTGTGCCGCTGCTCTGCTGCATGGCAAGTATACAGCGCTGGTGGCCGCAGGTGAGCCGATCACCCTGCTGGGACTTCCGGTGCGTCTGATGAGTTATTCCAGTTCTCTGCTGCCTGCCCTGCTGATCGCGCTGTGTGCCTACTATCTGGAAAAATTCTTTAATAAAATTATACCGGGAATTTTCAAGTCCCTGCTGGTCGGTCTGTGCACCGTCACGGTGACGATGGTTCTGGGCTTTACGGTCCTGGCACCTCTGGGCGGTTATCTGGGCAACTATCTGGCCGTTGTCTTTGGCTTCCTTGGCGATAAGATCGGCTTTATCACTGTGGGTCTGCTGGCTGCTTGCCTGCCTTGGCTGGTCATGTGCGGTATGCACCTTGGTCTGGTGCCGTTCATGACGCAGGCGCTGACGAACCCCGGTTATGATGCCGTGTTCCGCCCTGCATTCATCCTGCACAACATGGCAGAGGGCGGCGCCTGCATCGGTGTGGCACTGCGCACCAAGGACGCTGAAAAGCGCACCGAAGCACTGTCTATCGCGTTTGGCTGCATCGTGGCCGGTGTTACGGAACCCGCAATCTACGGCATCAACCTGCCCCGTAAGAAGCCCATGTACGGCGTGATGGCCGGTGGTGCTGTCGGCGGTGTGGTTGCTGGTCTGCTGGGCGCAAAAGCCTATGTGATGGGCTACTCCACCGTTTTGGCGCTGCCGATCTTCCAGAACACGATCGTTGCCATGAGCATTGCGATCGTGACAGCGATCGTTGTTGCAGCGGTGGTTACCTATGTGCTGGGCTTTGAGGAAAAGAACTGATTTTCCCAAAGAAGATAAGAAGGAAATGAAGAAGTTCTTCAGCGAAGAACTGTAAATGAAAGAACGGCCGCCTGCTGCACCGATGGATGCAGCAGGCGGCCGTTTTCTATGATGTGGAAAGATCCTTTTGTGCCCTTCAATCGACTGGCAAGTGGCGCTGGAATGCCGCAGGCCGTGGAACACGATGCGGGCAAACTCCGGGTGTTCCGCATTTCTGCACAGCTATTTTTTCCGCTGCCGCTGAACACGGCGGGCGGCGTCCCGCCCGGCTGCGATCCCGCTGCCGAAGGCCCAGTGCAGATTGAAGCCGCCGCAGCTGCCGGCGCAGTCCAGCGTTTCGCCCACAAAATACAGGCCCGGGCAGCCCTGAAACTGAAAATGCGCATCCACTTCCCGCAGCGAGAGCCCGCCGCCGGTCACCTGCGCCTGCTTCCAGCCGCAGGGGGTCAGGCCCTCAAAGCGCCAGTGCTTGGCGGTGCGGGCCAGTTTCTGCCACTGTCCGGCGGTGAGAACGGCGGGCGCGTTGCCGTCCCTCAGCCCGGCGGCAGACCACACAGCGCAGCCCAGCTTCCGGTTCAGCAGGCCCAGCCAGAACCCGGCAGGGCTGTCCCCTGCCGTCTGGGCGGCATGGGAACGGAACAGGGCGGTCAGCTCTGCTTCGTCCAGTGCCGGAAAAAGATCCAGCTCCACAGCGGGAGCCTTTGGGCTGCGGCCCGGTGCCAGCAGGCCGGATAGCTGCATGATGCAGATGCCGGAAAGGCCATAGTCGGTGAACTGCACCTCGCCGGTCTCTGTGGCCAGCACACGGCTTCCGTCCAACAGGGAGGCTGCGGCCTTGGCGCGGATGCCGGCCAGAGTCTTGTTGGGCTTTGCGCACTGCAGAGCGGTCAGACAGGGATACAGCGGCTCCGTTCTGCCGCCGCACTGGGCGGCGAACCGGGTGCCGAAGCCGTCGGTGCCGAACTGCGGCCCGGCGGCACCGCCCATGGCGCAGATGACGGCATCCGCGCGCAGGGTCTCGGTGCTGCCCTCTGCCGTCTCGAACTGCACAGCGTAGCCGCTGCGGCTCTGACTCAGGGTGCGCACGGTGCAGCCGGTGCGCAGCTGCACATGGTGCTGCGCAAGATGATGCTCCAGCAGGGCCAGCACGTCCGCTGCCTGATTGGAATAGGGATAGATGCGCCCCGCTTCGTCGGTGCGGGTATAGAGCCCCAGCGCACGGAACCAGCCCAGCGGGTCGGCTGCATTCACAGCGTCCAGCAGCGGGAGCAGCGCCGCCGGGTCGGCTGTGAAATACCGCTCCGGCGCGATGCCGGTGTTGTCCAGATTGCAGCGGCCGTTGCCGGTGGCCAGCAGCTTTTTGCCCGGCCTCGGGCTGCGTTCCAGCACGACCACCTGTGCGCGGGGTGCACTTTGTGCGGCGGCCAGCCCGGCGGCCAGCCCGGCGGCACCGCCGCCAAGAATGAGGATGTTCGGCATCCTGACACCTGCCTTTCTCAGCAGAATTTCAGAAGCTGTCCTCATAAGCAGGGTGCTGTGCTTATGAAAACGGCTTTTTGTATCATTGTAGCAGAACCCTGCCGGAAACGCAACGAAGGGGCAGCTTTCCGTAGGTATAAATTGCCCGGGCTGACAGATACTAGAGGTGCAGGCATTTTCAAGGAAACGGAGGAGCCAACAATGAAAGCAACAGGTATCGTGCGCCGCATCGACGAGCTGGGACGGGTGGTGATCCCCAAAGAGATCCGCCGCACCCAGCGCATCCGCCGCGGCGACCCGCTGGAGATCTTCACGACAGGCGACGGCGAGGTGATCTTTAAAAAGTATTCCCCCATTGGCGAAATGAACGCAGTGGCGGCCCAGTACACCGAGGTGCTGAGCAAAAGCTTTGCGCTTACAAACGAATACCGCCGAGGAGCTTTCCCAGTTGGGAGGAGACCATCCCAATAATTGTGTAAACCTCCGGAGAGGTGTAAAATAGAAGCATCAGGATGGAGGAAAAAGATATGTCCCGAAAGAATCGAAGCCCGGAAGAAAAAGCCCGCAGAGCAAAAATCCGTGAACTGCTGCAGATGGCGAATATTCCTTCAATGGTAACAATCATGGAGATTAGTGTTTATCTGGAGATTACCAAAGGATAAATACCCGCACGCATTCTACCGCAATGAACTTCAGAAACACGGAATCATTCAATCCATGTCCAGAAAAGGTAACTGCTATGACAACTGTATTATGGAGACCTTCTTTGGTAGATTGAAAAATGAAATGTTCTATGGTTTTGAGAAAGATTATCCTTCCTTTGAAGCATTCTCCAAAGCTATTGCTGATGATATCGACTATTACAATAACAGCAGGATCCAAGCGAAAACAAAATGGATGCCTCCCTCTAAATTCAGGGAAGCATCCATGATGGAAGCTTAATTATTCAATTTTGAACCGGTGTCCAGAAAACCGGGTACATATCATTTCATAGAAAGCTCTTTTGCATTTTCACAGTCCAGCTGTAAATAATTTTTTCCGTCTTTTTGGAAAAGCATGCTGCTTTGTTCCATAAATATCCTCCTTGCTGCAAGTAATAAAACCATCTCTATATGGTGATATTCTCAGAATTTCATCTGTCTGCATATAGTCAATATTTGCTTTCTTGGTACGCACTGCATTCTTGCTTCCTTTTGGTCTAGCCATAATAGTCACTCCATCCAGTATTGAAATTTAGCTAATATAAGTATATTCTTTCTGTCTCGAAATGGCAATGCTTTCTTAGACAACAAGAGCGGAGCCTTTTGCAAGGCCCCGCTCTTATTCATAGAGAAAACCACAAGCTATGCTTGTGGAAGAAAAGAGCCGTAGCGTTGAAACGGTAGAAAAAGAACCTCCTTTTGCTATAATTAGAAGCGGGTAACGCCAACCGCATAGGGCCTTTGGTTCGGCCTACTTTTTGGAGCTGGGCCTCTCGTGCCAGCAGCTCGAACAGAATATCCCGGCCCTCTTCACCGACCCCGCGTGCGGCCATGTGCTGCGGGCGAAAGGCTTCGTACAGGACGAGAACGGCTGGGTGAAGCTGAACGCCACCGCCGACGGCCTGACGGCAAACGCTATCCCCAAGGAGCAGGAAGTGCTCATCGTGATCGGGGAGGGGCTGGAGAAAGAACGGATTGAGGTGAGATTAAAGGGGTAAGGCGGATCCCCCGTATATCGTTGTATCTTTCCATAAATAGTTTGTCTCCCGCCCAAAGTAGGCGTATAATAGGGGAAAAGAAACGCTAAAGGAGAATCCCCTATGAACGGCACCGCATTGCGCAAACCGACTGCCCGGCGGGTGGTGGGCATGGTGGCGGGCATCGTCATCATCGCCCTTGGCATTGCGCTTTTCAAGCAGTCCCACCTCGGCAACGACTCCATCAGCGCCCTGAACATGCGGCTGGCGGAGCTGCTCGGCATCTCGCTGGGCACCCAGAACCTGTGCACGAACATCCTGTTTTTCCTGCTGGAATTCTGGTTCGGGCGCAAGTACATCGGCCTTGGCACCTTCGTCAACGGCATCTGCATCGGGTACATCGTCACGGCGTTCTATGACCCCATTCACGCCCACTTCGGCGACGCGCCGTCGCTGGCGGTGCAGTTGGCGTGGGTCATCGCGGCGGTGCTGGTCACGGCGCTGGGCGCTTCGCTCTACCAGACCGCCGACCTCGGCATCGCGCCCTACGATTACCTTTCCCTCGGTCTGCGGGACTACACACCCTGCCCGTACTTCGGGTGCCGCATCTTCACCGATGCGCTCAGCGCCCTGCTGTGCTGGCTGCTGGGTGGCCTTGTGGGCCTTGGCACCTTGATCTGTGCGTTCTGCCTTGGGCCCTTCATCCAGTTCTTCGATCGGACGTTCTCCCAGAAGGTGCTGCAATACAAACCGAACAATTGAGAAACCCCGCGGCGTCAAATCATACGCTGCGGGGGTCTTTTTTATTGCTGCCGTTAAGCAGAAAATGAAAATGAAGGAGATTTATCTTTCAAAACCGCCTGTGGACTGCTGCGGCGATGGGGAGCCATAACAAACCCATCAGACAGGCTTTGGAAGAAGCAAATAGGGATGTGAGAAATGCGCTGTCAAAGGTTGATGCCGATTCCAAGGATCACGAATAGGATCGCCAGACAGATGCAGCTTA
>OWJJ01001547.1_pt1 | contig 13070 bp, 10 predicted proteins | sample 1732811 | NCBI WGS metagenome assembly OWJJ01 (sample SAMN05065756, study PRJEB22554) | human gut metagenome | biome: ENVO:2100002; feature: ENVO:00000062; material: ENVO:00002003 | host: Homo sapiens | place: USA
CGAGATTACTACGCGTCTCGTGGGCTCGGAGATGTGTATAAGAGACAGGGTGAACCCATCTCCGGCGTCACCTTCACGCTGAACTATGCGGACGGCCCCACCATTACCACCGAACCCACCGGCGAGGACGGCACCGTGACCATCGAGAACCTGCTGCCCGGCGTTTATACCGTCACCGAGCAGAGTGTGCCGGAGGGCTATATCCTGGACACCACCCCCCAGCAGGTGACACTGGAGCCGAACCGGGACGCTACGGTGCAGTTCCAGAACTACAAGCGGCCCACGCTGACCATCCACAAGGTGGACATCAACGGCAACGCCCTGACGGGGGCTATCTTTGAAGTCAAGACCAAGGCGGGCGTGAAGATCGGAGACTTCCCCGTAGGCCCGGACGGTTCTATTACCGTTGAGAATATCCATCTGGATGAGGGTTACTACATCGTCACCGAAATCCAGGCCCCGGACGGCTACATTCTGGACTCCACCCCTCACGAGGTTTATCTGCGGCCCGGTAAAACCACCGAGATCTCCATTGAGAACGAGAAGAAACCGGGCCTGACCATCAAGAAGATTGATTCCGTCACCGGCAATCCTCTGAAGGGGGCAAAGTTTGAGCTTTGGGTAGCCAAGGACAACACCGAGGACGGCACCTATCAGAAACTGGATCAGAACTTCTACTATACCGATGAAAACGGCGAAATCTACCTGGATAAGCTGGACACCGGCTGGTACAAGGTGGTGGAGGTTGATCCGCCCACCGGCTATGCCCTCCGTGACCCCTCCGAGCAGACCATCTACGTGGACAACGACAAGGCTGTGGAGCTGATTTTTGAGAACACGCCCCTCGGTGCCCTAGTGGTCTGGAAGTTCGATTCCGTCACCGGCGAGGCCCTGGAGGGCGCTGTGTTCCAGGTGCGCTACCTGGGCGGCACCTCTGGCACCGGCGGCACCGTGATCGGCACCTATAAGACCAGCGCCAACGGCAGCTTTACCGTCACCGGCCTGGAGGGGGGCACTTATGTCGTGGAGGAGCTGGCCAGTCCCAATGGCCATGTCATCGACACCGCACCCCAGACCGTGTTTATCTCCGGCAAGGAGCAGGATGTGGTACAGCTGTACTTCGGCAACTCTCCCAAGGGAAGCCTGCTGATTAAGAAGATCGACAGTGAAACCCATGAGCCGCTCAGCGATGTGGAGTTCATGGTCACTACCGCCGACGGAACTGTGGTAGGCGACACCAACGGCAAATTTGTCACCGATAGCGCCGGTACGATTTTGGTTGAGGGTATCGACCCCGGCACCACCCTGGTGGTCAAGGAAACCAGAGCCAAGACCGGCTATGAGCTGGACGATACTCCCCAGACCGCCACGATCAAGGCGGGACAGACCGTCACCCTCGAATTCCGCAATGCTCCCCAGGGCTGTCTCCTCATTACCAAGGTGGACAGCGTGACCCGCAAGCCCCTGTCCGGCGTTCAGTTCAAGATTGCTGGGTACAACGGCTGTGAGTATCCCGCTGGCACCTATACCACCGACGCCAATGGCCAGATCAAGCTGAGCCACATTCCCTCCGGCTGCTACTCCATTACGGAAACCAAGGCCGCAGCGGGCTATCTGCTTAACGGTACCGCCCAGACCGTCAAGGTGGAGAGCGGCAGCTGCAAGGAAGTCACCATCGCCAATGAGCCGCTGGGCGGGCTGGTCATCAAGAAGATGGACAGCGTAACCAAGGAACCTCTCAGCGAGGTGACTTTCAAAGTGACCACCACGGACGGGGCCGTAGTCGGTACGTCCAACGGCGAGTTCCGCACCGATGAAAACGGTTATATCACCATCCCCGACCTGGAACCGGGCGGCTATGTGGTTCAGGAGGTCAAGGCCAAGGATGGCTACCTGCTGGACAACACCCCCAAGACCATTGAGATCAAGGATCATCAGACCTACACCCTGGAGTTCTTCAACCAACCCAAGGGCAATCTTATCATCAACAAGCTGGATTCCGTTACCAAGGCTCCCCTGGAGGGCGTGGAGTTTGAGCTGACCTACTCCGACGGCTCCTATGTGGACGCAGAGGGCGGCACCCTGTCCAGCAAGGGCCTTTATACCACCGATGAAAACGGCCAGATCATCCTGTCCGGGCTGACCGGCACCATCGTGGTGACGGAAACCAAGACCATTGAGGGCTATACCATCCACGAGGAAACCCGTACCCAGACGGTGGTCATCAACCCCAACGACACCCAGGAGCTGACCTTCTACAACGACCCTGTGGGCGGCGTGGAGATCATCAAGGTTGACGAAGCGGATAAAACGGAGCGGCTGGCCAATGCCACTTTTGAAATCCGCCAGATGAATGACGCCCTGGTGGATACCGTGACCACCGACAAGTATGGCCGGGTGTTCCTGGCCCTGGAGGACGGGGCCTATTATGCGGTGGAGATCGAGGCCCCGGAGGGCTATAAGCTGGATGATACCCCCCACTACTTCGAGGTGGTGGACGGCAAGACCAGTAAGCTGACCGTGACCAACAAAGCCTTCTCCGGCATCCTCATTCATAAGACCGACAGCAGCACCGGCAAGGGCATCTACGGCGTGACCTTCCTGCTGTATGACGCCAATAATAACCCTGTGGGCCAGTACACCAGCGACAACCAGGGCTACGTCTACATTGAGAACATCGAAACCGGGCGCTACTATCTCCGTGAGCTGGAGAACGAGGGGTACATCCTGGACACCCAACGCAAGACCGTCTATGTAAAGTCCGGCGAGACAACCTTGGTGGAGTGGGAGAACACCCCCATCATGGGGCAGATCCAGATCATCAAGAAGTCTGCGGACGATAACCCCATCAACGCCCTGCCCGCCGGGACGCTGCTGGAAGGGGCTGTGTTTGAGGTCTACGACAAGGCGGGCAATGTGGTGGACACCATTGTGTCCGACTACAATGGCAGAGCGGTATCCAAGCTCCTGCCCCTGGGCCGCTATACCATCCGTGAGGTACAGGCCCCCGACTATTACTCCATCAATCCCACCGTTCTGACCGCATACCTGGATTATGAGGGCCAGATCGTGACCTTCGAGGTGGAGGACAACAGCGTGTCCACTGGCGTATCCATCAAAAAGACCGGCTATGCCGAGGTCATGCCCAACCAGCCCATCCGGTACACCATCACCGGCATCGGAAACACTTCTACCGTGCCGCTGTCCTCCTTCTACTGGAGAGACACGCTGCCCGGTCAGGTGCAGCTTTCCAAAGTGGTCACCGGCACCTACAACCAGCAGCTCTCCTATAAGATCGTCTATAAGACCAATCTGAAGGACAGCTATCAGACCCTGGCAGACAGCCTTTCCACCACTAAGAACTACGTGCTGGAAGCCAGCCCTGCGGCCCTGGGCCTTGCCTCCAACGAGCGTGTCACCGAGATCATGTTCGTGTTCGGCACCGTCAAGGGCGGCTTTGGTCAGGTGGAAACCGCCTATATCCACGGCAATGTGGTGAATGGCCTTGCCAACGGCTCCAGCATTGTCAATGTGGCCGATGTGGGCGGCGTCTACAACGGCCAGTGGATTCAGGCCGTGAGCCGCTGGGTGACCAAGGTTTACGCCAAGACCATTACGACCCTGCCCAAGACTGGGTATTAAGCCGTGAAGCGCAATCAGAATTTTCGCAGTGTCGCCCCTTTGTGGGCGGCACTGTCTGTTCTGGTGATTTGGGCCGCTCTGCTGATTGCCACCGCCTATGAGGATGGTATGAACCTATTTACCCTGATGGAACGCATATCCGGGCAGTTTGCCCATCCGTTCTCCATCCAGTGGAAACCCCACTCCATGAAGGTTGTGTTGATCTGTCTGGTGTGTTACTGCTGCGGAATCGGCTTGTATTACACCTCCAGGGAAAATCGTAGACCCGGAGAGGAGTATGGCTCCGCCAAGTGGGGCGATCCCAAAGCCCTTTGCAAGAAGTACATGGACACCAAAAATCCACTGTCCAACGTGATCCTGACCAGGAACGTATCTATCAGTTTCAACAGCTACAAGCACCGGCGGAACCTCAACATCGTCGTGGTGGGCGGCTCCGGCTCCGGCAAGACCCGCTTTGTGGCCAAACCATGGCTTTACAGCGCAAACTGCTCCTATATCGTCACAGACCCCAAGGGGGAGCTGCTGCGGGCTTCCGGGAACCTGCTCAAAGAGATGGGATATGAGATCGTGGTATTCAACCTGATCGACCCCAGCCAATCGGATGGCTATAACCCCTTCGCCTATATCCGCAACGAGGCCGACGTGCTGAAGCTGATGGACAATCTGATCCGCAACACCACCCCCAAGAACGCAAATAACTCCGACCCATTCTGGGAGAAAGCGGAAATTGCATTGGATTCCGCTCTCATGCTCTATCTGCTCCATGAGGCTCCGCCTTATGAGCAAAACCTTGAAATGATTACCTACCTGCTGACCTGTGCGCAGGTGCGAGAGGAGGATGAGCAATACCAAAGCCCTCTGGATCAACTGTTTCTGGAGCTGGAGTACAACAAGCCAGATCACATAGCAGTCCATCAGTATAAGATTTTCAAACAGGCCGCAGGCAAGACGGCAAAGACAATTCTTGTGTCGGCAGCTGTCCGTCTAGCGGCATTGGCCATGCCGCAGTTTGCCGCCATGACCTTCAGGGACGACATGGACTTCGGCTCTCTTGGAGAACGCAAGAGAGCCATTTTTTGTGTCATCCCTGTGGCAGACGGTAGCATGAACTACCTCGTAGGTATGCTCTACACCCAATGCTTCCAGGAGCTGTACCGGGTGGCGGATGAAAAGTACAAAGGCAAGCTGCCCATCCCGGTGCGTGTCATCCAGGATGAATGGGCCAACGTTGCCCAGCCGGACAGCTACCCCAAAATCCTGGCCACTTGCCGCAGCTATAATATCAGTCTCAATATCATTGTCCAGAACATCGCTCAGATCAAAAACATCTACGAAAAGGAATGGGAGAGTATCATCGGCAACTGTGATACTCTCCTATTTTTAGGCGGCGGCAACGAGCCGACCTCTCTGGAGTTTATGAGTAAGCTGCTGGGCAAGGAAACGCTGGACACCCGCACCCGTGGCCTGACCCGTGGGCACAGCGGCTCCAGCTCCACCAACTACCAGCAGGCAGGCCGTGAGCTGATGATGCAGGAGGAAATTCGTTTGATGGATACCGACGATTCCATTCTGCTAATCCGTGGAGAGCGTCCTGTGCTGGATAAAAAATACGACCTCATGAAGCACCCCAATATCAAGCTGACGGAGGACGGAGGCGCAGCGCCCTATGTCCATAAGAGCCTGCCCACTAAATTTGAGGTATCCGATCTGCCCTACGATTTTCGTTCTCTGGACGATTATCAATTTGATACGATGGAGGAATTTGACCATGAAAATCCTGATGAAGATGAAGAAGAATGAGCAGCCCAACACGCTGTGCCGCCGTGTCAGACGGCGCTACTTCGCAGGGGCCTTTACGGTGCTGGCCTTTACGCTCTGCACGGTGCCTGCTATGGCTGCTGGTTCTGATCCGTTGACTATTGTCAACAGCCTTTCCGACTTCATTTTCAATATCATCAAGGCCATCGGCGTCATCATCCTGGGCTGGGGCGTTGTCCAGGTTGGCATGAGCATCCAGTCCCATGACGCCAGCCAGCGCACCCAGGGCTTCCTTTGCCTGTTCGGTGGGCTGATGATTGCCTTCGCCAAGGAGATCCTGACCACCATCGGCGCTATCTGAGAAAAGAAGCAGCCGGTCTGCCATCGCTGACAGACCGGCTGCGCTTAAATATGCTCCGGTATATTCCGACGATTGTAGAGGATGCGGCGCACTTCCATTATATCTCCGATCACAACGTAAAAAATGACATAGTTTTTCACGTAGATCCGGTAGTACGGATATTGCCGCTCCTTTGCCGAGTGATACGGCTCAAACGCTTCCGCACAGGTGGTGCGCTCTCGAATGGCCTCCTGAACGGCATCCACCAACTGATCAGCCGCTATGGGGTTCTTCAAACGATACGCAATATAGTCCACAATGCTTGAGAGGTCATCTTCAAATAATGGCAAAAACCGCAGCTTATAGTGCTTTCCGTTCATGGAGCCGACTCCTCACTCTGCCAAACACTTCTTCTTCCGTATAGCGGACACTGTCTGCCGCCGCAGCCCGGTCAGCTTCGTCCAGGCGCAGCTCCACTTCATCCGTCAATGCGGCATACTGCTCCAGGCTGAGCACCACCATGGAACCGTAGCCATTTTTGGTCAGGTAAACCGGCTGACCGCTCTTGACCGTTTCCTCAATCTCGCTGAATTTGTTGCGCAGATCGGAAACCGGACGAATATCCAGCATAGAAAAGCCCCCTTTCTGGCATGGCTATATTTTATCACAATTACGCCACATTATCAAGGCGGCAGACAATCTTACCATATCCAAAACTCTATCACCTGGAGGTGAATCAATTTGGACAACAACTGGGTTGTAGACAACCTTCAAAACGCATTTACCACATGGAACACCAAAATGGAGGAAATGTGGGGCCTGCTGACCCAGTCGCCGGAAACCTTCAAGGGCGGCACGATCTGGAGCACTATCGTCACCATCAATGGCGGTATGCAGGCCATTGGTTATGGCCTTCTGGTGCTGTTCTTTGCTATCAGCCTTTTTCGGAGTGCAGCCAGCTTCCGGGACTTCCAACGACCGGAATATGTGGTGCGCCACCTGATTCAATTTGTGTTGGCGAAGGTGGCCATTACCTACGGACTGGATTTTCTGACGAAAATCTTTGCGGTATGCAATGGCATTGTAGCGACCGCAGCGGGCAGTATCGGCGGTGCCGATGGAGCATCTATTACCATGCCAACGGAAATGATAGACGCCATTAATAGCCTGGGTTTCCTGGAGAGCATCCCACTATGGCTAGTCACATTGCTGGGCAGCTTGTTTATCACTGTATTGGCATTTATTATGATCCTCACGGTCTATGGCCGCTTTTTCAAGCTCTATATGTATGCAGCTCTCTCCCCTATTGCCCTATCTTCCTTTGCGGGAGAAAGCACTTCCTTTATCGGCAAGTCCTTTCTCAAAAGCTACATTGGTGTCTGCATGGAGGGGGCCGTAGTGGTTCTGGCCTGTATTATCTTTACGGCCTATGCCTCCAGCGGAACACCTGTCATTGATGCAGAAACATCCGTTATCACTCAGGTCTGGAGCTATCTGGGCGAAACCATCTTCAACCTTCTGGTGCTGGTTGGACTTGTAAAAGCCGCCGACCGCATCGCCAAAGAAATGTTTGGAGTGTGATCCATGGAAATCAAAATCAACAAAGAAATCCTGACCTATCAGGAAACCATCTTCTTCGGCCTGACCATGCGGCAGTTTTTCTGCTCCGCCCTGGCGGTTGGAACCGCCCTGGGGCTGTATGCTTTGCTTAGCAGGTTCATGGGCCTTGAAGCGGTGGGTTTGATCTTTATTCTGGGAGCCGCTCCTTTTGCGGTGGCTGGCTTTTTCCAGTATAACGGCATGAAGCTGGAGAAATTCGCCTGGGTGTGGTTCAAGTCCTGCTTTCTGCTGTCCAACCACCGTGTTTGGAAATCTCAAAACCGCTTTATCCCCGAAACCAAGCGACAGGAGGGAAAAAGGAAATGATTAAGCCCTTTAAGGGGAAAAACCCCAATCTCGAAAAGTTTTTTATCCCCCGCAGCGTCCAGCAGTCAATCCCCATCAAAAAGGTGCATAAGGATGGTGTCTTTGAAGTCGCCAGTCTTTACTCCAAGACCTGGCGTTTTTTTGATGTCAATTATGCGGTAGCTGGGCCGGAAAAGAAGGAGGCACTGTTCCTCAGCTACTGCGCTTTCCTAAACTCCCTGCCGGTGCGGGCGCTGGTGAAGATCACCCTGTTTAACCGTACCATGAACCAGCAGGAGTTTAGCCGCAACCTGCTGATGCAGATGGCTGGCGACGGCAAGGATCGCTACCGGGTGGAATACAATGACATTCTGACGGAAAATGCGGCAAACAGCAACAATCTTACCCAGGAGAAGTACATCACCATTTCTGTGGAGCGGAAAAACATTGAGGAGGCCCGTGCCTTCTTCAATCGTGTGGGTACGGAATTGAGTACCTACCTGTCTCGCATGGATGTTATGGTGCGGGATACCAATGTGGTGGAGCGTATGCGGCTGTTCCATGACTTCTTCCGCCCCAATGACCCAGACTTTCAGTTTGACCTTAACCGCATCGCTCACCGGGGTAATGACTTCCGGGACGCCATTGCCCCGGACTGCATGACTTTCTATAAAGACCACTATGAGATTGGAGATCAGGTGGGCCGTGTCCTGTTCCTCCGGGACTATGCCAGTTTCATTAAGGATGAAATGATTACAGAGCTGAGCGACCTTCCCCGCAATATGATGATCTCCATCAACCTTCTGCCCATTCCCACCGATGAGGTGGTGAAGGAGATCCAGCGGCGGATTATGGCCATTGAATCGGATGTAGGCCGCTTTACCCAGCGGCAGAATTCCCTCAACAATTTCAACGCCACCATCCCGTACCACCTGGAGCAAAGCCGCCTCCAGACCCGTGAACTGATGGACGATGTAACCACCCGTGACCAGGGCCTAATGCTGGGGCAGGTGACCATCACCCATCTGGCCGACACGCTGGAGCAGCTGGATCAGGACACCGAAACGCTGGTTTCCATCGGGCAGGGCCGTGGTTGTCAGATCTCCACCCTCAAATACCAGCAGGAGGACGGCCTCAACACCGTGCTGCCCTATGGTCTCCAGCGGGTGGAGGCCATGCGCAGCCTGACCACCGAGAGCACCGCCGTCCTTATGCCCTTCAAGGCCCAGGAGATCCAGGACAAGGGCGGCGTTTACTATGGTGTCAATGCCGTGTCCCATAACCTCATTATCTGCAACCGGGCCAACCTTCTCAATGGCAACGGCTTTATCCTGGGCGTTTCCGGCTCCGGCAAGTCCATGGCGGCAAAGCAGGAGCTAACCTCCCTGATGCTCGGCACCGACCATGACATCATTGTGGTAGATCCGGAGCGAGAATACGGCCCTCTTGTTCGGGCGCTGGGGGGTGAGGTCATCACCATCTCGGCCTCCAGCGACCAGTGCAGTTACATCAACGCCCTGGACTTGTCGGCGGAATATGGCGACGGCAAGAATCCCCTGGTGCTGAAAAGCGAGTTCATCATGTCTCTATGTGAGCAGCTGATGGGCAATCAGGAAATCGGGGCCAAAGAAAAATCCATCATCGACCGCTGTACGGCCAATATCTACCGGGAATACATCAAGGACTTTAAGGGGGAGCCTCCCACCTTGAAGGACTTGCACCGTGATCTGATGATGCAGAAAGAGCCTGCCGCCCACGATATTGCCCTGGCCCTGGAGCTGTTCACCACCGGCACCCTCAATGTGTTCTCTCATCAGACCAATATCAACTCCAATAACCGGCTGCTGTGCTTTGACATTCAGGATTTGGGCGAGAACCTCAAGCCCGTGGGCCTGCTGGTCATGCTGGACGCCATTTTCAACCGTGTCATCCGTAACCGGCAGCAGGGCCGGTACACTCACGTCTATATCGACGAGATCTACCTGTTCTTCTCCAGCGGCTCCGGGCGGGGCCAGAGCAGCATCAACCAGTACAGCGGTGAATTCCTCTATAAGTGTTGGAAACGGTTCAGAAAGTATGGTGCGATGCTGACCGGGATCACCCAGAATGTGGAGGAGTGTCTGCGATCCGAAACGGCAAAACTCATGTTTGCCAACAGTGAATTCCTCCTCATGTTCAACCAAGCGGCAACGGATCGGATGGAGCTGGCCAAACTGCTGGGCACCTCGGATACCCAGATGGATCATGTCAATAATGCTCCCGCCGGTCACGGCCTGATCAAAGTCGGCGGTGCCATCGTCCCCTTCGTCAACGACTTTCCCAAGGATACGGAGCTGTACCGCTTGATGAGCACTCGTCCGGGCGAGGGATAAGCCATGGCTGATATTAAGAAAAAAGGCTCCATGGATAAGCCGAAAGTGAAAACTTCCGGCTTTGTTCCCAAAGAAGCAAAGTCCATCATCAAGGAGAAGTACCAGGAGCAGCAAGAACGCAACGCACCGGGCCAGAAAGACCCGGTGCGTTATGCTACCGATCATGTGGAGGGCGGCGGAAAGCGGGTGGCAAAAACCGCAGGTGACGCCCTCAAGCAAAAGGTAAAAAAAGAGTTTGTCCGACGTCGCCGGAAGAAAGTGACAGAGGATATGAACACCGTGTCAGAACAGCCTCAGACAAGCAGTTCTCAACCTGCAAACACCCCTGGCGAAGCGTTGGGGCCGAATACTGACACCCCTTTGTATTCAAACCATTTCGACAGCTATGGAAGGGCCGAATCGCCCACAAAATACTATCGGCATGACTTGTCCACAACTTCCACCGATTTTTCCACAACTAATAGTGCTCAACCAAATGGCGACACACAAAATATAGGAGAAAGGAAAAAGGAACTCGGACGCAAAAAGGCCATCAAGGACGCTCAGCGGTCAAAGGCAAAGAAAGCGGAGCAGATTAAATTTAGTACGAGAGATCAATCCCACTTAGCAGAACCAAACAGACACGACTCCCCTGGTGGCGGCGAACGTCCCCTTCCTAATGCGGGCAATAAAAATGCTGCTTCTTTTGACAAGCCCAGGCGAAACGGTGTCCAGTCCCCCGTAGGCCAGAGAGAAACACCGGATTTTAAGATACCCGCCGGAAAAGATAGGAACCTAAAAACTTTGGGCCAGAAACCCGGCAGTAAAGCGCCCCGCTCTCTTAAAGTGGATGGAAACCGGCCAAAACTGGGGACGGCGCTGCAAAAAAGAAAGACACCCTTTCAGCACAGCAAGACCGTCCAGCGGCAACTATCCCCGGCGCAGCAGGCTAAGGCCCTGGCTCGCCGAAGGGCACAGAAAGAAATGGTCAAGAAGGCCGGTCAGCGGACAAAACAGGCTGCGGCCAAGGCTGGAAAACTCACCATGCGGTTCGCCCAGGCAGTTGGGCGGGTGGCCCTGGCTGCGGTTAAGGGGGTTCTGGCTGCTGGTGGAGGTGTGATCCTGCTGATCGTGCTCCTCTGCCTAATTCTTGTGGCCGCTATTGCGGCGTCCCCCTTCGGCATTTTCTTTGCGGGGGGTGGTAGTCAGGACGGCGTACCCGTATCGGTTGCCGTAGCTCAGGTTAACTATGCCTACAATGAAACCCTGGAGGAATTGCAGACAGCGGAGAGCTATGACGATGTCGTGATTGAGGGAACCGGAGCGGACTGGGTTGACGTACTCGCCGTCTTTGCGGTAAAGGTTGCCGGCAGCAATGACACAGACGCCACAGACGTAGTGACTCTAGACGAGAACCGGATCGACCGACTGGAGGCAGTCTTTTGGGATATGAATGCCGTTGTCCATGAAGTGGAGGAAATCGACCACCCGGAAAGCAGTGAGGGGGCCGATGACGGGTACACAGAGCGAATCCTCCACATCACCATTACAGGCAAAACGGCAGAAGAAGCAGCTGCGGAATATAACTTTACGACTCAGCAACTTGAGATGCTTCAGGAGCTGCTGGAGGAACGTGAAATGTTGGCGGACTTGATTGGAAGTCTGATGAACATAACTGCCGATGCCAAGGATGTCCTTTTGAATCTGCCGGAGGATCTGTCCCCAGAGCGTGAGGCGGTCATCCGTGCGGCCTGTTCCCTGGTAGGGAAGGTCAATTACTTCTGGGGCGGCAAAAGCCTTGTCCTGGGCTGGGACAACCGCTGGGGGCGGCTCACAGAGGTTACAGCGGCAGGCAGCAGTACCACAGGCACCTACCGGCCCTATGGCCTGGACTGCTCCGGGTTCGTGGACTGGGTATTTTACAACGCCACAGGTGGTGAGTACATCATCGGCCATGGCGGTGGCGCTATGGCACAGCACCGCTACTGCACCAGCATTTCCTGGGCGGAGGCACAGATCGGGGATCTGGTCTTTTACCCGGAGGATACCCATGTCGGGCTTGTATGCGGCTGGGATGAGAGTGGCAATATCCTGATTCTGCACTGTGCCAGCGGCTATAACAATGTGGTCATCACCGGACAGGAAGGGTTTGTCACCATTGGAAGGCCAATCTTTTATGGAGGCTCATAATGGAACTTTTAGAGCTACTAGCAAAGCAGAAAAACTGCACCTACATTTCTGATTTGCGGTTTCTCCCAAAATCTGACCGGCATTTTCCGCAGCTCAAAGAGGTTGATATTACTGCCTTCTCGGATCGGGAGTGGATGGATGCTGCATGGTATGTTCTTCATCGTAAATGTCGCAGTAGAGAACAAGTTAAACGCCTTTTGATCGGATAGCTTTAAGGGGACATTACGGCGGTTCGCCGTAATGTCCCCTCTTTTTTTATCATTATAAAAGAGATTAGCCATGCTACTCATTCTGTACTTAAATGCTATTTCTCTCCTTCAGCAGATTGTTGTTCTAATAGAACATCGATAATTTTACTAACGTTACTAACGGAAATAAGTGTAGCTGGAGAGCATTTTTTCATTTTTTTCAGTATTTCCGAATCAATGAGGCGGTCTTGTCTAACATAGGGCGTATCCATCAAAAAATAGTCAAAGTCTTTCTCTAAAACAAGTGACAATTTCATTAGCATCGTTAGTGATACCTTAGTCTGTCCAACCTCAACATGGCTCATGTGATTATTGGAGCAACCGACTAGCTCTCCAAGTTCACTTTGATTCAATCCCTTTTCTATCCTTGCAGCCTTTATTCGCTGCCCGATTTTTACAAAGTCAACTGCCGGCTGCACAACGTTCACCCCCATGATCGTGACTTCACTAAATTATAGGGTGAATAATGACTCCCCTCAACAATGATTATATGCAACTTGCATTTATAGATGCAAAATGATAAAATTTAAGGCAGCTTGCACTAAATGATATAAAAAAAGGAATGCCAAAGGCATTCCTTCCAGTCTGTCGAAAAAGTCCAGCGAAAGCTGGGCTTTTTCGTTTGCAAGAGGTAAA
>OWJJ01001584.1_pt1 | contig 12744 bp, 17 predicted proteins | sample 1732811 | NCBI WGS metagenome assembly OWJJ01 (sample SAMN05065756, study PRJEB22554) | human gut metagenome | biome: ENVO:2100002; feature: ENVO:00000062; material: ENVO:00002003 | host: Homo sapiens | place: USA
CATAGTTTTATAAATGCTTACGATTTCTGCTTTTTGATAAAGTTAATGACATTGTCAAAACAGGGGGATTATGTAAGGGTGTGTGTTGGTAGTATTCAGATGGAAAAAAGTGTCTGAACGTACTAGAAAAGTGCAGAATGTGAGACAGCTCATAATCCAGATCCGGCAGGAAGTGTTCCAAAAAGGAGTGCTTTCTGCTGGATCTATTTAGTTTATAACGAGCAGCGAGTTTTGACTCGTTGGAAAGGATGGTAATAATTATGAAACGATTTTATACAGCAGAATCCGTAACGGAAGGACATCCGGATAAGCTCTGCGACTTAATTGCAGACAGTATTCTGGATGCGTGTCTGAAAGAGGACGAAAATTCCAAGGTGGCCTGCGAAGTGCTGGCTACTAAAGGGAACATCATTGTGGCAGGAGAGATCACCAGCCGATATGAGCCACAGGTGTTTGAAATCGTCAGAAAGGTGTTGGAGAGTGCAGGCTATGAAGCAGATGGAATCCATATGGATGCCCTCATCCACAAACAGAGTCCGGATATCGCCGGGGCAGTGGAACGTTCCAGAGAACGCAGGACAGGGACTGTTTCTGTTCAGAGCGGACTTGCCAATGGAGCCGGGGATCAGGGAATCATGGTGGGATACGCCTGCGATGATACGCCGCAGCTTATGCCGATGCCAGTGGTTCTGGCGAACCGCATCGTAAGAGAACTGTCTGCAAGCCGTAGAAGCGGATATATCATGGGAATCCTGCCGGACGGAAAAGCACAGGTGACCGTGGAATACGAAGATGACAGACCTGTCCGTCTGGATACGGTCGTTGTGTCCTGTCAGCATGAAAAGGAAAAATCCCTTCGGAAGCTGGAGCATGAGATCCGGGAGAAAGTGCTGCGCCCGGCACTCCGCATGCTGCCGCCGGATGAGGATACCAAGATCCTGATTAATCCATCGGGCAGATTTGTGTGCGGAGGTCTGGATGCAGACACCGGACTGACCGGAAGGAAGCTGATGGTGGATACCTACGGTGGCCTGGTACCGCATGGCGGCGGTGCATTTTCCGGGAAGGACTGTTCCAAAGTTGACCGATCCGGGGCATACATGGCCCGTTACATCGCCAAAAACATGGTAGCTGCCGGACTTGCCAGCCGATGCCAGGTGTCCCTTGCCTATGCCATCGGGGTTGCCCAGCCAGTCATGGTGCAGGTGGATACCTTTGGAACGGGAAAGATCTGTGCGGATGACTGCCTCGCTGCAGCGATCCCTCTGGTGTTCGGGCTTACCCCAAGCCAGATCTGTGACACCCTGCACCTGAAGCGGCCAATCTACCGACAGAGTGCGGTGTTCGGGCATTTTGGAAGAAAGGAATTCCCGTGGGAGAAAACGGATAAGGCAGAGCAACTCCGGGATACCGTACTGTAATGCCGTGGATTCCGGAAGAAGAAATCAAACGAGCAAGGGAGATCACCGCCATTGAATACCTGAAGAAGTATCAGCCAAACCGCCTGAAAAAATCTTCGGCCAGGAATGAATGGGAGCTGGCGGACCATGACAGTTTTAAGATCAACGAGCAGACCAGTCAGTGGCATTGGAAGTCCAGAGATATCGGGGGCACCAGTGCCTTAAATTTCCTGATCCATGTAGATGGATGTTCATTTCTGGAAGCGGTGCAGATGCTGAAAGATGAGTATCCCACCTACATCCCTCCGCCTGTGGAAGTAAAGCCAAAGAAACAGTTTGTCCTGCCGCCGGCCAGCCCGGACTGCCGCAGGGTGTTCCGATATCTGAAGGAGCGCGGGATCAGCGGCGAGGTCTTACAGCAGTGTGTTCATTTGGGAATCTTATATGAGAGTCTGCCCTACCACAATGCCGTGTTCGTAGGCCGGGATGAAAACCAGGTAGCAAGATATGCTTTCCTGCGTGGGATTTACGATGCCAGCGGAAAGGCTTTTAAGATGGAACAGGCTGGAAGCGAAAAGGCATACGCTTTTTGTGTTCCGGCACAAACAGGATGCAGACGGGTTGCCGTTTATGAAGCCTGTGTGGATGTGCTGGCTCACATGACACTGGAACAGGGAAGCCGGGATAAGTACCGTCTGGAGCTTGGCGGGATCAGTGCACCAAAAGAAGGGCAGAGCCAGCGGAGTATGAAAAAGCCGCAGGCACTGGAACATTTTCTGTCCCAGCACCCGGAGATTACCGAGATTGAAGTATGTACCGACAATGACTTTGCCGGACGGTGGGCGTGTGAACATATCCGAAAAGCCTACGAGGGAAGCTATCGGATCATCGAGAACCTGCCGGAGATCGAAGGGGCAGACTGGGCAGATATGGCAAAGATGGCTGCCCGAACACCGGAGAAACGGCAGAGAAAGGAAGTGAGGTGATGCCTATCAAAGAAAAAATAGAAGTGGAAATGCTGTCCCCTCTGATGGCAGAGTTTATCCCGGACTATTCAGATATTGTGGATCTGGATGATGCGGAACCATTGGAAGGACCTGACCTGGTGCAGTATCAGCCATCTATAGCAGAAAAGGTTGACGAGATCAACCGGCTCGGTATGCCTGACAACCAGCCATGCAACCTGATTGATTATTTTGACCGAAATAAGGACATTAAGGAAAAAGTGGAACGCATTACAATGGCGGTAAAAGAACAGGATGGTGTTTTATATGGCTGTGCAAACCTGACACTCCGGGAGAATCTGACACCAGAGGAATACCGTGTGGTGGGGCAGTATCTGAGAGGGCAGTACAGCGATGGCTGGGGAGAAAGTCTGGAACAGCGGGAGATCAAGGTAGACGGTGGTGAATTATACTTACATTTCTATGTCGGTGCCGGCTCGGATTTCCAGATACAGGTGAAAGCACCAGAAAACGAGATGCAGGAACAGCAGCCGAAACCAAATCCGTCCCGTCCGAAGCTGAAGCTCTTAGGGCATAACGGAAATATTTTCTCAATCCTTGGGGATGCCTCAAGATTGCTCAGATGTGCCGGGATGTCCGAACAGGCCAACGAGATGGCAGACCGTGTCCACAAGAGTGGCAATTATTATGAAGCACTGGGAATCATCAGCGAATATGTGGAAACCGAACTGTCGGATCACCGTGAACAGCGCAGAACACCGAGAAAAGAAGTACCAAAAAAAGAGGATACCTGCCGATGAGCAGTTCCATAGATAGAAGCACTTCCAGAGAAATCTGGGAAATAAGCAATAGGAAGGATGATGCCTATGGGAAATACCCTGAAACTTGAAGATCTTTTAAAACCGGACTGTCTGCCGGATGAGTCTGCCGGAGGGGAGAACTGGCGTATCTTGCATGGGGATACCTTAAAGCTGGTAAAAGGATTCCAGCCGGGGATTTTTGATGCAGTCGTGACCGATCCGCCCTATGCGTCCGGGGGAACCAAGCAGAATGAACGCAACCGCACCACCAACCAGAAGTACAGCAGCATGAAAGCAGAGAATGCCCTGCCGGACTTTGATGGGGATAACAAGGATCAGCGTTCCTGGACCCACTGGATGGCAGAATGGCTGTACGATGTGCGGAAAGCCTGCAAGAAAGGGGCTCCGATCTGCCTTTTTATTGACTGGAGACAGTACCCGTCTATCACCGATGCCCTTCAGTGGGCAGGCTGGATCTGGAGAGGAACTGCAGTCTGGGACAAAGGAAATTCCCGTCCGCAAAAAGGCAGGTTTCGCCAGCAGGCAGAATACATCGTGTGGGGAAGCAACGGTCCGATGCCAATCAACCGCCCGGTGTCCTGTCTTCCGGGTGTGTTCCGTTATGGGAATCCCCAGAACCGCATCCATGTGACAGAAAAGCCGCTCCAACTGATGAAGGATGTCATCCAGATCTGCGAGCCGGGCGGCCTGATCTTAGACCCGTTTGCCGGAGCTGGCACGACCATCCTTGCGGCGACAGAGTCGGGCTATCAGGCAGTCGGCATCGAAGTGACGGATGCATATTATAAGCTGGGAAGCGACCGTGTCCGTATCGCACTGGAAGCCGGGGCAGGAGCAGAGAATAAAGAACCACAGTAACCGGATGTCTGCCAGACATCTGAAAAAAGGAAGAAAAGAATCCAGATGTCCACAAGACATCCACAGAGCCGGAATGCTTTGTGGGTGTTTCTTTTTGGAAAAACGCCGGGCAGAGGAAACTTGTCTGGTCAGGAAAGGAGATGGTCGTATTGGAACAGGCACTTGCTTATGTCTGCTGCTCTGCAGAAGAGGGAAAGACCAAAGTACAGCGGTATTGCCGGAAGATCTACGAACTGGGATATGTGCCGATCTGTCCGCAGTACAGCTTTTCCCCATTCCTTGATGATGGGGATGCGGAGGATATGCAGGCTATGCGGAGAATGTCCCATCAGATCTTAAGACGGTGCAGGATGGTGGTCGTCTGCGGAAAAGAGACCACCGGGACGATGAACACGGAGATCAGCATGGCTGACAGACTCCATATCATCTGTACCACGCTGGATGGGTTAAGCAAAATCAAAGAAAACGAATAATTCCGAAAAACGATAGGTTCAGAGGGGACGAAGCAAAATGCGACTGGTTTTGCAAGCATAGCGTTTGGATATCCAAACGCACTTTGGGGAGAACCCCAATCCCCCATATCGAGCCGTAAACAGACGAAAGGAGAACGAAGAAATGTTAGGATTTATACTTGGCACAATGACCGGAGGGGCAATGGGCGTGTTTGCAATGTGTTTACTGATCTCAGGAAAACGGGAGGATGAGGCACTGGAGCGGTGCCGGATGAAACCAAAGGAGATCATTGACCACGGCGTGTGCATCTGTTTTGTAAACAGTCAGGGACAGGAACTGTTCCGGCTTTCAGACGGGGAGAGCCTTGTGCAGAATGCCCCAAATGGAGAGCGGAATGTATCCACCTGCCATTATCTGGATGCCGATTCTGCCATGATCGATGGGAAGAAATGGAACCTTCTGGAATTTGCGAAAGAGATGGAGAAAAGAGGAATCATGCTTGCCCCGATGGAACTGTGCCGGGTACCGGAAAGGGGGTGAGGCCTATATGAAGAAAAAGATTATTGCTGCAGCCGTAGCCATTGGCGTGCTGACAGGATTCCTGATCTGGAAAAACCGTGAAATGTAAGGAAACGATCAATAACCCGTTGGAAAGCAGGTGAAGAGATGAGAAAAAGAAACCATGTGATACCAGTCCGCCTCAATACAAAGGAGCTGCGTTTTCTGGAAGAGCAGGTAGAAAAAAGCGGCCTGTCCCGTGAGGAATACATACGTTCCCTTGTCATGGGCGGCGAAGTCCGGGCAAGACCCTGTGAACATCATACCGAACTTTTAAGGAAAGTATCCGGTCTGTGCAACAATGCCAATCAGCTTGCCCATGTAGCCAATGGATGTGGGATGGCAGGGGAAGAGAATATTCGGGAAATGCTCCGCATGACGAAAGAGACATGGAGGCTGGTCAAAGAGGAATGGTAGCCGATGGCATACACCAGTATCATCCCGGTCAGCCGTCTGGACAATTCCATTACTTACATTCGAAACAAGGAGAAGACCACAAAGAAAGGACAAAGTGCCGGCTCTCTGGAAGAAGCTATTCAATATGCAATGAACCGGGACAAGACGGAGCGTTCCATTTTTGAGAATGCCATTGGCTGTGTCTGTGAGACTGCTTATCAAGATATGATAGATACAAAGAAACGATACAACAAGATGGACGGGGTGCAGGGCTTCCATCTGGTGCAGAGCTTTGCCAAAGGGGAAGTCACCCCGGAACTTGCCCACCAGATTGGCATGGAGCTGGCAGAAAGACTCCTTCAGGGAAAATATGAAGCTGTCATCACCACTCATTTGAACACGGAGCATTACCACAACCATATCGTGTTTAATTCCGTGAGCATGAAAGATGGGAAAAAGTACCATAGTAACAGCAGGAGCTACTACGAGGATGTGCGGAAAACTTCGGATGCCTTATGCCTGAAATACGGCTTATCAGTTATCGAACCGAAAAATGGCAAAGGGAAATCCTATGCCCAGTGGATGGCAGAACAGGACGGAAAGCCAACCTGGAGAACCTCGATCGTCTGGATATCCGTGATGCGGTGGCAGAAAGCTTCACATGGAAACAATTTCTGGACCAGATGAAGCAGAGAGGATATCAGTGGAAGCTGAATCGGAAGTACATCGCATTGAAAGCACCGGGGATGGAACGGTATATCCGTCTGCGGAGCCTTGGGAAGAATTACTCAGAAGAGAGCATCCGGCAGTGGATCTTACAGCCCAAGAGCAGGACAACTGCTGGAAAAGAAGGAGCTTCCCAGCCCCCGAAAAAGAAGTTAAAAGGGATACAGGCCCTGTACTATTCCTATTTGTATCAGATGGGTGTTCTAAAGCAGAAGCCGAAAAGAATCTCCCCGGTGCTCCGGGCAGATATCCGAAAACTGGATGCCAGGATCGAGCAGATGGAATTTCTTCAGAAGTATCAGATTACCACCCGTGAAGAACTGATGGCATACCGAACCCCGTTGGAAGGACAGGTGCAGGCACTCACAAAAGAACGGAAGCGGCTCTACCGGAGCGAACCGGACAGTGTTAGGATCGGTCAGATCACCGAAAAACTGAGGCCGCTTCGGAAGGATATCCGTCTTTGCATCCGGATCGAACAGCAGTCCAAGGAGATGGAAGAAAAGATGCGTCTGGCAGAGCAGATCCAGAGACAGGCAGAACAGACGGAGAAAAACAGACAACCGAGAACAGAAAGCAGGTGAACAGTATGAATTATGGAGGCGATGCAGCGGATCAGATCGTCCGGTATTCCTTGGACGGCGTGGACCACGGGCTCAGACTTTCGGGTACGCTGGCAAAGCATCTGGCGGTATTTGTTGCCGCCGTATTAAAAGACCAGAAGAAAACGAGGGGCAAGACCAGAATGGTGCGGATGTTAAAGGAGAACAAGCCATTGAAGTTCTTTACTGTGCCGTCTGACCGCTTGCGTGAATTCTGCAGTGAGGGCAGGAAGCGAGGGTTGCTCTATGTGATTATCCGTGATAAAAAGAACCCGGAGATGAGCGAGGTCATGGTCTTTGCGGATGACGCAGCCAAGGTCAACCGGGTTATGGATAAGATGAATCTTGATTTTGTAAGAAGTGAAGTCGGGGAAGCTGTCCATGAGGTAACCGCTGGAATGGAAGCACCGGAAACCGAAACAGTACAGAAAATCGTACAGATGCCAGAGGGCGAGGTGCAGTTTGAGATCAGCGATCTGGACGAAGCATTCCAGGTCGGTGACATGGATTTTTCTCAAGGAGAGAAGAATCAGAATCATCCTGAAAAGGAGTCTTCCGAATCGGAAAATTTTATCCCGGTGCAGGAAGAGGGGGAAGAGAATCTGTCCGGCTTTTCCTTGCACAGCAGAAATATTTCTACCGGGCAGGAAAACGGGACTGATGGAGCAAAGCCAAGGGAACAGGAGCGTCCCAGTGTCCGCCGGGAGCTGGAGAACATCAAACGGGAGAAAGCAGAGGAATCCCAGAAGCGGAGCCGGGAAAAGAACCGTGGACCAAAGAAAACGCAGAAGAAAGCGAGAAATAAACGAAAGGTGAAAGCGAGGTAGAAGATGGACCTGACAAAATTTTTAGGGCAGGACTCGCAGGAGCAGTCCGCCCAGCGGTTATCGAAAGAAGAATATGCCGCACAGAAAAAGCAGGAGAGGGAAGAAATCTGGGGTATGATCGATGGAAAGGCACAGGAGGTCTTCCAGAATGGGGACTCCTTAAAAGGATTCCTTGATTTTATGGGACAGTGCAAGCCGCAGAGGACAGACAACCTGTTCCTGCTTTATGCACAGAATCCGAAGATCCGGCAGGTCAAGACCTTTGAAAAATGGAAGGAAGAAGGCAAGGTAGTCAAGACCGGAAGCAAGGGATACAACTTCATTGTCGGACAGGAATATGAAAAGGACGGTGTCATCCAGCAGGGGTACTCCATCCAGAAAGCCTATGACATCAGCCAGATCCGTACCAAGCAGCCGGAAGAGGCAGAGCCAAAGCCGATGGACCAGCTGATGGAAGCACTACTGACCGACAGCGAGGTACGGATTCAGATCGCAGACAATCTGCCGGATAAGGTACAGGCACAGTACATCCCGAACAAGCGGACGATCTATGTCCGAAATGGCATGAGCGAAAATGCAACGTTTCATTCCATCAGCCGGGAGCTGGCCTGTGCATCCCTTGACCATCACGATGGAAGCTACAGCCGGGCAGGGGTATCGGCACAGGCCTATTGTGCGGCGTATGTGACAGCACAGAAATACGGCGTGGATGTCTCCGGTTTTTCCTTTGACAAGGTATGCCAGATGCAGGCATTCGGACAGAAAGATCCGAAAGAACTCCGCTCCTTTATCCAGGATGTAAAGAGTGCAGCCTATTCCATTGGCAAGCAGGTAGACCGCAACCTTGGCAAAAGCGAGCAGGAATTTATGACCGATGAATTTGCCATCCCGGAGGAAAAAATGGAGAAACCTGCCAAGAGTAAAAAGTCCCCGGAACGCTGAAAAAAAGGGGCTTTTCCGGCTCTTTTGCAGTAGCTTTCCGGGAGGAAGTGTGGTATGTTGTGGTTGAGAAAAAAGAGGAAAAAAGGAGGCTCGCCTATGACAAGAATGCGATATGTAAAGATGGACCGGATCATGAACCACATGCTGATCCATGCACTCCGGGAAGTGTTCCGGCAGGAAAAAGAACAGGGGCTTCCGGTGGATACCACACGGGATCTGGTTCTGAAGCTGGCAGAGCAGGAAGAGGGAAAGCTCTACCTGACAGAAGCCGAACACAGCAAATCCGTGGAAGCCTTAAACCAGCTCCGGGACACATACCTGAAAAACGGACGCTATTCCGATGGGATCGACAGCGTCCTGTTAAAGATCATGAAATCCAGATACCGCCCATACCGTGGAAGGGGAAGATGAAGAAAGGATGTGGTACAAATATACAGAAATATGACACAAGAAAGAATAGAAGCCATGCGGAGAAGATATCCGCCGGGAACCGAGGTCACGCTTAACAGCATGGAGGGGGAGAGCCACATGCCACCCGGCTTAAAAGGTAAGGTGGATATGGTAGACGATGCAGGGCAGATCCACGTAAACTGGGAGAATGGAAGCAGCCTTGCCCTCGTTCCGGGAGTGGACAGCTTCCACATTACGGACCTGCCAAGAGCAGAGAGGCCCAAACAGCAGCCATCCCGGTAACAAACAGCCGGAAGTCAGACTGGGTGATTTGGCTTGCCGGACTGCCTGTCATCTGGTGGGTAGCAATCCTGCTTGCGGATGCCATCCAGCCGGGCAGGAATCTTTTCGAGCTGATGGAGGTTCTCACAGAAAAGCTGAACCATCCCTTCCAGTTTCATTATACGGAATATACCATCAAGTCGATGCTGGTCTGCACGTTACTTTACGCAGCCGGGATCGGCATTTTTTATTCCAGTCAGAAGAACTACCGCAGAGGGGAAGAACATGGCTCTGCCAGATGGGGCGATGCCCGGCAGATCTGTAAGAAATATAGCCAGAAGCCGTACTCCCAGAACATCCTGCTGACACAGAACTTCCGCATTAGCCTTGACACCCACAAGCACCGCAGATGTCTCAACATTCTCGTAGTGGGAGGCTCCGGTGCAGGAAAATCCAGAGGCTTTGCCCTGCCAAACATCATGCAGTGCTGCTGTTCGATGGTCATCACCGATCCGAAAGCCGAGCTGCTCCGAAAGACAGGCGGTCTGCTGGAAAAGAAAGGATATGAGGTGCGTGTCTTTGACCTCATCAATCCCGACACATCTTTTTGCTACAATCCATTCGAGTATGTCCACGATGACAAAGACGTGCTCCGTCTTATTTCCAATCTGATACAAAACACCACACCCAAAGGTTCCCAGTCCTCTGATCCCTTCTGGGAGAAGAGCGAAACCGCACTGCTTCAGGCACTGATGCTGTATCTGCTCCACGAAGCTCCGCCGGAAGAACAGAACTTCGCCATGATCATGGAGATGTTAGGCTCGGCACAGGTAAAAGAAGAGGACGAGGACTACGAGTCCCCTCTGGACATTTTGTTTGACCGTCTGGAGATGCGGGACCCGGACAGCATTGCCGTCAAGCAGTATCACATTTACAAGCAGGCGGCAGGTAAGACAGCAAAATCTATTCTGATCAGTTGTGGTGCAAGACTCGCACCCTTTGATATTGCGGAACTGCGGGAGCTTATGAGTTATGACGAACTGGAACTGGATCTGGTTGGTGACAGGAAAACTGCATTGTTTGTTATTATTTCAGATACCGATGATACCTTTAATTTTATTGTTTCTATTATGTACACACAGCTTTTTAATCTGCTCTGTGACAGAGCTGATGATGTATATGGAGGCAGACTTCCAATTCATGTGAGGTGTCTCCTGGACGAGTTTGCGAACATCGGACAAATTCCTAAATTCGAAAAACTGATTGCTACGATTAGAAGCCGGGAGATCTCAGCTTCTATTATTTTGCAGTCAAAGTCTCAGCTTAAGGCAATTTATAAGGATAATGCCGATACCATCGAAGGGAACTGTGATACGACCTTATTTCTGGGTGGAAAGGAAAAAACGACATTAAAGGAAATAGCGGAGATTTTGGGAAAAGAAACCATAGATCTTTATAACACATCGGATACGAGAGGCAGTCAGCGGTCTTATGGAATGAACTACCAGAAAACAGGAAAGGAGTTGATGAGCCAAGATGAAATAGCAGTCATGGATGGAGGAAAATGTATTCTGCAGGTGAGAGGTGTCAGACCATTTTTCTCAAATAAATACGATATTTGCAAACATAAAAATTACAAACATCTGTCCGATTATGACAAAAAGAATACCTTTGATATTGAAAAATATCTGAGTACTAATCTGATACTGAAACCAGAGGATGAAGTGGAATTGTATCAGATGTAACTTCTCGACAAATTGTCGGGAAGTGGATCATGGGAGGAAATCATGAATAATTTGGAAAAAAGAAACAGTCGGTATCCATCGACGAAAATGAATATACCGACTGTACGTGTGAGGAATTTTCCAAGTAGAAAATCCTATGCTTAGTGTAGCACAAAAGGCAGGGTTTATATAGTGTTTTCTTCCCTTTCTGGAAAAAATCTAAGAAAGGACTGGAAAATGTAAGTTTTCCAAAGGTACACTTATGGCATTTTTTACAACGGCAATTACGACCTTAAAAACATTGGTTTGTGCGATCGGAGCCGGACTTGCAGCCTGGGGAGTGATCAATCTGCTGGAAGGATATGGAACGGACAATCCGGGTGCAAATGCTCATGTACAGTAAAGAAGCAAACAACCGAAAACAAGAGATAGACCGCCAGCACCACACTATTCCGAACCAAAGAGCAAACGACAAGCACCATGGAAATGTGTATAACTTGCTATTCCGTTATGGAAAAGTCCGTTCACAGAACATGGAAAAGCTAAAGAGCAGCTTTCCCACATTCTGCAAACGGACTTTCCCACAACTCCATAAGATAGCAAGTTATGCACATTACGCACAGTGCCGACTGCTGCGGAAGCCCTCTCATTTCATTATCTATTCAAGAAAATAAATTATGAATTTTTTCTTAACACTACTGCGGTAGTGTTGACAACCGATTAAGAAAGGTGTAATGTGTAATCAAGCAGAAACTACTGCGGTCTTGTGGAAAGGAGGAAACAAATGGATATTAAACTTTTCGATTCAGAATTGAAAGTAATGTGTGTGCTTTGGAACGAGGGCGACACCACTGCAAAACACATATCCGACGTTCTGAAAAAAGAAATTGGCTGGAACATGAATACTACCTACACACTGATAAAAAGGTGTATCAAAAAAGGGGCGATTGAACGTTCCGAGCCTAATTTCATGTGCCATGCCCTTATTCCCAAAGAAGAAGTACAGGAAGCGGAAACAAAAGAATTGGTTGACAAGATTTATGACGGTTCAGTTGACAAACTGTTTGCAGCCCTGTTAGGCAGAAAAAAGCTTTCCGCTGAACAGATTCAGAAGCTCAAGCAGATTGTGGAAGATTTGGAATGAGGTGGTGTAAATGAATTTACTGCAAATGAGCTTTTCGGGGGCTGCTTTCATTACTGCGGTAGTGATTATCCGTGCGGTGGCAATCAATAAACTGCCGAAAAAGACTTTTCTTGTTTTATGGGAATTGGTGATATTAAGACTGCTTATCCCGTTTTCGATTCCGTCAATGTTTAGTGTTTATACGTTGGTAACTCATAGCATATCTTCTACAACATTGCCGGAAGCTGGAACAGATTACAACATTCCCACTATGCAAGGGCTGTTTGTTACGACACAGGGAGCAGAACAGCCGCCAGAGAATATTTTATCATCTGTTTCCATGTGGTTTATTGTATGGTGTGCAGGAATAATACTTATCGCATTGTTTTTTGTAATATCCTATTTGCGTTGTCTGATTGAATTTCGGACAGCTTTACCCGTCCACAACCATTATGTAGAAAAGTGGCTGGCGGAACGCCCATTGAAACGTCCAATTTTGGTAAAGCAATCTGATAGGATTTCCGCCCCATTAACTTATGGCATTTTCCGTCCTGTTATTTTGGTGCCGAAAAAAATGGACTGGAAAAATGAAAAACAACTGCAATATGTCCTCTCACATGAATATGTGCTGTCTCTTATACACATCTCCGAGCCCACGAGACGCGTAGTAATCTCGT
>OWJJ01001585.1_pt1 | contig 12743 bp, 8 predicted proteins | sample 1732811 | NCBI WGS metagenome assembly OWJJ01 (sample SAMN05065756, study PRJEB22554) | human gut metagenome | biome: ENVO:2100002; feature: ENVO:00000062; material: ENVO:00002003 | host: Homo sapiens | place: USA
CGGAGATGTGTATAAGAGACAGCTACGATACACATGGAGAGGAAATCGATATGAAGGAGGAAATCGAGATTAAATAACAGAAAAGGCGGCCCATTCAGTATGAGTCGCCTTTTTGTATAAAAGAGGATGTCCGTGGGAAAAAGGGAGACATCCTCTATAAGGGAAACAGCGAAAGAGTACTTTCTCAAGCACTATCTGACACTGTCGCTCCCCAGTATAATTCTTCACATTTTAGTGAAGAAGGGGTTCATTGCAGAAGCCCGGATTTTCACAAGTGCGGACTTCTTGAATTATTTCTCTATGAGAAGTGTCCGTATATACATTGCTGCATAAGGGGACAGTGGGGAAAGCCTTCTCCAGAGAAATGGGGAATATTTTATTCTGCAATACAGATACTTACACGGTTCTCTTCAGGAGTAGCATATGGCTGCACGGTATCTCCTTTGAAATCAATCTTAATTCTATCTGCAGCGATACCTTTGGCTTTCAAAGCCTCAGCAACATTGCCGGCACGCTTTTCCGATAGTTTATTGTTGATGTTAGGGTTACCTGTTCCTTTGTCTGCATAGCCTGTCACACTTACTTTGGCAGTAGAGTGTTTCTCCAGATAGTCTACCAAAGAATTAATCTTAGATTGCTGATCGTCCTGGATCTTTGCCGAATTCAAGGCAAAGAAGATATTCTGCTTCATAGATTCGATCACCACTTCCTTCTTGGGTTGCGGTTGTTCTATCACAGGAGCCGGCTTGGGCTGTTCCACCACTACCGGTTCTGCTTCGTAATAAACCGGAGCCGTTTTTGTGTAACTCTTGCCCAATTTGATACTTACACCTACAAGAGCATTCAGTTGCCAGTCACAGTTACCGGCCTTCTTGGAGTTGAATTTATCAGATAAGGCGTTGGCATTCGCTTCGATGTTAATAGACAGACGGTCATTCAAACGAAGGTCGCAACCAAGACCGAAACGTCCGGCAATGAGGAACTTGCCTTCCTGCCAGAGATATTCCATCTCATAAGTACGGGTATCGAGTGCATTTGCTTCATCGTTGTCAAAACCACGATTCAGCCCTGCTCCGGCAAAAAGATAGCCATTGAACACACGCTTAGGATTGAAACCACAGAACAAAGTACTGAGATCCGCCATGATGTCTACATTGCCTTGCAGATATTTATACTGGTAGGTCTGTTGCGGATTCACCCATCCGCCCTTTGCCTGCCAGCCACTTACGCCAACACGCGCACCGAATGCGGGAGCGAACTTATAACCGACATTAAGAGCTGCTGCCGGAGAAATAAGATCAGTGAACTTTGCCTCACCTACGGTATGGGCTGCTCCTATTTGAGCTTGAATGAACCAATGAGGTTTGAAAGTTATCTTTTCGGGTTCCTTGATACGTTGTTCTTGATTCTGCCCAAACATCATTACAGCATACAAAGCAGCTCCCATTATTAATATACTTCTTTTCATATAACTCTTATTTAATTGATAAAAAGAGAATATGCTAAAGCATACTCTCTTTTTACATACATTATAATCTTAGTGATTATTTATTATACTTAGCATCATAGTCAGCCGGGTTCAACACATTTACAGTAAATATAGTTGTCAACTTACCACCACCGAGAACAGGTGTAGCACCCTTGCCAGTTTCTATATTTTCAGGTGTTACTTTACCATAAGTAACAGTAATACCAACCTTACATGTAGCAGTCTTACCCTGAGCCAAAGTATTCTGTCCATCAAGTAACCATGACACATAATTATCTCCAGTACCAGGAGTCCAAGTGAATTTATCAAACCATTCAGCAGGTACTACACCATCCTTTTCTTTTCCCAACTCAACAGAAGGATTATTTCCAAGAACTACTTTACCAGCTTCAGTCACTGCACCTTTTTGATATAGAACAGAACCATCTTTAGAAGATTTAATTACAATATAACTCTTGATATTACCTGTTTTAACAGAAGTAATCGCATCTCTCAAATCTTCAAATTCTGTAGTCAAAGAAATGCTAGCAGGATTTTGGAACTTGACATAAACCTTATCAGAGAAAATCTTATCATTGTTACAAAGTACCTTGTAAACATTTACAGGAACTTCAATAGCTGCATCATTTACCAATTGCTTCTTAAGAACAATCCAGTTGCTATTGCCACCAGTATACCAATTATCGCCAGTTACAGCAGCACCCTTATTTGCAGCGATCTTCAACCATTCAGGATCGATTTCCAATGCATAGTCTCCATATTTTGTAAAGTTGATAGCTTCAGCCATATCCAGATACATGGCAACTCCATTGACTGTCTGTTTGCTACCCTTACAAACTACATAATCTGTATCTCCAATCCAAGCTTGACCAATACGGAATGCTTTTGTAGTTCCTACTGATTGTGTAGTCGGATAGTTCTGAACCTTTACTATATAAGGAATAGCTACTACATTAGGATATTGACGATACTTAGAAGAAGCAACTGCATATTCACTATTCTTCTGATAGATAGCATAGAATTTATATTCACCATCTTTAGCAGTCTGCATTGCAGCTTCATCAATATCAAATTTAATCTGACGATTATCAGCATTATTTTCAGCACCTACGATTTCCTCAAGAGCAGTCAAAGGTCTAGACTGGAATGCTTTCGGATAACGAGCAAAATCAGGACTAAATGTATAAACTGTAGCAAATTCTTTCTTAGACAATGCGTCCAAACCAAGTTCTGTACCAACCATCGGATATACTTTCGTACTCATATACTGTACAGTAGTAGTGAAATCCAAAGCACCGTCTTTGAAACAAGTCCAATCGACAGTCTTAGTTTCCGCAACATCAGCCGTATAATCTTCACAAACATCCCACTTATTGCCAACATACAATAATTTAATATATGATACAGCTATTACAACATTGTCATTATTAGTGTCTTTTACAGTAATTTTCACAACCGGAGTTTTACCTATACAAGACAGATTGACATCTTCATAGTTTACTGCAGTCAATATAGAACCGTTCAATTTAGCATAGTGAATTTGATCTGTTCCGTCTACATCATATTTACACAATGTATATTCAACAGCTAATTTGTTTGCAGCCCAATCAAAATCTACAGCAGCTTTTCCTTTTTTCGTCATAGCTACTTTAAACAAAGTATTCAAATCTACACCTGCTATAGCATCGTCATACTGAATAGCTTGAACCAAGTGACTATTAGTAGCTTCCGGCATATTGTCAGCATCAATAATTGCAGATTGAGCTTTGAGAAGACTCCATTTGGTTGCAAACTTGTGATTCGTCATATCCGTATTTTCTCCAACAAATGCATCCTTATCAACCAATGAGAATGAAACGTCTTCTTTTTTATTGTATACTGCGAAATAACCTGTTGTGAATGTGTTACCAGCAGTTGTTGTCAACTGTAATGCCAACATATCCAATTCATCAGCAGTTGTTGTAGCCTTATTCATATCACCGGCAATAGTAGCAGCTAAAACACCTTTATCTATATCAATAGTTGCTGTTGCACCAATATTTCCTCTCGTTGTATGATTTACAGCCGATTTATATAAAACCTGTGCACCTTCAGCTTCACCCTTAATTTGCTTAATTGTTGCAGAAGCCGGATTAACATGAAAATATGCTACACCAGGGAATGTAGATAAAGTAGCAGTAGCACCTACATAAGTTGTATCAGCAGATGCACCAGCTTTAACAATATTATATGCAAAAGTCGGGAATTCTACAGCTTCAATGCCATTATAATATACTTCTGGCATCCATTCAAAACCTGTAATAGGCAATACATCCTGGATATTCAAGTGAGAAACTTTATCATTAACTTTAATATCCCATCCCAATGTTGCCCCGTCTTTAACATAATCTGTAATAAGAACAGTCGTTTCGTTATATTTCGGAATTGTAACACCAGTTTGAGTACACTCATCCTTCTTATCCTTCGGACCGTACCAAATCTCACCAGTCGTCTCATCCATCCAGAACAGAGTAGGATCCAAAGTTGTATCTGTGATAACTGTATCTTTGTCAGTCAAAGTAAATATCTTTGTAGAAGTACTACCATCAGATCCTTTCAGCGTAATAGTAACCGCTGTTGAATTACCCTCAGTTTTTGTTCCTACTTCAACTGTATACGTAGTATTAGGTCCGTATCAGGAATGGTATAAGTAGAAGGAGTTCCATTCTGGTCCGTTACTGTTAATACGCCATTAGCAAAAGACACCGATTTCACATAAGCCAACGCTCCAAATTTTGTATTGAGCTCGGCTAATGTTTTTTCGACTGCATCTACACGTTCGCTAAGACCATTGATGTCGTCATCATAGTCTTTACAAGATGTAAATGTTCCCGTAGTAGACGCTAATAATGCTCCAAACAGGACTGCACTTAAATACTTTTTGTTCATAATAAAAAAAACTTTTAATTTATAAATTAAATAATAAAAATATAGTCTCTTGATTTTGATTCAATAATCCCATGTGTTGTCCCCATTCATTTTCAGTGTAACCTCCTTTTCTTTTTTTGTTTTACCTGTGTTCATGCTCCATAGGGGATGAACAAGAAACTTACTCCCAATACTTTTAGCCCGTTACTTCATAGGTAACGGGAAAACCTTTGTGCCTGCCCTAGAATGGTAGTCTATGCTGGAAAATGGCTGAATTAGTAATGAAACATCTTTACCCCTGTTTCTGAGAAGAGACAGAGGGGAGGAAATTCTTTTATGTAAATTAGAGGGGTGAAACGGTCTAATACTAAGAAAATCGCTGTTTTATTGTGTTATTTGTCTTTTTTTAGTAGTTTATCAGAAAAAATATCTTTTTTGTTTGCATGTTTTCCAAAATATCTCCATCTTTGCAACGCTGTTCAGCTCCGTTACCTATGAAGTAACGGGCTTAAATTCAGCACATTGCTACTGATATTGAACGCTTTATAAAATCCACCACTTTTCTATTGGCTTCATCTATTTTCTTGTTCCGGAAGGGTTTGAGATACGTCTCGGTCACTGTGATCGAAGAGTGTCCCATAGCTTCAGAAATAACGCCCGGATGAATTTCGCAATAATAAGCTGTCGTTGCCCATGTATGGCGCGCTGTATATGAACTAAGTTTATCTCCCAGTCCCAACATTTCACCAAGCAACATCAACTGTCTATTGAAATTGCGGAGAGCCAACTGGTATTCATGATATGCCTCCTTCGTTCCTTCCCGACTATTTAATAAAGGAAATAAATAAGGAGAAGACGCATCACGATTCATATACCTTTTTAATATAGCCATCGCTTCCGGAGTTAAAGTCACTGACAAAGGGCGACCGGTCTTCCGCCTGCGGTAAGTAATCACATTGTCGTGCAAATCACTTTTACGCAAATAGGCTAGATCGACAAAAGGCAGACCACGGAGCAGGAACATCAAGACGAACAGTCCCTGCGTACGACGCATGTCGGATGTCACAGCAGACGACTGCGGCAATTGAGTGAATACCTTTTGCATATCCTCAGTATCCAAAGCACGCTTACGGTCCGCACGTGTGCCTGTATACACCGAGCGAAACAAGTGCGGTACATAAACAGCCCTCCCACTATCGACTGCACGATTATAGACCGCACGAAACGTGCGTAAATAGGTGGAAACCGTGTTCCAACTACATCCCCGGCTACGAAGATGAATCTCGAAGCCCTTTAACCATTCTGGGGTCACTTCATTAAATGTAAAATCCCCTTTCCCACGATAAGCAATGATGGCATTGAGACTGCTACGGTAGACGTGCGCAGTACCAAAGTTTCCCTCCATCTGTAGCCCATCGGCTACCTGCTTCATAAATGCTACTACTTTCGACATTTTACTCACTATTAAATAAATTACGCGATAAATATAAGAATAACAAAAAAGAGAGTAGGCATGTTTCAGAAGAATTCTCCACTAAATACGGTTACAGGCAGATAAAATCATCGTTATCGGAACAAACAAACAGAAGATTCACTATCTTTGTGAAGTCACAGACAACTAATAAACTGAAATAATGGCGAAATTCATTAATCCATTTACCGATATTGGATTTAAGAAAATCTTCGGACAGGAAGTAACCAAAGACCTGCTGATCGATTTCTTGAATGACTTATTAGTGGATGAAAAGCATATAATAGACATAACCTTTCTCGATAAGGAGATTCTACCCGAATTTATGGGCGACAGGGGAGTCATTTACGATATATACTGTACCACCGAAAATGGCGAGCAGTTTATCGTAGAAATGCAGAACAAGCAACATGTACACTTCCGTGAACGTGCCCTGTATTACCTTTCAAAGACGGTTGCCCGACAGGGAGAGAAAGGAGCCGAATGGAAGTTTGACCTGAAAGCCGTATATGGTGTGTTCTTTATGAACTTCCGGTTAGACAATTTGCCGCATAAGCTTCGTACGGATATTGTGCTTACAGATCGTGACACGCACGAACAATTTTCCGACAAGCTTCGTTTTATTTTTATAGAGTTGCCTGCTTTTTCGAAGGAGGAGCAAGAATGTGAGACTGACTTTGAACGATGGATTTATGTACTGAAGAATATGGAAACTTTAAAACGCCTGCCATTCAAAGCCCGTAAATCGGTTTTTGAGAAATTAGAGAAGATTGTAGATATCGCTTCGCTTTCAAAAGAGGAGCGGATGAAGTATGATGAAAGCATTAAAGTATACCGGGATAATCTCGTGACGCTGGAATTTGCAGAACAGAAGGGACGGAAAGAGGGACGAGAAGAGGGACGAGAAGAAGGTAAGGAAGAAACTGCCCGAAACCTGAAACAGATGGGAGTTTCACTGGAGATCATCTCCAAAGCTACCGGATTGAGCATAGAGCAAATAGAAGCATTATAGTTTTCACCGTCTACCCTTAGAGGACTGCTCGGTAAATATCTCATATTGTAAGATGAAGATCAAAGGTTAACTTTAAGTTTGCTTTGATCTTCATCTTTCTTATTTAATGTAAGTTTGATATAAGCCTCCTCTTTATTTATCGGAAACGAAATTGTATAGTAAAACAAAAAAGAGGATGCCACTAGGGAAAAAGGGCGGGCATCCTCTTTGGGGGACAGAATAAGATACACTTTCACAAGTACAGTCTTATGCTGCTACTCTCCCCAATACAATTTCTTCACATTTCAGTGAAGAAAGGGGTCTATTGCGGAAATACAGACTTTCACAAGCACGTATTTCCTAATATTCTCATACGGGGGTTCTCGTACGAATACGAAAAAATGTGGGGAACAAACACCCCGCATGGGAATAGGGAATATCTTTTTTTGAAAAAGGGAGTCTTATTTTAATTTTATTCCGCTATACAGATACATACTCGGTTTTCTTCAGCCTTCTGATATGGCTGTACCGTATCTCCTTTATAACTGGTAATAATTCTATCTGCTGCTATCCCTTTTGCTTTCAAAGCGTCTGCAACATTCTTCGCACGTTTCTCCGACAAAGTCATGTTGATTTTCGGGTTACCGGTTTCCTTGTCGGCATATCCGGTGACAGCAACTTTACTGGTTGGGTTTTTCTCCATATATTTAATCATAGCATCAATCTTGGGCAACTGATCATTTTGCAGAAGTGCAGAGTTCAATGCAAAGAATATATCCTGCTTCATCGGTTCCACAGCTACTACAGGTGCCGGTTCCGGCTCTTTCACAACAACTGGTTCCGGTTTGGGCTGTTCTACTACCGCAGGTTCCGGTTCGTAATATACCGGAGCTGTTTTGGTATAGCTTTTACCCAGTTTGATAGTCAAGCCAACGAGTGCGTTCAGCTGCCAGTCACAGTTACCGGCTTTCTTTGAGTTGAACTTATCGGATAAAGCGTTAGCGTTAGCTTCGATATTGATGGCCAAGCGGTCGTTCAGGCGAAGGTCACAACCCAAGCCGAAACGTCCGGCCACAAGAAACTTGCCATCCTGCCAGAGATATTCCAGTTCATAGGTGCGGGTGTCGAGTGCATTCGCCTCATCATTATCAAAACCACGGTTGAGCCCTACACCACCAAAAAGGTAGCCATTGAAAACACGTTTGGGGTTGAAGCCACAGAACAAAGTGCTAAGGTCGGCCATGATATCAAGGTTTCCCTGAAGATATTTGTACTGGTAGGTTTGTTCCGGAGTTACCCATCCACCCTTTGCCTGCCATCCGCTACCACCGATACGTGCTCCGAATGCAGGAGCAAACTTATATCCGATATTGATGGCAGCAGCGGGAGACATCAGATCGGTAAACTTTGCTTCACCTACGGTATGCGCGGTTCCTACCTGCGCTTGGATAAACCAGTGAGGTTTGAATACGGTTTTACCTTCTTCTTTGATTTGGCGTTGTTCTTGAGCAAATGCTACCGTACTGCTGACAGCAAGCATAGCTATTAGTAAATTTCTTATTTTCATAATGTTATGTATTTAATGTATTATTGCTGAATTATTCACATTACATTCTTCATATCATCAGGAAGATCACAGAATATAGTATCAACAATAAAAATAACAATGAAAAGTTATGAAAAGGGTGCTCTGTTGAGCAGAGCACCCTTCTTATTTTTGGTCTGTCTAAGAATTACTTCAAAGACATTCACACATTATCAATTACTTTTAACAGGTTTCACTGTAATAGTCAACTGAGAAGTAGCGGTTCCCCAACCATAAGTTACAATAGCTGGGATGAAGATCTTATATTCAGATCCTACCGGTGAATTAACATTGACATACTTAACAGTATTACCTTCCTGAACCAAAGTAGCACCGTTAGGCAACTCACCGTTAGGCAGATTGGTAGTAGCTTCAGTTACATCCAATGTAACCTCACCGAATGGTCCGTAGAAATACCAGAAGTTTCCAGCAACCCATTGAGGCTTCGTTTCTGTATATGTCGTCCATACATAGCATCCGCATCCTGCTGTTTGTCCGTCAGTTGTTCCATCAAAATTAGGCCATTCAGAATGTACATGCTTAACTTCTTTCCAAGTACCATCTACCCACTTATACTTAGCCGGAACATAGTTTATGTCTGCTACATAAGTATATTTAACGAGTTCACCTTTCAAGATAATTCTATCAGTATATATAGTTTCTCCTTGTTGTTCTACGTTAGTATAATCAGCATCAACTGACCAATTATAAGCAAGGTACTGAGCTCGAATAGCCTTATCCGCATCAGCCTTAGTTTCTGCCTCAGCAGTGAAAGTCGCTGTCTCACTACCAGCTTCCGCTAATTGACCACCTTCATTATTATATCCAGTACATTTATACGTTGCACTTGCAGTATACATAGTCACTGGCGTAGTAGCAGTGAAAGAAACTTCCTTAGTAACCACCTCTAACTTAGCTTCTTGTTCCAGTTCGTAGTGACCATCAACTTTTTCGTATTTCGGAGTGTACTTGAAGTCCCAATATGATACACTTCCTGTAACAGGTACTTGATAAGGGCTAGTAATTGCTTCACCTCTCCAGTCTGTCAACAGTTTATTGTGCTGGAAGTTAGCAATATCACCACCAGTCTTAGCATCCTGCAAAGTAATTTCACCTGGCATATTCAGATTAACAGGACGGATGAAGTTAACCACGAAGCTATGACATGAAAGTTCATCACCGCTCCCTAATCTATGAACGTGTTTAACTACAGCCTGCAAACCACCTTCACTGTTCAAAGCAGTCTTAACATCAGCATCGTTCTTATCCAAAATGATCTCATGTCCGCTAATCTTAACACCTAACAATATAGTTGCAGTTGCCTTGCCGTTAGATTTAGTTTCGATTATCTTATAATAGTCATTTACATCACATTCAGGAAGTCCAATTGGTGTATGCTCAGAATAAGCTACTTCCAGATCTTGTCTGAACTGACATTTTTCAGGAACCTCATCTTTATCCGATGGAACAGCTACATTCACATCAAAGTCGTCAGGTGAAGTACCAGCTAAAGTCCAATAAGTTTCATTTTTAGTCAATTTTTCTTCCAAAGTCGGCAACTTCACGTCAATTGTGAATTGGAATGTCACAGCAGCAGGATATTCAGAAGAAGCCAGTTTATTCTTCACTGTAATGCTTGCTACGAAAGTAGAAGTAGAACCGATCATGCCAAGTTCACCATGTGTGAATGACCAAACAATTTTCTTAGTTGCAACTCCGGCTGAGGTATCGCCATCTACAATTTGAGGAATCGACATTCCATGAACGACACCATTCTTAGTTACAGTAGCTGTAACAGAAGAAGCGTCATACAAGTTCCAGAATTCTTCGTGGCTCATACCAACTTGACCAAGACTGTTTTCAATCTTACGGTAAAGGTTCCTACGGATGTAGTCTTCGTCCATTTTATAAGTAGCAACAGTGTTTTTGCAGTTGTAAGTCAGTTCTTTCAGAATAGAAGGCACGAGCATATCCTCTTTCTTAGTAACTCCGATTTCTACTTTTACAAATCCACGACGTACCACGTTGCCATTAGCATCTACCAATTCAACTTTCAAGATCGGAGTGCGACCAATAGCTTCTTTACTGAAATCATCAGCTTGGTACAAACCTGCTTCAGCATCATTACACGTGATCCATTTCTGCTGCTCAGTAGTAGTAGAACCAGTTGTGATATTATATTTAGAACTTGCTACAGCAAATCTATATGACAATTTGTAGTCTTCGATCGGGAATTTACGATGAATATGAGTCGGATTTTCAGGTTCATTACCAAAACAAGTCGCAACCAGTTCTTTCAAATTGAATACTTTGTTATAAACCATCTTGTATCGAGGTTTTTCTTTTTTACAAGCATCGAATGTCTCTGCGTAATGAGCTTCATCACCGAACTCTACCAAAGTAGCGTCGTCAGCGATACGTACATCATCTGCATCCAAGATTTCATCATAAACAGCTTGATAAGTAGAGCGAACAACAGCGTTAGTTTCACCTTTGTCTACAGCTTCGTCACCTGTCATAGCAGCCTGCAAACTTACTGTATTTACTTTACCATTTTCTGCCTGAGTTTTATGAGCATCCAAACGACGAAGTGTGAACTCTACAGTTCCAGCCGGAGTATTTTTTACCGGATCTTTATCAATTTCAACCCAATTGCTCTTAGCAACTTCTCCTGCAGCTCTTGTACCAAGAAGTTCTGCTGTACGATCAATATACTGATAAACAGCATTTTCCAATTTGAAAGATGCCGGATTGAAGTGGTAGCTTGCAACTACCGGAGCACCTATAGATGTGTCATATGCTTCAGGTATTTTAGCATTTTCATCCGCTTTCATTCCTTTATAAATCAAAGAGCTGAACTTGATTGCAGGAATACCACCTACATAAGCATCAGGAGCCGGTGAAATGCTAGTCAAACGAGCAGTGACCAATATATGCAATTGATCCAATTCAGGTTGGATTTCATCTCTAATCTTGTCTTGAATAGCAGTAATAGCCGGCTTAATATTATCTTTGATATCATTTCTGATATCATTCAACTCACCATCTATACGATTTTCCAAAGCCTCTATAGCCTGACCGGTAGTAGTTCCTAAATTCGTAATGGCATCTGCATTCCCTTTGATCAAGCCTTTCAGGCCACTTTCACCATCTTCACCAACAAGTTCAAGCCAGAGGTCTTCTATTTTGCCCTTAGCTTCGTCGATATCACCCTGAGCTGTCTCGATAGCTTCCTTATTCTCAGAGATATCGTCTAAAGCATCCTTATATTCTTGTAAAACATTTGACTGGAGCTTCAAGTTCTCGTAAGCTGCCATCAATGTTGCGATAGCTTCCTGAGCAGTCTTAATATCAGCAGCATTCTGAGCTACCTGACCAGTAGTCAGAGTCAGGGTATTCAAGTCCTCCCGAATACCTTTAATTTGACTAGCCACTGCTTCCATCGCTAGATCGTATACACTCTGATCAACTTTACCGTCAATTGATGCTTGCAATAGTCCTTGCAGTTCTGTTACTTTTTCAATTGCTGCCCTAATTGCTTTATCCTCAGCTGCTTTTGCAACAGCTTCCGCTTCTTTTGCTTTTGCTAAAGCTTCAGCGGCTTCAGCAGCGGCAGTATCACCGGCAGCTTTGGCAGCAGCGGCAGTAGTTTTAGCTTCAGCTGCAGCAGTTTTCGCAGCATCGGCAGCAGCCTGAGCAGCTTCAGCAGCAGCTTTCAATGTAGCCAGCTGAGTCTGAAGGTCGCCAACAGTGCTTCCGTTCTTGTCAATTTGTTCCTGTAATCCCTTGATGTCATCATCGTAGTCTTTACAAGAAGTAAATGTACCCGCTGAAGCCGCTAATAGCGCTCCGAACAGGACGACACTTAAATACTTTTTGTTCATGATAAAAAAACTTTTAATTTATAAATTAAAAAAATAATAAAAATATTGTTTCTCGTTTTGGATTATGAATTCCCTTACTACATCCCATGTTTTATTCCTTTCATTTCTTGTGCAAACCTCCTTTTCTTAATTTGTTTTCCACTTTCAATTACCTTACACAATATACTTTGAAGCATATAGACTATACTAGCCTTTCCCGTTACTCTGTAGGTAACGGGAAAACCTTTGTGCCTGCCCCGGAGGGGTAGTCAATACTGAAAAATCATTTATGGAATACAGAAACATCTTTACCCCTGCTTCTAAGAGGCGGCAGAGGGGAGGGAAATCTATTATCTAAAAATTAAAGGCTACAAAGTCTAACGCTAAGAAATCCGCTGTTTTATTGTGTTATTTGTCTTTTTTTAGTTGTTTATCAG
>OWJJ01001598.1_pt1 | contig 12609 bp, 8 predicted proteins | sample 1732811 | NCBI WGS metagenome assembly OWJJ01 (sample SAMN05065756, study PRJEB22554) | human gut metagenome | biome: ENVO:2100002; feature: ENVO:00000062; material: ENVO:00002003 | host: Homo sapiens | place: USA
ACGAGATTACTACGCGTCTCGTGGGCTCGGAGATGTGTATAAGAGACAGGTTTGGTGTTTTCTTCTGAACTAATGGCTCTGAAAATGATATCAATGATTCTGAGTCCTTTGGGATATCGGAAACCTTTGTTTCGTCTTCGTCCGCGGATGTTGATGGATATGTGCCCCTTGTTCTCTTTCTGACTTCTGAATAGCAGTAGATCTGATTTGAAACCTCGGTACTTTGTGTTGACTTCACATACATCATAACCAATCTGTCGAAGGTCAAATGGTTTATCCGAATGGTAGAACGATGTATAATAAGGATGAATGATGATAGTTCCTTCATCGAAGATATCCTTTAGAAAATCTCTTGCATTCTCGTACAAAGGATTTCTACCATAACTAAATGACTCTCCCATAGGTTTTTGTGACTGAGGCATCGATACGATCCATTTCCTATCATCGGCGGTGTCGGTCAAGAATTCCTTCAATTTAGCCCTATCAAGAGCCTGGTAATTGATATCTATTTCTATGCACTTAAGGTGATTGTCGACAATGGTTTGGCGTTTTTTACCATCGACTTTATGGCTGACTAGAAATTCAATGAGCAAACGCTCACCATTATCCATTATACCTTCCACATCCGACCGGAAACCATAGTGTTCATCCCACTTCTCTACTTCAACATTGTGTATTCTTACGAAACCGGAGGGGAAAGCGCCACTGTTGGATTGAGGTAGCATTATCCATCCGGTTTCCTGAAGAACTTCTTTGGCGAGCAAGTGGAGTGAAGATTCGTACGCCCCTTCACATTCGAGTCCGTGGGCGTGTGCGAAATGGTGTTCACGGATTTGTCCGGCATTCTTAGCATATAGAGGAGCATTACAATGAGGGCAGTGACAACTGCACTTCATGCCTTTGGCAACATCGTCAACGTGGACGAGGGCTCCGCCTTCATCCAGCGCAAAAGTCAAGAATGCGCCCATAATTAAAATCTCCTTTCTATATATCTCAGGAGTTCTCCATCCAGTTCTTTGGTACCATGAGGAGCACGAAGAAACCCGTGTTTGGTAAGATTCTCTTCCGTGAGTTTGCCGGATTTAGAGGTAGCCTCAAGGCGAAACAGAGCATATTTAGCCTCGCTCTCGTCCTGATTTATACGTTCTTTATCGACCCAAAATTCCTCCTCCTTAACCATCCACTGGTCGTAGCGGACATTGATAGCCTCTACGGTCATCCGGTACTTGATTTCACGATCCTCGGAAACGTAGATGTATATAGTATCGCCGAGGTTGACGTTATATCGACTTTGCTGCCAATGATACTCGCCATACTTCTCCAAACACTCTGCCAGACGGAAAGTACTACGCTTGGCAGTAATGAGCCACTTCTTATGGTTCTTTGGGATGATATGCCCGGCCATATTTACGCGGTTGCTATTGGGAACAATGTCTAGATGGCAGTCCATTGCAGCAGCGATACGACAGAGAATGTCGAGACCAGCGGAATACTTTCCTTTCTCGATACGACTCAAATTGGAAGCATCAATATCGGCAAGCTGTGCGACATCCCGAGCATCCATACGGCGCTCCATCCGAAGGCTCTTGATTTTTGCTCCGATGCGCTCACGTTCGTTTTCGCGATCTGGACCATACCAGAAGATGCTAGCCCAGCAATGACATTGATACATACCACGAAGAATCGGTCCCATTATAACAGAAGGGTCTCCCTGGTAATATTTGTCGAAGAGTGCAGCGATAATTTGGCAGTGCTGCTCCTGCATTTCAAAAGGGATTACTCCGGAGAGTCCCAGCGTGAAACGATCACCTTGTGACGTTTCAACAGTCACCTTATCCAGGCTGACAAATTTACATTTAGTTCTTGTTTCCATAATTCTGCAACAGGGTTAACCTTAAACATCAAGAATTACAAAGCAAATATAATAAAAAGCCTTGACTTTACAAATTTACCAAGCAAATTATTTTTATAAGAGCAAAGCGTTCTTCTATTACTCCAAAATACAAACTTTATTGAGTCAAAGCGAGCATTTCATAACATTGTGTATTATATATGCATAATCTAAATTTAAAAGTTATGATTTACGGATACATTAGAGTAAGCAGTGACAAACAGACTGTAGAGAACCAGCGTTTTGAAATAAACAATTTTTGTAAATGTAATAAATTAGTAATTGACGATTGGATTGAAGAAACTATCAGTGGTACGAAAAATTACACGAAACGACAACTTGGTCGTTTACTACGTAAAGTGCGTAAGGATGATATCATCATATGTAGTGAACTTTCACGTCTTGGACGTAATCTTTTTATGATTATGGAAATCTTAAATATCTGTATGACAAAGGAATGTAGAGTGTGGACAATCAAAGATAATTATCGATTAGGTGAAGATATACAAAGTAAGGTCCTTGCATTTGCTTTTGGATTATCTGCAGAAATTGAGCGCAATCTTATCAGCCAACGTACTAAAGAAGCACTGGCAAGAAAAAAAGCAGAAGGTGCAACACTTGGTCATTGTCGTGGCTTTCGCTGTAGACTCAATCCCAAATGTGCTAACAAGCACGATTACATCGTAAAAGAATTGGCTAAAGGAACTGAAAAGACGGTTATTTCCAAGAAATTAAAAGTATCAAAAACAACATTATATCGTTATTTAGTTTATACAGGGCTTCATATACCTATTAACTGCCAACAAGAAGGATGGGAGGATTATGGTATCTATCATTAATTTTTATGTACTACAGAATCGACCCTCAAACGGGGGCGGCTTCGACATTACCATTGGTAACCCACCATACATCAGTGCTCCAACACAGATTGCATCACCAGAATTGAATGAACAGCGAAAACGCATTGTGGCAAGCAAGAAATATAAATCGCTTAATGAAAAATGGGATTTGTATGTGCCTTTTATGGAACTTGGATTACAACTACTATGTCCTAAAGGCATCTTTGCTATGATTGTACCATATCCTTTGACAAATCAAAAGTATGGTAAGAAACTCCGTAAGATGCTTGCAGAAGAGTATCGCTTATTGGAGATAGCCGATCTAAACGGAACAAAGATTTTTGAAAATGCCACGGTGAGTAACTGTATTCCATTTATCCAGAACAGTCAGCCAGAGGGTGAACTTCGCATCACTCAAATCTTTGAGGACAAGATTATCCGTGAAGTGTTAAGCAAATCTCCAGAGGAATTAAAGCAAGACAATAAAAATTATGTTTGGAACTTGACAGAAGAGGAAAGAACTGGAAACCGTTTTGTCAATATGAATGTCTTGGGTGACTTCTGCTATATAAGCGTAGGAATGGTCGTTAATGCCAATGAGAAGGATGCCCAAGGAGCATTCAAAAAAGAGGATTTGATAAGTGATTCATACGATGCCATCCATTGTAGAAAGTATATTGAGGCAAAGGATATAGATAAATTTCAAGTCAAACGGGTACGTTATCTTGAATGGAACACGGAACGATGCCCAGATAAATTACGCCGTCCGACGTTCCGTGAACTGTACGATTGTCCCAAGTTATTGATAAATCGCTTAGGCGTTCTAAAGGTATATCTTGATATGGACACTCATTTCTTGCATAGCGATTCTATGTTTTGTGCTGTCTTATGGAAAGACCTGAAAGGTGTCTATAATAAGAGTTTATCTTCAAGTATCAAGAAATTCTGCAAACATAACCGTGCAGCTATGGAATCTCTATCTGAAAAGGTTGACCTATATTATTTGTTGGGTATCCTTAATTCTTCTATGGCTGACCAGTTGTTGGCAGACCAACGAGGAGGTGACTATCACATATATCCAGAACATATCCGCAATCTTCCAATACCTATTCCACAAAGAGAAGTACAAAATTCTATAGGAATTATAGCAAAAGAGATTCTACATCGCCGAGAAAAAAATACAGACTACTCCGAATTGGAAGAACAACTTAATGGACTTGTGGAAGCATTGTATCAATGACATATTGTTGACCCTCAAAAGAGGGCTTCGATATTGTCATTGGCAATCCACCATACGGCGCTAAATACGACAACCAAACAAAGAGGTATTATAAGAATACCTATGTGACGGCAAATAGTATCCAAGGATTACAGAAAGGGTCTCTTGACACATATACCCTATTCATAGAATTGGGATACAATCTGCTTAGGAAGAATGGAAGCTTTGCCTATATCGTTCCAATATCCTTGACATCGAGTGATTCCCTAACAGGTGTGCACCGTCTTTTGATAGGAAATTGTGATACCATATACATATCATCGTATGCAGTACGTCCCAAGCCTGTTTTTGAAAATGCTGTAGTAAACACTTCGATACTCTTTTTTAAGAAGACAGAAACGCCTTGTCAGCATCTTTTTTCAACCAAGATGCACAGAAGAGGGAATGAGTTTGAATTGCAAAAGCTTATTGATAATATCAACTTTGTTGATGTCAATGGTTATACAATGACAGGTCGTATTCCAAAGATTGGCAGTAAAATGGAGAAAAACATTCTCACAAAGATTTTCAAAAATACTCCAATTAAAACTTTTTATGATGATAAAGGTGAACCAATCTATTATAGGACAACTGGAGGGCGATATTTTAAGGTAGTAACAAATTATCCGACTGGTTCAACTAAAGAGAAACCACTATACTTACAAAAGCGACTAACGAATGCTATTGGTTGCATTCTCAGCAGTTCTTTGGCATTTTGGTTTTACCAAATCTATTCTAACAATCTTGACTGGAAGACATACGAGATAGAGAATTTCACCATTCCACAGCTTTCAACTGAGAATATTGAGTATCTTGACAAGTTATATACTCGTTATCTTTCCGACATAGAGGCTAAGGCCAACATAAGAACAACATCTGGAAAGTCTACCTATAATGTCGATTCATTTAAGGAATATAAAATCGTACGGTCAAAAACTATCATTGATGAAATTGATGATTACATTTGTCCTCTATATGGTTTGACGGAGGAAGAAACAGACTTTATTAAAAACTATGAATTAGAGTTCAGACTCGCAGGAGAATAGACAGTGGAGGGTTAAACGCCCTCCACAATCTTTATTTCATTTTCAGATAGTCCGTAAAGGTTATATACTAGACAATCAATCTCATGCTCACTTGAAGATACATCTGTCTGTTTGTTTGTTGCCTTTGCATTAAGGATGTTTTCAACCTTTAATGCTATTTCCTTCTGCTGTTGTTTTGTTCCAATAGCAATCGGTAAAGCTTCAATTGTTGATGCCTTAAGCGTATAAGCCCCTCCAGCTGTCATAACGCCAATAAAACCAAAGTAATAGCGCAATAATTTACTATTCAATAATCCAAGAATAAACCTGATTGGAATAGTTTCTGAAGTCAGAATATAGGCGTTACTTGGTAAATAGTGTTGCTCTGTATCAAGTGTATATGCCCATTTATCAGCAGTTAGTCCCCAGATAATTTTTTCAGATTTTTCAAACTCACGGTAGTATGCCGTATTATCCAATATTTCAAACCATTTATAGTTTCCAGGTTTACGTCCTTTTGTACTATCCTCGGGGGTTTTAGGCTTAAGATTATCATAAAAACCATATAAATGTTTTTTTATAAATGGAAATTTCTCAATATCTGTTCCTCTCCGGGTAAAAATTAAATTCTCTTCACTTTCATTGTAATACCATTTTCTAATATTACGTCCTTGTAGCATATTCTTTATAATTTTGCTATTATTGTGATCTTCTGCTATAAGTTTGTTGCGTTGCTCATTCGATATTATGAATGCAGGATTATATCCAGTGGTAACTCCTCGATATATTTTCACACCTTCAATATTTTTTAAAGACAAATGTCCATTTTCGATTTTTTCCTTTAACATCAATTGCTTCTTATCTGAAAATGACCACTCTTTTTCGTCTAGATAGTCTTGCGGATAACTACCAAACATACTCTGGCGTTCAACAAATTGTCTCTTAAACTCTTGGAAATTAAGCTTATAAAACTTTTCATATACAAACAGATTCTTTTTCATCTTATTTTTCTTAGAGACATTAAAAATTACACTTGACACCAAGACATCTTCAAAAACCTCTACTTGTTCGAAGTTGAGAATAATGTTTATATGTTGAGAAGAAAGTTGCTTTCTTACCTTTTCACCATAGCCTGTATTAAAAAACTTGTTGGTGGTGATATACGAGATTATTCCCTTTTCTGCGAGAAGACTCAATCCTAGTTCATTAAAATATATACTCAGGTCAGCAGTTCCCGAATAAATAGAAAATATTTCCTTTAAGGTACTTGCAATATATTTTAATTTTTTTGCTTCAACATATGGCGGATTGCCAATGACAATATCGAAGCCCTCTTTTGAGGGTCGTGAGAAAACATCATGGAACCAGGTATGCCAGAGGAAGAACTGACTGTTTGCAGACAAGTCTATACCTTCAAAATCGATATGAATTCCTTGTTCCATGAGCTCCTGCTTTACAATATCTGAGATGTCCTTTCTCAACTGTACCTTCTTGTCATGTTCAGGGCAAGCATAATACTCTGAAAGTTTGTCGCGCAAATTTTTACGGTAAACATCTAACATACTATCGAATAATGTAATACCTTCTGCAGTGACTTTCTTATCAGTCATTGTTGAAAGGTCTGCACCCTTATACTGCTCTAACAGCGAGTTTCCTTGCATAATTTTGAAATCAAGGTTAGGCAGAGCCTCTGGCGACTTCTCGTCAACAATCAGTGAAAGCCAGAAACGCAGACGGGCTATATCTACGGCACCACGTTCTATATCAACACCATAAATGTTATTCTGAATGATGTGGCGTTTAATTTTGGCAGCATTCTCCATAATATTTGGCTCTATGGCAGAACGGCAAAAGAACAATTCGCGCAGTAATCCCATTGGAAAAGCACCAGATCCTATTGCGGGGTCACATATCTTTACGTTGCATAGTTTTTTGTCTATTTCCTCTTTCAAGTCTCCAAGTAAGGTAGCATCGTGTGTTGTCACAAACAAGCGAATACATTCCTTGTCTTCTTTTCTTTGGTCTGTTTGCAGATAGGCAATCAGACTTTCACGGCACATATACTGAACAATCTCTTTCGGTGTATAGAATGCGCCCTTATCCTTGTTATCCTCCAGCAAGTTTTCAAAAATACGTCCGAGCATTTCGGGGTCAACACCCACTTCCGCATCGTTTGGGTCGTTTTCATCAATGGTAAAATTGTATTGAGAAAGCATTGTCAGCAAGTCATCAAAATAGCTGGCAGGAAAATGACTCGGTTTTTTGTCAAGAATGTCACGTTCAAACAGACCACCGTTCAAATATGGAATACGACAATTACGGAAGCCTTCTACTTTAGTGTCGTAAAGATCGCCCTGATCTGAACGGTTACGGTCTAAGCCGTCTGCAAACAAGCCTTCCAATACTTCATCAAGGAAGTTTTCTTTCTGATTTTCGTTCGCATTCTTGAAAATATTCAGCATGAAATCATGATCGCCTTCTCCCCATTCCTTGCCTGCAGGAACGCCAAGCCAGCCTTTCTTCTGGAGGAAGTGCAGGAACACAATGCGTCCAAGAAGTTTCTTCACATAATCACGAATAGGTTTTTCCTCACGGTCGCGAATTTTGTCGGCAGTCATACCCGTATGGTCAAAGTCTGTATCAATAAAGTGCTGACGCATTCCGTTGGTAGGATCAACCATATAATTTACAAAAGCCTCATATTGAGTCTTGTACTTCCCGAAAAACTCTTTAGAAAGAGCTTCAACATTGAATGCATTTTCGATGTCTTTAATTTCAAGAGAATTCCTTTTGTCATATAGGGCCATGAAATTGTCAGTTGCCGTGCGGCATGATTGACCAGGACCCAGCAGGAACGTATATCGTTTGCTATCGGTGGTTTCTTCTTTGTTGCCGCTTTTTCGGCAATAGGTAAAACGCCAATCCCAACGAGTATCATCCTCGTAGTGAAACAACATGAAAGCACAAGAGTACTGATCCATGACAGTACGGATGAGCCGTTGAATGTTTACACGGTTACGCTCCATCATAACGCGGTCGTTGACTGTAACGTCGAAAATATGCAATGGCTCAACGCCAACATATATCATTCCAACTTGCTTGATGCTGCGTATTCCCGTCGCTTCTGCCAGTTGTTTTCGTTCAGGCTGACTTTCCAAAAGCTCTGTTTCAAAACCATTCTCAAAGTCATCTTCACCAAAAATTGGGAAAATAACATTGTGGAGAAACGAACTCCAGCCTTGATATCGGCTGCTTAAATATTCTTTTAATAATTCCTTATTCATGGGGTTGTTTTTTACTTGATGGTTCCTAATACAATGGCTGCCTCGCCTTGCTTACTTTCTACATGGGCTACAAGTTTGCCAATTTCTCGCTCTAGAATCTCGTCAATATCTTGTTGCTCTATGGCAAAAAGACGTGAATCCCGCTCTTCTAATTCTTGACCAATGGCCAATACTTTTTTGATAATATCAAAACTTCCCCGGTCAATAAATTTACGAGCATTTTTTAGCAAAATCTTGGAGTGTTGTGATAAATCAGGAGTGTTATTAATTTTCACTAACATTTCTTTTGCAGAGGTAGCCTTGTCACCAGCCCTAGACTTGTTGATGCGGACAAAGTATTGATTATAAGTCTTTATGGCTTCTGTTGAAAGCTGTTGCCAGTTATTCGGCAGTGGAACACGTTTGGCATTTTCTTCCACATGCAGATCTTCTAGCAGTTCAAGCAAAGAAATTATTTTGGCGTTATATAGCCCCTCGGCTTCAGTACGTATTCTAATTGCAAGTCTTGCAGAGCGTGGCGCTTTTACTATGAAATATGCAGTTCCACTTGCAGCTTGTGCTATCTGCCAGTCTTCATTAGCTTGTTCTATTTGCAGATAACGTTTAGGGTGAGTATTCTTGTATCGTTTGAGCTCATATACATACTTCTGCAAAGGTGATTCTTCTCCGTCAACGGCTTTGGCAATATCGTAATGTACCACACTTTCTTCTTCCGAGAAAATCTTGCTGTCTTCACCGAACAGGACATGGAAGGATTGCAACTTAGTATGTGCCTTGCGAACCAACTGAATCTGCGCATCGCCTTCTGCACTTGGCATGAAGTTATAGACATAGACAAATGGCTCTTTACTTCCGATACGGTTTACACGACCTATGCGCTGCATCAGGCGAGTGGAATTCCAGGGAGTATCATAGTTTAGGATAACATTGGCACGGTGAAGGTTTACACCTTCTGCCAAAACCTCTGTTGTAATAATAACATTGTAGTCATCCTTCCAGACACCCTCGTAATTGGCATCGAAATTTTCTTCAATCGTATGTTCCATCTCATCACGATTGGCGGCAGTAATGACAAGTGCCTTATAGCCCTTTGCCTTTACTGCTCTTGCAAGTGATTGTACAGTATCTATAGCTTCCGAAAAGATAACCAATTTTCCAGAGGTATTTTTTTGTGGGTTAAACAATTCAGGCTTGATACTTTCTTTGAATGCATCAAATTTCGGATCTTGTGGGTTTTTCGCCCATCGATCATAGAGATTAGAAATGAGTCTGAAATCTTCTTTTAGTTGGATATAGTATTCTTCCTTAAAGTCTTTACGTTTATATTCTGCATTCTGTCCCTTTTCGTTACGCCCTTGTTCCGTCAACTTTGTTATCTTAGCTCTGATGTCTTCTACGCAATCATTAAACGAAACACGTTTACCACGTTTTATTGTCTTGGCTTCATAGTCAAGCTCTTTGTTTACGTCAATTTGCGGGCAAACGAAAATTGTGTCGTTTTCCCACATCTTAATCATGTTCTCTGTGTAACGTCGCAGATTCAGCAGGGATTGAGTAAAAGCAGTGAACGAACTTTCAAGACGCTTCACAAGAAGAATCTGCATGATTGTGGCAAGTTGCTTGGCAACGTCGTTGACACCACGGTTACCTCGACCTGTATGTTTTCTTTCGTTGGCAGGGTCTACAAAATATTCAATAGCACGATAGCGGAAGTATTTTAGCCATTCGTCAGTTTGCACCTTTTCAGCCTCCGTTGGAGCAATGATTGTCATAGTATCAGAGAATAGTTGAGCTAACTCGTCATCCATGATGTATTCAAGATTGTTAGGTCCAACTATTTTGGGAAATACCAAATTTTGTGATTTCATATCATCCTTGTAATATTTCTCAACATCAGTCCTTGTTCGGCGTTCCAATATATCACTTAATATGCAGTCACGCAGTCTCTTTGATACAGCATCCAAACGTCGGCGACGCTCTTCTGCTGGTATGTTATTGTTTTTATCTATCAGCAGTTCATATTCTCGGTTAACGTCTGCAAAGAATTTTTCGATATTTCCACTTTCAGCCTTCTTCAATGTACTATCATTGTGGTTTCTCTCAAAAAGATAAATCTGATTCTTCAAGTCGTTTGGTCTGTTGTTCTGTGGGGTGGCGGAAAGAAGACCCACGTATGGATATACTCCTGTATTAGAACAAATCTTCTGTATCAGTTCATCAAGAGACTGATACATCAATGTAGCACTGTTGCGGAACTTATGACTTTCATCAATGATAATAAAGCCATAATTTTTTTCTTGGAGTGTTCCACCAAAATCACCAGAATCGCGACTGTCGTCATCTTCATCTTCACACAGTTCATCTTCTGAGACATTTCCGATACGTCCAGTTGTAATGAAGTCAATATATGGCGCAATCTTCTCGTCAGAATCTTTGTCGAACATGGTTATAGTCTTCTTCCAACTCGATTGAATGGCAGGAGGAGTAATGACCAAAACTTTACGTTCTCGTCCATCGTCTTCCGGCACGGACAAGAAACGCTTGATGATTAGCATACCAATGATTGTTTTACCAAGTCCCACTACGTCTGCCAACATAAAGCCTCCATGTTCGTGCATAATGCTGATACATCTCTTTACTGCTTCTATTTGATATTCCAGTTTATGAATGTTCGCCGGTAGATAAGTTTCTATCTGTTGTCCAAGCGATTTATCCACAATATCACCAAATTTTATTTGTAATAATTTGATATATAACTCATACGGAGTAAATGGTAGTTTTTCATTTTTACGTTCTTTTTCCACTTCATCTGTAATAGGTGCAGATTTAAGGACTTGTTCTAGGAATTGTTCATTCCAAGGCTCAGAGATTTCCCATTTCTCATTAAACCACAACAGATGAGATTTATTACCTGGTATTGCATCAAGCGATAATACTTGATTGGGCGCTGTTTCAATGTAATTTAACTCAGCATTGCCTTGCAGCCCCTTTTGAGTAAAATTTGTGCTTCCCACAATTCCTATGCCTATACCGTTTTGCTTACCATCGAAGATATAACATTTGGAATGTAGGAACTGCGTTTCGTCATTCGCATTTTTTCTAAACACGCGAATTTGAATCTTGGAATCATTGCTTTTAGAACAATAATCAAGGAGCAGACGTATAGCATCTTTATATTCCTCAGTAACATTAAGTTCGTGGATATCTGTTTTTATGAAATCCAGTGGATAATTCGAATCTTTATATTTAGGTGACTTTAATTGATTTGCGTATATATAAGGGTCTTTGCCTATAAGTAAACGAAGCGTTGTTCCATCTTTTTCAATAAAAGATCTCAAACTTTTTTGTAGTATAGCTAAACCGGGAATATCCCAATAACCAGTTGCAATACTGACTGTTTGAATGCCATCAATATCTAAACATTTTCTCAATGTCGCTGTCATTGAAAGCGCTTCTATGGAATTATCTATAAGTGTATTATTCATATTTGGCACCTTGTGTAATTTGATGAATATAAATTAATTGCGCTCTATTGTTTTGAACTTATTAATAGCTCTCGAATATCGACTTCTAATATTTGAGATATTCTTAATAATGTTTCAAGACTTGGTTGGGAAGTGTTTGTGCACCACTTGGATACAGTAGCAGGATCTTTCTCCAATTGTTTAGCTAGCCATTTATTGGTTCGCTTTTTCTCCACAAGCACAACCTTAATGCGGTTTATGTCTTTTTCTTTTTCCATAAGGATTTTCTTTCGTTCTATGCAAAGATAAGAAAGCCTGTCTATTTTTCATCATTTCAATAGGACTATTTGCAATAAAATTTGCGAATAAGTTCAATATTATAGCTATTTATTGATAACATAATTTCTTTTTGGGATAGAAATCTGTATCTTTGTCTAATAATTATTATTGATATGACAGCAATTGTAGGTACCATAAATCGTAGGGGTGTAGCTTTTGCTGCAGATAGTGCAGCTACACATACTGTGTCTTCAAAGCATAAAATAACAAATCATGCTAATAAAATTTTTGAGTTATCAAGATACCATCCTGTTGGCATTTGTATTTGTGGGAATCTGGATTTTCTAGGAATGCCTTGGGAGGATATTTTTAAGTTATTTAGGGATAAATTAGGTGATTCATCATGCGCACATCTTACAGACTATCCTTGTATTTTTTTTGAATTTGTAAAAACTCATATAATGTCTCATTTGATTGAAGATCAAATTGTAAATCTACGAGTTATTATAAATGGTTTTTTCTGTCTCTTATACACATCTCCGAGCCCACGAGACGCGTAGTAATCTCGT
>OWJJ01001605.1_pt1 | contig 12566 bp, 9 predicted proteins | sample 1732811 | NCBI WGS metagenome assembly OWJJ01 (sample SAMN05065756, study PRJEB22554) | human gut metagenome | biome: ENVO:2100002; feature: ENVO:00000062; material: ENVO:00002003 | host: Homo sapiens | place: USA
TAAAGATAACATTATAAAATAATTTTAACAAATCTATGAGGTTATATTGCTTCTACTATTCGTTTACGGAAAATCCATAAACCCAGAAAGCACAAAAAACCATTCACCAATAAAATTTCAAAACCGAAACAATAGCCCCAAAACCATTGTTCTGAAAAATGATCGAGGACATAAGAAATCAGGGGTGACAGCAAACATATCCAAGGCAGAAATTTTCCTTTTACCTGATATTCGGTCATCAGCCCAAAAGTAAACAACCCTAAAATCGGCCCATACGTATAACCGACAGCTTTCAATACCGCATTGACGACACTGGTATTATTCAATTCCCGAAAAAGAATTACTACGATACACATCAATAGCGAAAAAGTCAGATGTACTCCTATTCTCCGGCGTTTTTGCAAAGGATCCTTTGGATCGATCTTCAAAAAATCGATACTGAAGGAAGTGGTTAAAGAGGTCAGGGAAGAATCTACAGAAGAGTAAGCAGCTGCCGTTATGCCCAGCAAGAAAAATAAACCGGTGGTTACTCCGAAATAGTTCATCGATAAAAAAGCAAAAACATCGTCCGATTTTCCGGGAAGTTCTACGATTTGCATCTCCGCATATATATATAATAAAGCTCCCAACGCGAGAAATAAAACATTCGTAAGTAAAAACAGAAAAGAAAAAGAATACATATTGATCCGGCAGTCTCTCAGTGAACGACAGGTCAAGCTCTTTTGCATCATATTTTGGTCCAATCCATTAATAGCAACCGTAATCGCTATTCCGGCCAGAAACTGTTTCAGGCTATTGTGGGAAGAACGCCAGTCCCAATCAAAGATACGGGCATAAGAACTCTCCCGAATAGAACCGGCCATCGTACTAAAATTCAGATCCAGCTCCTGACAAATGACGGCAATAGTCAAAACCACCGAAATCAGCATAAAAACCGTTTGTAAGGTATCCGTCCAAACAATCGTTTTTATACCACCCCGAAAAGTGTATATCCACACTAATCCTAAGGTAATAAATACCGTCAAAGCAAATGGAATTCCCAGACTGTCGAATAAAGCCAATTGCAATACTCCAACCACTAAGAACAAACGAAACGAAGCGCCGACCAACTGAGATAAAATAAAGAAAAACGATCCGGTCAAACGGGCTTTTTCACCGAAACGGATACCCAGCCAGGAATAAATGGACACCAAATTCAACTTGTAAAATAAAGGTAATAAAACCAAGGCAATCACCACATATCCGATGCAATTTCCCATTACGACGGGCAAATAAGTCCAATTGCTATTCCCGACTTCGCCCGGTATGGAGATAAACGTTACTCCTGAAAGGGAGGTCCCGATCATCCCAAAAGCCACCAAATACCAGGGGGAAGTCCGATTAGCCGTAAAAAAAGTCTCATTATCCGATTTCCGGGAAGTAAAATAACTGATCAAAATCAGTATCCCGAAATAAGCAAGCAAAATAAATAGCACTAAACCCGACGACATATCCTTGTTTTAAGCCCATTACCGTACGAAAGTAATTATTTTTTTATACATTTGCTAAAGAACCCTAATTCCCTTTCCGATGCGGCTACTTTTTTTCTGTCTATTCGCTTGTTTCCTATTCAATTGCGGGCACCCAACCGTCCCCCGAAATATAGATGTTACCCGTATTTCTAAAAGCGACTTGCAGAAAGTCCGGTCTTTCGATCCAACCCAACTCATCGACAGTTGTACCTACATCCCTTTAGAAACCTCGGATCGGATTTTAATCGGCAGAGTAAAACAGCTGAAAATCACCGATAAATATATTTTCCTGGTAAATTCGGAAAACGATTCCCTCTATGTTTTCAACCGTCAGGGGAAATTTCTGAATACCATCGGTACCCGGGGCAGAGGCCCACGGGAATATCGTTCTATTCAATCTTATTGTTTTCCGCCTCAGGCAGACACAGTGATTATTTTCGATTCGGATAAGCTCTTATTTTATACGCCCACAAACCGATTCATCCGGAGTGTCGATCTGGTACCCCAACTACATCGGGATACCGATATCATCCGTAGTATAAACTCGATCGATTTTGCCGAACCGGGGAAATTACTTTTCAAATACGACCTGATGTATCGATGTAACGTATTTTATTCCACTTATAATTACAATACCGATGAACTCAAAGATATCGGATATGTCCCGCTCTCACTCGATTTAGGCAATACTCTTAACCGGGTAAACTTCGATTTTTTTGAAACGGCACCCTATAAACAAGAATTGAGTTGTGCCATACTCTATAACGATACGATCTTCCAATACCGGCAAGATTCTTTATCTCCCCGTTTCATTATCGATGCATTAAAAGACAAAGTTATTCCGGACCGGATTCTCCGGCAACTGAACGGTTCGGATCCCATGAAAGCAGGCAGTCTTTTGGTCAGCTCCGGTATCTTTATCAAAAATATATACGAATCGGATTCTTATTTTTTCATTTTATACAATGGCTCCGAACCTCAGGAACTGATCTGGAATAAAACGACACACCAAGGTATACTCGTCGAACTAAACGATAACTTTCGCGGTCACACTTATGCTCCGATGGCTGTTTCCGCCTTAGCAGTATTGAACGACGACGAAAAATACTATGATCCCAACAACGGAAATCGATATTTACCGGTCTCCCGACAAAAGCAAACCTTACAATTCCGACTGAAAGAAGAAGATAACCCTGTCATCGTCATTTATCACCTGAAACCACAATTCTAACCTCATGCAAATCATTATCCTTCCGGCTTATTATCGTTGACCGTCTGTCATCCGGCTACTGTCCGGGATAAAGATCTCCTGTATACCACGACCGGCAAGACTTACAGGAAATCAAACATTTCAAGCCGGAACAGCTTACCGGCAGCATTATCTGCATGACTTTAGAAACTTCTGTCATTTTATGTTCCGCCACAACTTTATCCTTTACTTTTTAGCTTTTACCTTTTAGCTTTTACCTTTTACTTTATATCTTTGTGCCTCAAAATGAAATCATAAACAATCTATATTATCATGGAATACAACTTTAAGGAGGTAGAGAAAAAGTGGCAGAGCTACTGGAAAGAAAATCAGACTTACAAAGTCGACGTCGATCCGTCCAAACCGAAATTTTATGTACTGGATATGTTCCCTTATCCTTCCGGAGTCGGTTTGCACGTCGGCCACCCACTCGGCTACATCGCATCCGACATTTATTCCAGATATAAACGTCTGAAAGGATTCAATGTGTTGCATCCGATGGGATTCGATGCATATGGTTTGCCAGCCGAACAATATGCCATCCAAACAGGACAACATCCGGCCATTACAACAGAGAAAAATATTGCCCGCTATCGGGAACAACTCGATAAAATCGGTTTTTCTTTCGACTGGGACCGGGAAGTGAGAACTTGCGATCCGAAATATTATAAATGGACACAATGGGCATTTATCCAAATGTTCAACCATTGGTTCAATAAAGATACTCAAAAAGCCGAACCGATCGCCAAACTGGTAGAAACCTTTGAAAAAGAAGGGAACGCAAATATCAATGCAGCCAACTCGGATACCCCGATCTTCACGGCCGAAGCCTGGAAAGCCATGGATATCCGGGAACAACAGCGTGTATTGTTGAATTACCGGATCGCTTATCTGGCCGATACGATGGTGAACTGGTGTCCTCAGCTGGGAACTGTGTTAGCCAATGATGAAGTCAAAGAAGGACTCTCGGTGAGAGGTGGTTTCCCGGTCGTACAAAAGAATATGCGACAGTGGTCTTTACGGGTTTCTGCCTACGCACAGCGTTTGCTGGACGGATTGAACCACCTGGAATGGTCCGATTCGCTGAAAGATATCCAACGCAACTGGATCGGACGTTCGCAGGGAGCCGATGTGATTTTCGATGTAAAAGACTCGGATATACAATTGAAGATCTTTACAACCCGTCCCGATACGATCTATGGGGTGAGCTTTATGGTACTGGCACCGGAAAGCGATTATGTCAGGCAACTGACCACCCCCGATCAGGAAAAAGCAGTAGCTGAATACCTCGACTATGTAGCTAAACGTACCGAACGCGAACGCCAAAGCGAGATCAAAACCGTGACCGGCGTATTCACCGGTTCTTATGCGATGAATCCGTTTACCAACGAAGCGATTCCGGTATGGATCAGTGAGTATGTATTGGCAGGCTACGGAACGGGAGCTATCATGGCCGTACCGGCCCACGACAGCCGTGACTACGCTTTTGCACGTAAGTTCAATCTGCCGGTCATCCCGGTTATCGATAACGGCCAGCCTATCGATCTCAGCAAGAGTTCGTATGATGCCAAAGAAGGGAAGATGATCAACAGTGGACTGATCGACGGCATGGAAGTAAAAGAAGCTATCGCTTTCATCGCCGAAGAAGTGGAGAAACGGGGGATCGGGAAGAGCAAGATCAATTACCGCCTACGGGATGCCATTTTCAGTCGTCAACGGTATTGGGGCGAACCGTTTCCTGTATACTACAAAGACAGTATGCCCTATATGATAGATGAGGCAGAATTACCTTTGGAATTACCTGAAATCGATAAATATCTGCCCACGGAAAACGGAGAACCTCCTCTCGGCCGGGCTAAAAACTGGACCACGAAAGAAGGATATCCGATCGAGTTGAATACCATGCCGGGATTTGCGGGATCATCGGCTTATTACCTCCGCTATATGGACCCGCACAACGATAAAGCATTGGTCAGCCATGAAGCAGATGCGTACTGGCGTAATGTCGATCTGTATCTGGGAGGAGCAGAACACGCAACAGGGCACTTGATTTATTCCCGTTTCTGGAATATGTTTTTATATGACTTAGGAGTAGTTTGTGAACCGGAACCTTTCAAGAAACTGATCAATCAGGGAATGATACAAGGGCGTTCGAATTTCGTATACCGCATCGTAGGGACCAATACCTATGTATCTGCCGATTTGAAAAGTCAATACGAAACAACCGAGATCCATGTAGATGTCAACATCGTCAAGAACGACATTTTGGACACTGAAGCCTTCAGAAAATGGATGCCTGATTATGCCGATGCCGAATTTATTCTCGAAGACGGTAAATACATCTGTGGCTGGGCCGTTGAAAAAATGTCGAAATCTATGTTCAACGTAGTCAATCCGGACGATATCATCGAACAATTCGGAGCCGATACTTTACGACTTTACGAAATGTTTCTGGGACCGCTTGAAGCACACAAACCCTGGGATACACAAGGCATCGACGGCGTATATAAATTCTTACGTAAATTCTGGCGTTTGTTCCTGAACGGAGAAGAATTCTCTGTCAGTGACGAAGTACCGACCAAAGAAGAATTAAAAGTACTTCATAAAACCTTGAAAAAAATCGAATTCGATATCGAGAATTTTTCTTTCAATACTTCTATTCCGGCTTTTATGATTTGTACCAACGAATTGGCTGCACTGAAATGCAATAAACGGGCTATTCTCGAACCCCTGGTCGTTGCTATAGCACCCTATGCTCCTCATATTGCTGAAGAATTGTGGCATTTGTTGGGACATGCCGAAAGCGTAACCGGAGCAACTTTCCCTCAATGGGAAGAAAAATACCTGGTGGAAGATAGCTTTGAATATCCGGTTTCTTTCAACGGTAAAGTACGTTTCAAACTGAATATGCCGTTGACTGCAACCCAGGCAGAAATCGAAGCTGCAGTCAAAGCCTCCCCTGAGGCAGGCAAATGGCTTGAAGGAAAAGAAATCCGGAAAATGATTATTGTTCCGAAAAAAATCGTTAATGTCGTGATCGCATAACCGGTGTAATTCTATATTATATAAAGGGAACGGTGTCAATACTGTTCCCTTTTTCTTTCTATTCCGAAATCGGAATAGAAAGAAAAAATAAACTTATGGCCGGGCGGCGGCGACTGTACGATCCTACCGGGCCTCTTCAGATCCCGGATTTTGCCGCTTAGCAGTCGGGACGATCAATAATATACTTCCTGTACCGATAGCTCCCAATATCAACAAAAGAACACGTATTTTGAAATCTTCAAGGATAAGAAAAGCAGAAATACTGATCATGATCCACATACAGGCAATCGAAATGAATTTACCGGTTAAACTCATCCCTTGCCGGGATTCGTAACGGCGGATATATTTTCCAAGGGGGGAACGATGTAAACGATCATGCAATCGCTTCGAACTTTTATAAAATAACCAGGAACTCAATAAAATAAAAGGGGTAGTGGGTAATCCAGGCACGAATATTCCGATTATTCCCAAGATTACAGAAAGGACACCTATGGTAATGAACAAAAATTTTTTCATCGAATTTTCCTGTTAAGAAGTAAATATTGCTTTTACACTTTCGGTATACTGCTGTAAGCGGGTAGACTTTTTAATCCGTTTCAATAACTTCCGGTCAGTTTCAGGCAAAAAATATTCCCACAAGGTCTTCATCTTCACCAGCAATTGAGTTTCTCCTTGAAGTACCTGGGAATAGGCTGAAAAAAGCTCTTCATGGAAGGCAAAATATATTGACATACGTTGTTCGGGCAAAAAAGTTTCATTTCCTTTAAATTCCTTAGCCAGCAAAGGCGAAGACAACAATCCACGACCGATAAAAACGCCCTTCAGCAGGGGAAACCGAATCAGAATTTGTCGGATATCCGACAAAGATTCAATACCACCATTGTAGTAAAGCGGATGCTGGCAAAGCTCATAGAAACCCTGAAATGCTTCTAAATCCGGATGGCCTTTATATTGTTGTTTGCCGGTTCGGGCATGAAGAGCGATGCGGCTAAGGCGAATGGCATTCAACAATTCAACCAACACCATGCATTCGCTCGCATTTTCCCAACCCAACCGCATTTTCAACGAAAACTGAATTTCCGGATACTCTGCAATGGGAGCCAGTACCTCCGCTACCTGTGCGGGATAAAGTAACATTCCAGCCCCTTTGTGCTTACCGGCAATCATCGGGAAAGGACAACCCAGATTAATATCGATCTGCCTGTATCCCTTCCCTCCCACTGCATCGGTCAACAAACGAAATTCATCGGCACTACCGGGAAGAATCTGAGGAATCAAGTCAGCAACCGTATTCGTTTCAGGTTCTATATCCCGGAGATCACGCTTGCGAAGAGCCCCTTTTTCTACCCGGATAAAAGGGGTATAGTACACCTCCACCCCACCGAAATAGTGAGCGAAAGCATTTCTATAAATCCGGTCTGTATAACCCTGTAGAGGAGAAAAATGAATAGAATATCTATCGGAATCCATAAAATCAATTTCGTTTGCAACAAAGGTAATATCCAAACACCGAAAAAATAACAGTAAACCACTAAAAGTCCTGTTTTATTTATAGCTTTGTCTGGTAATCATACCTTTAAAATTCATTTTATGAAATATTTTTTCATGCTATTTGTTTGCCTGACGTTAAGTCATTTCGGTTATACCCAAAATGACGATCGGGGTTATATCGTAAAAGTGGGTGATAAAGCACCCGACATTACTATCACTTATACGGACGGAACCCGGAAAAAGCTATCCGATTTCCGCGGTAAAATCGTCATGTTACAATTTACAGCCAGTTGGTGCGGAGTATGCCGTAAAGAAATGCCTTTCATCGAAAAAGACATTTGGCTGAAACACAAAAATAATCCTCATTTTGCCCTGATCGGTATCGATCTGAAAGAAAACCGGGAACAGACAATACAGTTTGGCAAGGATTTAAAAATCACTTATCCATTGACCTTAGACCCCGAAGGTAAAGCCTTTTACTCCTTTGCTGCCCAGGGAGCCGGAGTCACCCGAAATATCATTATCGATAAACAAGGCAAGATAGTCTTCATGACCCGTCTCTACGATCCGGAAGAATTCGGGAAAATGTGCGAGGTCATCGACCGATTGCTGGATTAACCTTATCTCCAACTGTCATAATTGACCGCCGCTTCAAGGCGATTTTCAAGTGTATCGGATAATTGTGGGAAAAAATCGATGTTTGTGAGCCGTTCTACGGAATCCACAGTCACTGCATAATCCCGCAATTGCCTTTTTTCTTGGGTATTGGGAAGAACAAAAGCAATCATTTGCCGGGCCCCGGGAGCATAAACTACTTTGTAGAAAAAACCGGGAACGGTAACTCCAGTCCGACCGATTTTTCCTTTATTGTCTTTAAAAACAGGACCGGTGACAATATAAATCCGTTCTTTCTCTCCCCAATCCCGAACTTGCTTTTCCAGGCTTTTCCATATTCCCCGGTTAAAAACCGGCAATTGAGGAGAAATATTCGACATCAAAAAGGTTTCCTCCATCGCCTCAGCAGAATGAGCCATATCGGCAGCGGGGCATAAATGTCCGCGATCGTATCCACTTTTGATGTAATCGGAAGGCTTCGCAGATCCGGAAGATACTTTTTTATCTTCCCTAAACCGGTCTGTACGCTCGGCCACCCTTTCTTTTCCTTCCAATTCCAAGGTATAATACACCCAATTGGCTTGTTTATGCCGACTATTGAAACTAAGCGTATAATAAGTATGACGAACAATTTCTCCCTCACCCGAAGGAAGCAATTCCGTATATTCAAACAACCTCTTTGCTTCATGCAAAGAGGCTGCTCCAATTTCTTTATCCGAAGTCCGGGAGACATAAAACCCCCAGACAATTCCCAAACCTAACAAGCCACCAATAAGCCTTGTCCAACGCCGGGAAGACCTTTTTTTTCCAGCCATTTACTAATCAGCTTGTACCCCTGTACCTTGTGCTTCAATCGCTTTCTTTATAGTTACATCATTCTGATAAAAGATCGGATAGAAACCATCGTCGTCCAATACATGCCGTCCGATAAAGGCTTTGATTAAAGAATCAAGAACATCATAAGAATCCCGGATCCCTTTTTCATCCCGTTTCAGTCCTCTGGCCGCTGCATAATCCGCCATTTCATTCACCAGATCGAAGCGATCCAAATACTTCAGTAGTTGTTTATAATCCTTAATATTTTTAGTTTCCTGACGATGCCGGTCCATAAAATCAAAAGTGAAATCATACAAATACTGATTTTTCCGGTTTACCTCCACCAAATAACGGGAGAAACCGACCGTATCTCCGGGTACGAACAAATCGGGCATGATTCCGCCGCCACCGTATACCGTACGTCCGCCAACCGTCTGGAATTTAAGTTTTTCATCAAAATGTATACTATCTTTCTGAGAAAATTCCCCATGCAACAGGCGTTGATAAATATCTGTATAATATTTTTCTTTTCCTTCGTCATAAGGTTTTTGAATAGAACGGCCGGAAGGCACATAATAACGGGCCACCGTCAATCGTAAAGCCGAATTATCCGGCAGCAGCCTTTGTTCCTGCACCAACCCTTTACCGAAAGAACGGCGTCCGACGATATTTCCCCGGTCATTGTCCTGAATCGCTCCGGCAAAAATCTCGCTGGCCGAAGCACTCGCCTCGTCGATCAGGACCGTCAGGGGCAATTGTTGATATTTCCCCTTGCCATTGGAATTATAATCCATCCGGGGAGAAGCTTTTCCCTGCGTATATAAAATCAATTTTCCTTCAGGCAAAAATTCATTGATCATACGGATTGCAATCGGAAGAATCCCTCCTTCATTCTCGCGCAGATCGACAATCAACCGCTTCATTCCCAAGCCTTCAAGCTTAGCCAGAGAAGCCATAAATTCATCATAAGTATTCATCCCGAAGGTTTTCACCTTGATAAACCCGGTCGTATCGTCGAACATATAAGCCACATCCACACTTTTGATAGGAATACTTCCCCGGGTGATATTTTTGATCAACGGCTGTTTTTCTCCACGGCGGACAATCGTAAGCTGTACGTCGGTACCGATTTCTCCCCGCATCAGAGACATGATTTTATCCGTATTCATATTCCGGCCAGCGACGATAGAATCGTTGACTTTCACAATCCGGTCACCATCCTGCAACCCGGCAGCTTCTGAAGGTCCACCGGGAACTACTTTGACGACAGTCACCGTATCCAGATATTTATAAAACTGGACCCCGACTCCACCGAAATTTCCCACCATCTCTTCGTTCACCCGCTGCATATCTTTAGCCGGAATATAAACCGTATGCGGATCGAGATCATTCAATATCTGAGGGATAGCATCTTCCTCGATTTTATGTATATCCACCGAATCCACATAGGAATAATTGATCATATTCAGAATATAATCCAATTTACTACCTATCATCCGCTGCCCCATATTTACAGGCACTTCTTTACGATCCAACAGCGAATTGATCCCCATCCCTAAAACAATAGCCAAGGCAATAACCACCGGCAAGACAATTGCTTTCAATTTATTGTTGTACATATATTACTTCTTACGTTTTCCGATAAAATCAATCATCTCATAAAACCGGACTTTCCTTTCTTCAGGAACTTCTATTTTATCCAAAGCAATCCGGCTTTTTTCAAGATAATCGTCCACTTTAGCCCTCAGTGCCTCTTTTACTCCCGAACGATTGTATATTTCTGTCACTTCCTTGATCTTTTCCTGAGGATTGAATTTTTCTTTCACGACCCACTCTTTCAATAAAGCCTTATCTTCTTCAGAAGCCAACTCAAAAGCTTTGATCAGCAGATAAGTCTTTTTGTTACAGAGGATATCCCCACCGATTTTCTTCCCGAACTCTTCCACGTCTCCGTAGACATCAAGATAATCGTCTTGCAGCTGAAATACCAACCCCAGGTATCCACCGAAATCATAGAGCTCTTTGTATTCATGTTCAGGAGCGCCGGCAATCAAAGCACCGTGACGCATACTTCCGGCAATCAATACAGAAGTCTTCAGGTAGATCATCTGGATATATTCTTCTTCCGTTACATCGTCCCGGGTTTCGAATTCCATGTCATATTGCTGTCCTTTGCAAACATCCATCGCCACCTGGTTAAAACCATCGATTACCCGGCGTAAATAAGGATCCTCACAAGTCTCGATATACTTATAAGCCGTGATAGCCGCAGCATCACCACTCAAAATAGCCACATTACTATTCCATTTTTTATGGACAGTCTGACGTCCCCGACGTAATTCGGCATCGTCCATAACATCGTCATGCAACAAGGTGTAATTATGGAAAATCTCAATCCCGATAGCAGATTTTAAAGCCTTCCCGATATCGTCCCGGTACAGGTTATACGCCATCAGAGTCAGTACAGGCCGAAGTCGCTTTCCCCCATCTTCCATAATATATTTGATCGGTTCGAACAAAGAATAAGGTTCTTCTACATATTCTTGCTTATCTAATTCAGCCTTAATAACTTCCCGAAGTTGTTCAATCGTATACATCATCTCCTTTCAATTTAGAAAGCTGCTAAATTAACAAAAGAAGCCGGAAATTCATCGGAAAGCCCGGAATTTTTATAACAACAGGGTAATACCTCCATTAAAAAATAATTTTTACAAAAAAGTGCCCGGTAAACCGGACACCTTTTTATTCATGCGATTACTGACGGATTATTTACAATTTTCGAGTATTTGGCCGGCAATCTCAGCCGTTACATCCTGATCTTCTCCAAAAGCGACCTGACGTTGTGTAAAACGCTTCTGAATCTCGAGAATTGTCTCTTCCCCGATTCCGGCATCCCCTAAGCGAGTAGGTAATCCGAGACTTTTGAAAAATTCTTCTGTTTTTTGAATCGCCTTATCAGCTCTTTCTTCATCGGTTCCTTGATCGATATGCCAGATCCGTTCGCCATATTGCACGAGTTTAGCCATTTTTTTCTGTTTCAATGTACGCCATAATCCCGGTAGGACGATAGCCAATGTTGCTCCATGAGTCAAACCATGTAAAGCCGTCAGTTCATGACCGATCATATGGGTGGCCCAATCCTGCCGTACTCCCATAGCAACAAAGCCATTGAGTCCCATTGTAGCACAAAGCATAAACTCGGACATCAGCTCATAATTATCCTGTTTACGAAGAACCTCGGGAGCGATCTCTATTAAAGTATGGACAATTCCTTCCGCCCATCTGTCCATGAGGCGGGATTGTCCCGGAGTGGTCATATATTGCTCCATGACGTGCACAAAAGTATCGGCGATTCCACAAGCGACCTGATAAGGAGGCAAAGTATAAGTAACCGTCGGATCAAGAATAGAAAAAACCGGATAATTAGAATAGAAAGGATATTTTTCGGCTGTTTCTTTCCGGGAGATCACAGCTCCGCTATTCATTTCCGAACCCGTAGCCGGCAAGGTCAGGACTGTTCCTAAAGGTAAAGTGTGCTTCTCACAACCTTTCAACACCAAATCCCAGGCATCGCCTTCATACAAAATACCGGCAGATATCAGCTTCGTACCGTCGATCACCGAACCACCGCCGACAGCCAATAAATAATCCACCTTTTTCTCTTTTCCCAATTCGATAGCCTTACGCAGCGTCTCGATCTTCGGGTTAGCCTCGATCCCCCAAAATTCCGTCACCTCAAATCCTTTTAAAGCTTCTTTTACCTGATCATAAACTCCGTTTTTACGAACACTTCCTCCTCCGAAAGTCACCAGTATACGCTTTCCGGCAGGTATTTCTTT
>OWJJ01001704.1_pt1 | contig 12101 bp, 16 predicted proteins | sample 1732811 | NCBI WGS metagenome assembly OWJJ01 (sample SAMN05065756, study PRJEB22554) | human gut metagenome | biome: ENVO:2100002; feature: ENVO:00000062; material: ENVO:00002003 | host: Homo sapiens | place: USA
TTCAGCTACTTACAATGTTTGCTTTTTCTTCTTGACAAAACTTAGCAGGTCTTATGTAAGAAATCAGGAGGCCGCAAGGAGGGCGGCGACGTGTACCAGCCCTTGTTCCTTACGTCCTCCATGCTTAAATTTTCTCACAAAAAATCCCCGGCTGGGGATGGTCCCAGTCGGGGTTATGTAAGACTTATGCTTGATTTATGCTGAGTTTGGATAGAGCTGCTTTGCTACATCGGCAACCCGTTGAAAGATGTACTTTTCATGAGTGCTGACAGCACCGCGATACCAACCGAGATCGGTGGCAACTTCGATTTGGTCTACCTTATCAATGATGCGCCGTTTCGCTATAAATTCGTCATCCTCGTGTAAGGCGGCTTCATAGATGGCTCTCTCAAGCTGAGAGCGCAAAAGCTTGTCCAGTGGGTCAGGCAGTTTCACTCTTGCGCTCACAGTCTCACGTCCTTCTTTCCTGTTATTCCATCAGCTTCCACATTCGGTACAGCGTTGTGCACATCTGCTGCCGGGTAACGGGCTGGGAGAGCATCAGGTCCCCCTCGCTGTTGCCCGTCAGGATGCCGTTTGCAATGGCCCATTCCACGCCCTCCTTGTGGGCGGGAGACGGTGTATTGTCCATAGTGACCTCCTTGTCATAGGCGGGCCGTACAGCCCCTAAAATCTGCCCAAGAGTCCGGGTCCGGCGCATGACCTCTCCCCCGTCGCTGTCGTTGCCAATGGCGGTGTTGCCCTCGATGGCCGTGATGGAACTGCCACCCACCGCCTCCACGATGCCGCAGTGGTTCGGGCGCTTGTCCCCGCCCCAATCGTAGATCACCACGTCTCCGGGCTGGTAATTGGATGTCACCCAGTTTCCGGCGGCCTTGGCGGCGTTCATCAAGATTGTGCAGCTGGCGGTCTCAATGGGCAGCTTGACACTCGCCTGGGCAAAGACCCACTCCACAAACATCACGCACCAGGGCTGGCCGTCCAGGCCGTACCATGCGCCGTATTTCGTCCGGTTGGAGTTGGCTGGGGTCTCTTTGTACCCCAGCTCTCCACGGGCGATGTCAAGGAGTTCCCGTACTGTTGCCATTGTCCGCCTGCGCTTTCTTCTCCGCCTGCGTCCCAAAATAGAACGCGATGACCACGGTGAACACGGTCAAGAACTGCTCCGCGGTCACCCGGCCCGTTCCGGCCATGGCAGCAAATACCGCCGTCAGAATCACCGTCACCAGACTCTTCACCGTCAGCAGGCTGGCCAGGCGCTGTGTCAGCAGCTCCATCTCAGTCCTCCTCCGTCAGCACATCGCCCCGCAGGCGGTATCGCTTTCCGGCCATATAGACATAGGCGGTCTCCTGGCCCATGTCCACGTCCACCGTGCGGCCGTTCACCACATGGACCTTTTCCAGGCTGCCCACACCGTGGTCCAGAATGCCCCAGCCGTTGGCCTCGTCCGGCGTCTCTCCCGCCCGGGTCTCCAGCAGCTCCCGGGCGGAGAAGAGATTGCGGGTGGGGTCCAGGGTAAAGCCCGCCTCCGCCTCCCTCAGCGCCTCATTCGCCTCGGGCAGGGTCATTTCGCCAGTGGTGTACTTGTTCAGAATTTCGTTGGTAGTCATAAGTAAGCTCCTTTCAAATATCCGGCTTGACCGCCGGTTTCTAATGATGTAAGATGTTATTGCCCGTTGTGCAGACGTGTGCTGTTTTGATAGCGCTCCCTCCGCGTTAAGTCGCAATGGACGGAGACAACAAATACTACGGGCTTGCGGCGCTCCTTCGGGGGCGTCGCTTTCTTATAATCCGATACGAGCCAGGACAAAGGCAATCACAGCCGCCAGCACCGCCCACACGGACTTGTCCACGATGGCCTCCCAGCGGCGCCCTGGTTTTGCCGCCTGTTCCTCCTGCTTTGCCAGAAGCTTTTCGATGTTTTTATCCATGTTGGAAAGCTGCTCGTCCAGCTTGGCGTCTCGGGCAATCTGTTCCCGCTGCCAGTCATAGAACGAATTATGGAACTTCTTGGAGTCCTGCTGCCAGTCCTCCAGAGCCTTGATACGCCCCTCCAGACGGGCTGCTGCTTCCAGGCCAAAGCAGTCATGCCGGGGGTCTCTAACGCACTTCTCGTCAGCCATTGGACACCTCCCCCAGGTCCTCCCACTTCACGCCCACACTTCCGGGTTCCCACACGTTGTTGTCCTGCCCGGACCGCCAGACATGGCCCTCATAGGTGCAGCAGTCCCCGGTCATATACGGCGAAGTGGCGATGCTGACAAACGGCAGGGCCTTGGCCGGGTCTGTGGACCACGCAAAGCCCCACTGGGCCTCCAGTTTCTCCGGCTCGTCCGTGTAAATGGCGCTGTCATAGGGCTGGAGGAGCCGCACTACCCTGCCCGCCGTGGACCGGCAGACAAAGCCCGCCTTGCGTTCCAGCATGTTCATGGCGTCACAGGCCGCCGTAAAGCTGGGGATGTAGTCCTCGGAGGCATACAGCTCCGTCCCCGTCATGTCCGAAGCCTGGGCCTGGAGGGTCTGCGCCCTCGCAAGCCCGGTATCTCGCATGGTGGTAAGTACAAACTGCTTGTCCGTCATACTTCGTTCACGCCCTCTCTGATTGCTTTCGCAAGCTCCGCATAGGTCACATACTCCGGTTCAGGTTCCGGCTCCGGCTCCGGCGGCAGAGACTCCTTCCACGCTTCCCAGGCTTCGGTGTTCGGCTCCACGGTGTAGACCGTCCGGAAAAAGCCCTCCTCGTACTCCTCCTCGGAGCTGGTGACGTTCACGAAGCCGTTGTAATGGATGACCGTCTCCGCCTGCTCGTCCGTCAGGGGGATTGCGCCGGGAAAGGGATTGCTCTGCGGGGCAGGGTAGGCTCCGGAGGGGTTTGGGGTTGGTTGGATATATCTCATGTGGCACCTCCCGGAATTGTAAAAGCGGCATAGTAGTATGTGACTCCGCTTTCGTTTAGTTGCACATAGGGGTTTGCATCATTTCCATACCAACTAACTGTCTTTCCTTCTAATTTTGCCCCCGCAGCCGCGCTGGATTGCAGGGTATTACTGCTATTCATATAGACATAGCCGAACAGTGAAAACGTATTTTTTAACGCGAGGCAGTTGAAAATGCCAAAACCATGTGTTCCGGCCGTAGAAATTAACAAGAAAACAGGAGTTCCAATAAATGTCAAGGACGATGGGCTATTTTCGCCAATTACGCCCGTCCCAACATAGTTCCCAGTCTCGATACTCACCATTGGGATAGTGTCGCCAAAAACGTCTTCAAACGTTCCAGCATCAACGTATTCTTGTTCATCGTGGATAACTCCCTGATAGTCGACATAGTAGGTAGCGACGAAGGTTGTCGGCATGATGAAAGCTGGACGGATTCCATCATTCTTATCTGACGCAACAAATGCATTAGTGCCATAGGACCCTTCAATTTTTAACACATTTTTACTTGTTCCTGTCCCTGGGCTTCTTGTAAAATAGCCAAACGCAACTCCGTTCAAATAAGCAATTCTTTTTTTTGCGCCGCTTGTCCCTATCCCACCTTCTTCAAAATAAGATAGTCTTGCTCCATCAATCGGAATGCCTGAATTATCACTTGTTGTCAAACCTAACTCATATCCACCTAACGGGAACACTTTGCATTCCAGCCCATTTGTCCCAGAATTTATCGTGCCAGAACCGTTTCCCACGCAGTACGGGATTCTCACATTTTTTATGGCTACCTGAACATTACTTGCATAGTTGGCGACATACCCGGCCATGGTCTGCATGATGGTGCTGTTGGGGAGGGTGTTCACGCCGGAGCTGTTCCACACACCGTTCTCTACGATGTCTTTTCTCAGCAGCCACGCACCGTCACAGGAAGCGTCGTACAGAGATGGATTGGGGTTTCCGATATGCACCACAATATGCGGCACCATGGTGCCGTTGTAAGGGAGATTGACTTCCTGGCCCACGGTGGCCGTCGCCAGATTGACCGTGACCTCCGAATATTTCGGATGACTGGTCTGGTTATACAGCACGCTCTTCGCCAGCTTGCTCAGTGCCAGCCCCAAATTGCCGCCCCAAATACCGGGTGTTCTCACCGCCTCGGCAATGGTCTTGGCCCAAATGGTCTTGCCCTGCTGGGTCAGGTCCGCCACGCTCCCGGCATCCGGAAAGGTGATGGCCGCCTTGGTGTACGTCCACTCCCGCGTCACCGTCACCACACCGCTGCCGGGATTGGTGGATGCCGTAATCTTGATAGTGCCCGTGCCCGTGGGCAAGTCCACCACCGAAATCTTGTTGTCGGCTCCGTTGGTGGCCGTGTATGTCTGAGTGTTGACGCCGTTGATGGTTTCTGTAACCGTCAAAGCACTGGTTCCGCTGGAGGACACCATATACTGCACATCATTTGTGAGAGTGCCCAAGCTGCCGTCAGAACCGGAAATTACCAGGGCAGAAAGAGGGACTACAGAAACAGATGTGCTCGTTGTATAATCGCCATATTTCCCGTTTGCGAGAGATTTGACGCGGTACTGCACGCTCGTCCAGGTGCCCACCGTTTCCTCAAAGCTCGTGTTCGCTCCGGAATACACTTGCACCCAGTCAGCATCGGTGTCCGCCTTGCGCTCCAGGATATAGCCGTCAGCGCCGTCTACTGCGCTCCAGGAGACGGAAATCTGGTTGCCCTGCATGGCCTGAATCGGCACAGTCAGGGCAGTGGGGGACGCCGGAACGCCAACGGTTCCATCATCCGAAACCAGGATGGTAGGGTCCATAATCATGGCAGGTAGGGCGCCATAAGAGGGGTTTACCGTAGTGCTGCCCAAGCTGCCATCGGGCAAGATGTAAAACTTTCCGTCTGTGCCCAAAGACACTGGAGAGCGAAGCCACCAAGCAGCCGCGGCTCCATTCAGTTTAGCAATCCGTTTGCTATTGGCTTCCGTGTCAAGTCCACTCTTGAAGTAATCCAGCTTCGCGCCGTCTGCGGGCATAATTCCGCTTGGGTCAGACAGGCCGACCTCATATCCACAGAGAGGAAACAGCTTGCACTCCAAACCATTTTCTCCACTTTTGATGTTCCAGTAAGGCCCTCCATTTCCTGGATGGTATGGGATTTTCACTGTCTTGATGGCAGACTGGATGTAGCTTTCATACCTTCCCAGATACCCAGCCATCGTAGACATAATTGTGGAGCCTACAAGTGTGTTTGCATTGGTGCTGTTCCACTGGACGTTCTCCACAATATCCTGCCGCAGCAACCACGCACCGTCACAGGTACTACCATACAGTCTTACATCCGGGTTCCCGATATGCAACACGATGTAGTTTGCCGGACTCCCGTTCTCGTCGATCTTGACGATGCTCCCCACCGCCACGCTGCCAAGTGTCTGCGCCATCAGTTCCCACCTCCGTTGTAGGTTACTTGGATTTGAGCTGCCGTAAAGGTGGTGCCAATCAGATATAGGGCGTCGTTAACGGTGCGGTTTGCCGCGTTCCCAAAAAATACTGCCTCCGTCTCCGGCTTAAACAGTGTAGCCGTGCTGAGGGGCGTTCCAACCTGCGACGGCTCGTCTGCCCTTACAAGGTCGTATGTGTTCTCTTGACCGGAGACAGGAGTAAGTTTAACCCGCCCCGGATAAGTAGGGATTCTGTCTTGCATGTTGCCTCCTTACCATTCGCCAGCGTAAACGTCACCAGTGAACAACCACAGAAGATTGTTGCTGACCCATACCAACAAATCATTGATATCGGTCAATATCCGCTCGATGTCATTTGCCTGCTCATAGGTGAGATGTTGTATGGTTTCAGGGCTTTCCGGCGGAGCCTGCCAACCGGAGGGATAAACGGGAATATTGGACATCATGGAGCGGATTGCCGCCACGTTGGAAAGGTAGCCCTCCAAATCCTGGCTAGTCGGGATATCATTGATAGTCCAGTCAGTCTTAGGAGTAATCACCATCGGAAATCCAAACCCGCCGAACAAATCAGCGATATATTCAATCGCTTCTCCAACTCTGTTCAGGTCCGCTGCGTTGTATGCTCCTTTCATTCCGGCAGACCATTCAGTTTTTTCGTCGGCGGTCATTCCGGCCCAGCCTTTATCATGCAGAGTACGCCAGCGGGTCACGTCGGATTGTGTGCGGTCTGTTATTAACGTGTCGATAATACTCATACTACCCTCCAAGGGATGCCACAGTCGCCACAACGGTATTTGACAACTTGACTTCCATGCGGCGGAGATTCCCGGCATTAGTGTTCCCCCATGCGGTTGGAAGCGTCACGAAATCGCCTAATAGCTCTCCTGCCCAAACAATCTTCGCATTGGTGGTAATCCGTTTTGCATAGTAATCATAGACCCTCTGTGCCGTTGCTTGCCCGATATCCGGCGAAACCAGCGTGGCGTCCGCAACCTCAATAACATTTTGCTTATCGGTGGCAATTACATCCGGGTTAGTAATGGTGTAAACTGTTTTGGAATCGTCGTATTTGACGCCGTTGATCTCCACGCCTCCGTTTTCGGCCTGAGTATATACATGGGCGGTCACTCTAACCTCTGTCACGAGTGCGCTGGTGTCCACGGTGACTCCGGTAAACGTATAATCCTCTGTGATGGCGTCAGGAGTCCCCGGCAAATTAAATACTCGGATGCCGTCCCGCCCATCAGTTGACGCGCACACGCCCCACGCAAATAGCACCTGCTGTATAGCCGTCCGGATAGTCCCGGATGTAATAACTCCTGTCAAAGCCGTGTCCTCTACGTCCGCGTTATACTCGATGGAAAACTGTCCATTCACGATCTCTTCCAATAGAGATTTCGCAGATTTCGCATTATACACGCCGCCAGGGAATGGGCTGTCATCCAGCACTCCAAAAGCGTCCTGACAGTCGATTGTGTACAGGTTCTGCGCCTGTCTGGTGTGGCTGTCGATGTAGTACACGCCGATCAGTTTATCGTCGTTTCTGACCTCTACAGGCTGTTTGAGCTGGAACATAAAGTCCACGTCTTCCCGGCTGTCTAACGTCCAGTTCATTGTAGAGATGGGCATTTCCATGGAAATCAAACTCATCTCGTTTACGATGGAAGCGGACCGTAACTCAGACATTCCGAAATAGCGGTAGACGCCGAAAATAATATGTTCCAGCTTTGCCCTGAGATTGGGCAAATTCGTGCTGTTCAGGGTAATGACCACTTTGTCATAGCTCTGCACTTTCTGACCACAGAAATACATTGCCGTGTTGGGCGTGAAGTCCACGTCCGCCTTGAGAGCCTCCCCCTGATACCACTTGATATTGACAGACGGGCAATAGTCACCGGATGCCGTGTCAAACGCCAACGTAATGCCGACGGAGGAATACTGCTGATCCATTTCAAGCGTGATGACTGGTTTGTTTGTAAAATCACAGTCATCTCCGCTCGTTTCCATAGACCAAAACGCAACCTCCTGTGTATCTACGGTGACATATTCCCCAGTCAAGCCCCAGTGGTTCGGCTCACAAGTGATCGTCGGCTCCGGCGTAATACCGAACGGGAGTTTAGACGGAGAAGAAAACGACATGGCCTCCGTAGCGGAGACAGAAGCGTCCTCGTCCGCTCCCGGCGCTATGTCCTTGTAAAGTACAGTAGTAACACTCACGGAGTCACCTGCGCTTCCATGGGGACAAAACTAACTTCGATTTCGCCCCAATAGTTGATACCATTTTCCACCTTCTCCATGTCCTGCGAGGCGCTGGTGTAATAGGCTTCATACGAAATCGTGGTTTGTCCATCAGCAGCTTCCAACTGTACAGAGTCATCCACAGAATGTTCCACCAAGTAGTCCCAGAACTCGTCAAGGCCCTGGTAGTTGTCACCCCGGCGAAACACTGTCAGCTGATGGCCGATATACGTTCCGATGATGTCCCGCACCATCCGGCCAGTCATTACACGACCTGCGTTCTCTCCGTCCAAAACGTTGAAATTTCGGTTGTATGCGGAGATGGCAACATCCGCGTCAAATTCTTTTCCATTCAGTTTGATGTAGCCCATTTCACACCCCTGCCAGATTTACCCCTATGCGCCGTGTCTCGGCTTTATTGAGTTCATAGACCACCTTACCAAGCTGCTCACGGTCAAGCTGGAGGATCACTGTCTGCTGACCGCCATACCCTCGCCGATTCAAAACATTTTCCACTGCTTTTTCAATCGTGGACAGCGGCGCCTCAATGTTCGTCCCTTGTTTCTGATCGCCCAGCACTGCCAGAAACTCCCGGTTAGGCGGAATAACCGCACCCTGGGCAAGATACGGTATATTCGGGATTGTGAAGGGGCGGATTTCTTGCCCGCCAAACGTTCCCAGGAAAGGAATCGTGACTTTCGGAATCCTAATAACCAGATGTTCGTTGATCCAGTCAATAAACTTGTTTACAAGAGAGATTCCAATATTGAGCGCGTCCTTGATTGTCTGCACAAATCCATTCCAAATATTAGAAAACGCTTCCGAAATACTGTCCCATGCCTCGTTCCAGTCAATCGTAAAGACATTGACAACAAACTCAATAACGCTTGTCAACCATTGAAGAATTTGGCTTACCCCGTCTGCGATTGCTCCAACGACTTGACCGAAAATATCAATAACGGTCTGAAATGCCGCAGAAATCGGAGGTCCAAAGGTATTCACAAACCAATCCACAAGAGGCAAAATAAACTCGTTATAGATACGGAGCGCTCCTTCAATCAACGTACCTACAAATTTTAGGAAGTTGTCGAGTAACGGCTTCAAATGCAAAGTCCAAAGCTCTGTAAAGGTATTGCCCAGAGTAGTCAAAACCGGCTTCAAGATCGTGTTCCAGATATTCACAAAAACAGACGTTGTGTTACTAATTGCGGCCTTGATCTGGTCGAAAATGGGTGCGCCCCATGTATTCCAGAATTTGATAATGCTGTCCCACACATCGTTCCAAATATCTTGAATGATCTGCATAGCCGGGGCAATCGCATCTTGCCAAATCATGTCAAATACGGCCTTGATGTTTTCAAAAAGCATATCTCCAATACTCAAAATCTGCGTTGCATAGTTGGTCAGCAGCGGGAGAATATCAACCGCCCATTTTGTCAAAGTCGGATAGATGACGATGTTCCAAATATCGGAAAGCACCATTGCCGCAGAGTCCAGAAGCCCTCTGACAACATTCCCAGCCGTAAGAATAAACTGGTTCAAGAAGTCCATAAACTCATTGTTGAACCAATCATATAGAGGCGGCCCAAGAGACTTGATGTCATTCCACATATCGCGGAAAACGTCAGTCAGCTTTCCTACTCCCCCAGAAATATAGGCGAACGATTTTTTGAAAGAGTCTTCCAGCGGGCTAAATGCATCTCTAAGGCGGTCAATCAGCTTTAAGATTTTGCTCTCCGCGGCACTCTCCACGATGTCATTAGAGGTAATAGTCTCAATTTTGGAAAGGCCGCCACCAGCTATTCCTCCCGCTCCGCCACCTGAGCCGCTTGCAGAATTTCCAGTCAGCTTGTTAATTTCATCAAACGAAGCGATACTCTTTTTCTGCTCCTTGTTGGTCTCTTTTGTGGCATCGGTCAAAGCGTTCTGGTTGTCAACTGCATCACTAATGCCGGAGGAAACACCGCCCACATTATCTTGCGTCTGCGTGATTTCCGTATTAGCACCGCCAAAAATAGCCGTGATGGCTGCATTAAAAGCGTTTGCCATATCGATTAGCGCAGACACAATCTGGTTCAGAGTCTGCACCACTGGCAAAAGCACTTGAATCAGAGCCTTCCCGACAATGGACATGAACTGCTCCCACTGCATGGAAAGGATTCTGGTCTGATTCGCCCAGCTGTCTTGCGTCCGAATAAAGTCACCGGAGGCCAAAGACAACTGATCCAGAACGAAGTTATAACGCAGAGTCACCAGCTCCGCCTGAGACATAGCAGAAATACTTTTAGTGATGCCCTGAGACAGCGCAAACGCTTCTAGGTTGGCTTGGGTCATAACGATGCCCAGGTCTTTTAATGTCTCCGTTTCACCCGTAAAGACGGATTTCAGCTTAATGTCCGCCAGCTCCTGAGAGATGTTGTAGAAAGATGCCACATCACCTGTAAGGCCGGTGAGTGTCAAGGACATCTCTGCCGCCTCTGCTTGCGACAAGCCCATATTGCTTGCCATTGCCATATATGTAGAGGCGGTACGCTTGGCCGCAAGCTCGCTCATGCCGAAGTTGGTGATGGCGTTTTGGGCAAACTCGTCAACGGCGCTGGACATATCGCCAAAGGCCACGTCGACAACATTCTGGACTTCCGCAACATCGCTTCCAAGCTGGATAGCCTGTTTGGAAAAGTCGATAATTTTATCAACAGCAAAGGCCGTTGCAGCCAACTTTGCCAGCTTTGTCAACGCACTTGTCGCCTGTTGTGTGTTTGCTCGAACATCAATGATAATAGAGCCATCTGCTGCCGCCATGTTCTCACCTCCCTAGCAGTTTTTTCAGAAGTTCGTCCTCTTCTTCCGTGTAATGCCGCTTTAGATCAACTTTTGAGCGGTTCTGGTTGTAAAATTCCTTTTCCCACTTTTCGAGTTTTTTGTGTTTCCGGAGCTTGTCACGGATGGAAACAACGGCGGAAAGCTGCCCTTCCCCAATGCCCATAAAGTAAGAAACAAAGGTCCACCAATGGCAGAAAGAATCCGATCTAACATCATGCCCGGCCACCTTGATAATGTCGGCGGCGATCATTTGGTAGTCCTGCTCCCAGTCGATCAGTTTTGGCCGTTTTTTATCCTCCCGTTCTTCTCCGCAGGCGATAAACCAAAGCAGCTTTTCAAGCGCTTCTTGATAATCACTTTCCGGCATTTCTTCAAATTGGGGATAAAACAGGGCCAAGCACACATAGACCTTAACAAACTCGTTTTCGCCGCCGTTAAGTCTGGAAATGATGTTCAGGATATCCCGGTAATCGGCGTTGATTGCATATTCTTTTCCACCAACTTCAAGATTGACCGGGAGTGTCCATCTCATTTATTTCTTGCCTCCTGCACGGCTTTCTGAGCCTCCATCTTTGCATAGGTCTTCACGCCATCTTCAACGATGGGGAACATAGCATCCAAGAAATTTGTAATGACCAACTCCCCGTTACTGGCAACAGCCATTACATTCGCACCGCTCAAGATGCTATCAAAGTCATTTTCCCCGCCGAACACATGGGAGAGAGACTTTTTTACGCGGGCGTCATACTCGGCCAGCAGGTCAATGGCATCCTCTCCGGTCTCCGCGGATTTTGAACGTTCGTTATAATCCTTTTGGATTTGCTCAATTTCCATGCGCAGGTCTTTGAACCGCTTGTACAGATTTGGGTCAGATGGGTTAAACCGCAAAATGCCGCTTTCATTGATCTGATAGGTTTTAATGCCCGTATCAAATGTGATCTTCTGCATAATTCCTCCAAAAAGGGGGCACAGCACTATTCCTTTGTACTGTGCCCTTTCTTGTCTTTAGGCCGCTCCGTCTGCTTTAAAGGTTACAGTTCCTGCGCTATTGCTGACGGTCCCAAGCGTTCTGGTGCCGCCGTATGTAATGTCGCAAGAAATTTCCAGGTTTCCGCCGCCAGCGCCACCAATTCGCGTTACAGACACGGATGCGCCGCTGTACCGCTCCGCAAAATTGGACTCGCCAGATGTTGCGTAGTAGTGGCCGATCAGCATATCTTGATTTGCCAGAGCCTGTGCGTCCTGGTCCTTGATTGCCAAATTCCACAGTTTCACCGCCGCTACGTCCCCTGCATCCAGAGGGATAGGGTCGAAGCTCTGTGTGATGACGGGCTTTGTGAGTGTGGTCCAGGTGTTACCGAAAATGTCCTTGATAGACTCCTCGGACCAGTCCATTTCCTCATCAGACTCCTCAACGCGCTTTCCAATGGCGGACCATACAGGTTCCTCCGGTGTTCCAGTATTCAGATATGCAATCAGCAGTTCACGGGCAATCGTGCGCCCTTCTGTGGTGTTAAACTCCAAATCTGCCAAAGTATTCACTCCTTTCAGACATTGACCTCATAGGCCAGTCTCATTAAAATTTGATAGTCCCTGTCTCTTATACACATCTCCGAGCCCACGAGACGCGTAGTAATCTCG
>OWJJ01001757.1_pt1 | contig 11756 bp, 8 predicted proteins | sample 1732811 | NCBI WGS metagenome assembly OWJJ01 (sample SAMN05065756, study PRJEB22554) | human gut metagenome | biome: ENVO:2100002; feature: ENVO:00000062; material: ENVO:00002003 | host: Homo sapiens | place: USA
CGTGGGCGCGGAGATGTGTATAAGAGACAGGGACATCGCCATGATCTTTGTTTTTACTGCCGTTTCTGATAGCACCGCGATGTTATCCGGCTGTACCAGAAAGTAGACCAGATATTCATTGCCGTATGTTTCCACGCCAAGTGCATCAATATTTCTGGCGCCTATTTCTTCTCTGGTGGATTTCTTCTTTCCAATTCTCATTTTTGTCATCAGCAAACCTCCAATAAAAAATCTGTTGTGTTGTCACAAAAAATCGAAAGGCAAAGCGGATATAGTCTGAGATATTCAGCTCGTTATCAATACGCAGTGTCAAAAAGGCGAAGACGCCAATAAGAACACCAGGCACAATCCAGTCCAGAGCTGCCGCAAAGACAGCTGACAGGACTGCACCTATGATGATAATCAGCATATCTCGCAGTGTCCAAAGGAACATGGTGCTTTTGCCTTTCAGGTTTTCTGGGTAGATATACATTGCTTCTCACCTGCCTTTTATACCATCTCACAGCACTGCTCCATTTCTCCAAACACCGCATCTTCGATATCCGCAATAGACAAATCTCTGCCTAAAACAGTAATGCCGTTCTCATATGCGGTTTTGATTTCCTCACGCATTCCTTCCGAAATCACATTGCCGCAAACCAAAAGTTCATCACACCTGCAAAGAAGTTCTTTCCCCATTTCCTGTCCCAGACTGCGTTCTTCCGGGACTTCATCGTCTAAAAACTGTGTGAAAACACAATGTGGTGCAATGGCACAGTTTCCTTTCATTGCTTCTTCTCTGGCGTATTCGTTTGCTTTTGCTATGTTTTTCTCATGATCACCCCTCAATGGTGAGCAGATATATACCATTTTCATTTTGAAAACCTCCCTTACATTCCCATATTCATGTCCTCATCCATGTTTTCTTTCTGCTGTTCTTCCAACAATTCTTCTGGTGTGAGCTTTCGGAAACTGTCCTCGCCGTATACCACACCAAGACCTCTGCCGTTATCCCAATCAGGAAATACGGTTCCCATATCATCCACGAACTTGACCGTTCCTCTTGTTCCATCAGGCACCGGATTATATGGATCATCCATGTGGATCAGCTGAATTCTTGTGCCTGGTGGGAACAGTTCTCTTGCTCTTTCCGCCATTCTTCTTCCTTTGTCTGCCCAATTCATAAAACTCATTCCTTTCATCTGCCTGCGATTCTTCCTACATTACGTGCCATATTGACTACGGAATTTACGGAATATACCGTACTCATTGCGTTGAAACGCATACTGGTATCCAGTCCAAAGTTCTGTGCGATTCTCGGTACCTCTGTGCTGGAAAGCATCAATCCGATGCCCAGCAGCATATTTGCGTTATAGGTGACCAGCCCGGCAACCAGTACAATGGTCTGTAAAAACGCTGTCAGGCAGAGAGCTGCCACCTGCTTGCACCAGGATACAAATCCATCCCCATATCCTCTTGGCACACTGAACAGATAAAGACTGCCGGTTGCCATCATGACAAGGAGGATACCGCCTCGTTTTAAGTTTGCGAAAAACACTTTGATGACCGCATATCCAATCAGTATGACAAACACGATAGACACCACCACATTGGCACCAGGCGTTTCAAAGCTGCCCAGCACCATAGCGGCAATGGCACCAAGTTTGCCTGGGGAATCCGACATACCCGCAATGGCACCAATCAGTTCATTTGACAGATTAATGCAGAAGACATAAAGGTCGATAGGTACTACAGTAAATAGGCTGACGGCAAAAAAACCTTTGATGATATTTAACGCCAAGTCCTGAAAACTTCCTTTTCCTCTCTGTGCATCAATGGCTGTGTCAAACACAGCCACTACAATACCAACGATATACAACGCCCAGGCGAAATAATAAAAAAAGAGCAGGATTGCTTTGATCCAATCCAGCTCAAAAAGTTCCGCCCCCATCATATTGATCATACTGAAAAACTCACCGAAGAATGTGATCAGTTTGCCGTAGATCCAGTCGCAGAACTGATCCAGCACACCGTCTACGGCAAAGTCTAAGCCAAACATATTTTTCATCACCTTCGCTTTCTGTTATTCCATGTTCATACCACCTTCTATGTGTTCCTCTGAGATCTCCTGTTCCGTCTGCGGTATCAGTTCCAGCACCTCTTCGTCTTGCTCCAAAATTTTACGCAGAGTTTCAATCAGGCTTTCCATATGTTCCTGCCATTTGTTCCAGTTGGTTTCTTCAAACCACCCGTTCCATTGATTGTTTTGTGCGTTTTCCCTGGCGGATTCCAATGTTTTGGAAAGATACTCACGCATTTCTTTGACGGATTCCTTTTCCGCAAGAAACGAAACCACTTTTTCTAAGGAGTTTTTCGGGAGATACTCCCATTCTTCTATCGTACCATTTTGAAAGCTTTCCATCAGTTCCGCCATCAGCATTGTACTGCTGTGGGACTCTCCGTTTTCCGCAGCAGGCGGTCTGCACCATTCGTCTAATTTTAACTGATCCAACAATTCCTTTAAGTGCAGACAGCCGTCTTCCGGAATATGGTTTCTGATCCATTCCAAGGCATCCAGACCTTCATCTGATTCAAATGCTTTTACACCCCAGCACCCCATAATTTCAGCTCCTTTCTTTTTCAAATTCCAAGAATATTCCAGATATAAGTCGGTGCTGTAATGGCAAACACCAGACCAAAGAACAGGATTGCCACTGGTGCAAAATCAAATTCGCCATGTTTTTTGTAATCGAAATAACACATCGCGAGTTTGACAAAAAGCAGGATTGCCAGCACACAATCCACCACTGGAAAGATAACGTTATTGGTTACGGTTTTGATCTGACCGGCTGCTGTTTTCCAAGTGCTTTCAATGGCTGTGGAAACCTGACCACTATCCGGTGCCGCAAATACTGGCGGTGCGAAGAAGACCACTGCCATAAGCACAACCATTGTCAGCAAAAATACCCTTTTCCATCTTACTGCCATTGTTCTTCTCTCCTTTCATAGAAAAGGGGCAGCCTGAAGACTGCCCCAGAAATCATATTTTTAATAACCTGTTTTGGGAAGTGTTACCGGCGGTGTATTCACAGTCCACACTGTTGTATTCCAGCTGGTTTTTGCGCTTTCCCATTCGTTGCCGTATCTTCCGCCTACATCTGCTCTATTGACGATACGGTAATCTTTCGGCATATTCGGCATTACCTGACAGAATACAGACATATTTTCAAGCATCTTAAAACCAGGGCTTGCCTTCGGGAATTCCAGACGCACGTCTGTGACATATTCTCCATTTGCCAAGCCAAGGACATTTGGATGAAGGCTATATTCATAGCTGTTCTTTGTCAGAAGATTTTCCGCAAGCACACGATAATCCCTGTAGTTTGTTTTATAAGTGATCTTATAATACATTCTTTCGGAATATGTGCCTGTAACAATCTTCAACGCTCTTGTGGCATCTGTTGGAATCCTGTCATGGATATAGAAGTTTTCCAAAGTGCCGGTGGAGCCGTTCTGCACTTCATAAATATCATACTGGATGGTCTGTCCAGGAGATGCGGCATTTGGTCCTTTTTTCTGAACGGTCAAGTTCAAAGAAATGCTGCTGTTCAGCACTTCAAATCTGACGATATCACCGTTGTGCCTGATTTCTGCCAAAAGTGTTTTATCATTCAAAGCGTAATATCTTGGTGCTGATACTTCTTTGATGGTGTAGACACCTACAGGCAAACCTTTTGATGCTGCAACACCATTGCTGCCGGAAGAAATCTTATCTACCAGATTTCCTGTGGTGTTATAGATTTCAAATACCGCGCCAGACAATGGAGAACCGGCAGGAAGACCTGTCAGTTCATTGAACTCAGAAGAACGTTTTGTAATAACGATCTGACCGACTTCCGGTGTATTCTCCCACTCGATTTCTGTTGTTCTGCCTTTCTGCACATAGAATGTTTTCTCGCTGTTGTCAGAGATATATCCTTCTGCAGGCTCTAATTCTCTGAGTTTGTACTTGCCTTCCGGTAATTCTTTTCTGATCCAGATATAGCCTTCGTCATCTGTTTCAAACTGACCGATTGGTTCATTGTCACTGTCATATAACAGGAATTTCACTCCTGGAATGCCTTCTCCTGTGACAGAGTCGATTTTATGGATCAATACAGAAGACATTGGATCATTCTCCACTTTTAACGTTGTTCTCTTGCCGTCTTTGATTTCCACTTCTTTGGCTTCGCTGTCAAGTTTGTATCCTTTGGCTTCTTTTGTTTCCTTTACCAAGTATGTGCCTTCTTCCAGACCTTCAATGACAATCAAACCGGATTCATCTGTTTCATAGTATCCGATCTGCTCACCGTTGAATTTTGTCACAAGAAATTCTACACCTTCGATAGGATCACCGGTCCTGCTGTTGGTTTTCTCAATGACCAAACCGGAATATGGCTGATTTTCCACTTCCAAAATGGTTTGTTTGCCGGATTTCACTTCTACCGTTTTCGGTTCTTTGTCCCAGTGATAATTCTCCAAACCTTCTGTTTCTGTTACAGTATAGTAACCGTCCTCAAGGTCTGAAATATAAATCATACCTTCTTTGTCAGTTTTAAATGTTCCGATTTTCTCACCATTCATTTTTGACACAGCAAAAGAAACGCCTTCAAGCGGTTCTCCTGTTTCGGCATCTGTTTTCACGATTTTGATTCCTGAAAGCGGCTTGTTTTCAAATGTCACCACCGTTGGCACATTTGTTTTTACCTCAACGGTTTTTGGTGTTTCGTCCAAGATGTAGCCTTCCGGCGCTTTTGTTTCTCTTACCACGTACCAATCCGGATCAAGTGTCGGAAGCAGAATGATACCGGTATTGTCTGTAGTGTACTCGCCTACGTGTTCCCCATTTTGCTTTTCCACAGCAAATTTTGCTCCAACAAGCGGTTCACCACTGATGGAATCCACCTTTTTAATGACAAGAGAAGTCATCTTTTTATTGGTGAACTCCAATGTATAAGTTTTGCCATAATCCAGCGCGATGGTTTTGGACTGCTCCTCCAACACATAGCCATCCGGCGCCTTTACTTCCTCTACGATATAACTATCCTTAGCAAGGTAGGAAATCGTAATAGAGCCATTGCTGTCTGTGGTAAAGATGCCATTGTTTTTTCCAATGACATCGCCTTTGGATGTTGTTACCTTAAACTGTGCACCAGACAATGGATTACCGTTATCTGCGTCTTTCTTCAAAATCACAAGAGAGCACATAGGCTGGTTCTGGAAATGCACTTTGTATGTAGCACCATCTGTACCAATTTCAATGGTCTGCGGTTTTGTATCGCAGGCATATCCTTCTGGTGCAATGCGCTCTGTTACTACATAACTGCCTGGTTTCAGATTTGGAATCAGGATTTCGCCATCGCTGTTTGTAGTATACATACCGTTGCTGTTTCCAACCACTGTTCCATCACCTGTTGTCACTTGGAAAGTGGCATTGGACAACGGTTTATTGGTCAAAGCATCTACTTTTGTGATGAGCAGAGAGCCGTAAGGATAGTTTCGGAATGCTACTTCCACAACAGATGTTCCGTCTGCTTTCATATTAACTGTCTGCATATCTGTTTCTGCGATGATGTAATTGTTTGGTGCTTTTGTTTCTCTGACCACATAAGCACCTGCTTCCAATCCAGTGATAACGATAACACCGGAATGATCAGTTGTTGCCGTGCAGATCAGTTTACCATTCTGACCACTTGTTTCCCCTGTGATTCGAAATACTTCAAATGTTGCACCATCCAACATTTCCCCTGTGTTGGCATCTGCTTTCTTGATCACCAAACTGTTCAGAGGATAGTTTACGATACCGTCTACAACTTCGTAATCATTCCCACTTGTGATTTCAATACCGTCGGTCGTTGTACCGCCGCCGCCAGTGCCACCAGTACCGCCGCCACCTGCGATATTATCATCCTTCAAATAAGAATTGTCACCAGGATTCAAATAAATACGAGTTACAGGGTTTGTCGGTTTCTGGTAACCCTGTGCCGGAATGCTTTCTGTTACGATATACCAGCCAGGTTCTACATACGGCAGTTTGATTCTGCCATTTTCATCGGTCTTGAATGTACCGACTGTTGTAATTGCACCATCATCTTCCTCATGCTCGATCTTGAATGTGGTGTTTGGAATACCCTTGTTGGTTGTATAATCTGTTTTCTCGATGATCAATGTAGGGTATTTGATGTTTTCAAACATTAGTGTTTTTTGATCGCCTGCTTCCAGTTTGACTCTTTGCGGTGTACTGTTCAAAATATAGGGTTTCGGCGTAGAAATCTCAGTGATTTCATATGTACCTGCCTTTAGCCCAGGAATTACAATCGTACCATTTTCATCGGTAGTAGCCGTTGTAGGCTGTACGCTGGTATCATCCACTTCTTTGACTTCATACACAACCCCCGCAATCGGCTCTTTGGTCACAGAGTCGATTTTCTTGATGGTCAGCTCCGGCAATTTGATATTGTCTACCTTCACGATGATTTCACCATCGCCAGGTTTCGCAACAATCACTCTGTCAGAGCTTGTTTTATCAGAGAACATATATCCAGGAGGTGGATTCAGTTCTTTGACCACATAAGTGCCGGGTTTGATATAGCCAGATGTAAATTTACCGTTTTCGTCAGTCATACCTTCAACAACAGGACGTGCGGTGTCTGCCTGCTCATAAATAGCAAACTGCGCACCTGGCAATTTTTCGCCTGTTTCTTCATCGTATTTTTCAACGGTGATGCTGGGCATTTCAAGGTTTGCAAATAACAAGGACTTGCTATCACCTGCATTCAGTCTGATGTCCTGATGCTCACCTGCCAGCACATAAGGCTCTGGTACAAAAACTTCTGTTACGGTATAAACATCGGGATCGAGGTATCCAAGTTCGCCACCTTTCATACCGACTGTTACTTTGCCATCTGCACCTGTTGTTACGGTACCGATCACAGTTCCGTCGGATTTCTTGATTTCAAACTTGGTTCCTGGTACTGCATCACCTGTCTGCCCGTCGATCTTTTCGATGGTAAGCACAGGTTTTTTCAGATTTTTCATAACCACCTGAATATTCTTGTCTTTGCCAAGATATACGGTCTGAGGGCAATCACCCAATGCGTATCCTTCAGGTGCAGTTACTTCTGTGATATTATAAGTACCAACGGGTACATTTTTCAGTGTAGCAACACCATTTTCTGTTGTAACTGTGGTTGTGTAGCTACCATCTACCTGTTCTACTTTGAAAGTAGCTGGATCAGTAATGACTTCGCCTGTCTGCTGGTCGATCTTGGTGATAGTCAAGCCTGGAAATTTACTATTCAAAAATTTTAATCCGGCAGCCTGTCCATTTCTTACGGTTACATATTGAGGTGTTTGATCCAAGATATAACCTTCTACGGTGGATACTTCTCTTACAAGATAGGTACCGTCTGGTACATCTTGCCATGTGATTTTTCCTTCTGCATCGGTTTTGCCTGTTGCTCTCCATGCACCTTTTCCATCGATCTGCATGATTTCATACTGCACGCCGGGAATAGGTTCACCTGTTTCTGCATCTTCTTTTTCTGTCACCACAATATGCGGCGGATAATCACGAAATGTTGCCGTTGCTGTTTGATCCGGCTCTACTGTAATGACCAAAGTGGTTGGCTCAGTCAGCTGATATCTATTATTGGTAGAGCGTTCTACTACCGTATAGGTACCAGACTCCGTAATATTTGGTTCCCAAATACCAGATTCATCTGTGGTACCTGTATCAATTAAATGCCCCTGTGCATTATAACAATCAAATGTTACACCTGCCAAAGGGGTTGCATTATCTGTGGCATCCAGCTTGATGACTTTTAGTTTACCATCACCGGGTTCATCCGTTTCAGTAGACTTACCAATTACCATTTTGGCATTAATAGTAATGGGCTGGTTCGGCATTCCGATTTCCATATCCTGTACTTTGCCATCCAAACCATTCAAAGGTTTGCCAATCAAGATAACATTGGAATACAGATTTGCGGAAATCTTTACATTTGCTTCCACGCTACCACCAACAGGGACAGAAGTCTTGGGAATACGGATCGCAAATGTTTCATCACCTTTGAACTGTGTTTTTTCGATGCCGTCTTCACCTGTAATGATTGTTCCAACTGGATAATCACCAGTCAATTCGACCTTATACTTTGTGATTTTCTTTCCAGAATTACTTGTTTCCTGCACTTGAAAGCGTTGCACAAAGTAGTTTTCTTCTTCCACTGGTTCTTCATCTACTTTAATTGTGCCATATACCGCAGCTTTTACCGGTTCTGGATTATTCAAAGCTAGATCAACCAGTTTATCAAATAATTTTTTTACGTTCGGATTACTAGGACAATCCCACGCATCTTTATTGGTATAATTTGACACACCAATCACACACCAAATGGCTGCCTTTGTAGCAGCATAGGCTTCTTCTTCACTGTTTACACCTAATTCCTGATACGTCTTATATGGAATACTGTTATTGATGATGGCGGCAACTTTTTCATTTGTTTCTGCACCAGCCACATTCAAATCATACTTTCCAGCAAAGTATTCTCCAGGACCAGCCTTATTGGGATCAACACAAAATGCTGGATTTTTATTACCATCCGCATCGTACCACCATGCGGAGGAATGAAGCACTTTTTTTCCGCCATACAGCATATCATTAATATCCTTGCCTTTAACAACAGTAATTTTGGTGATATCACTGCCTTCTTCGGCAGCGCGAACCGTTGACAAGGAGATTGTTGGAATGGCAATGAGCATCGCCAGCAAAAAAGCAATGATTCTTCTTGTTTTACACATTTAGGTTCCCTCCTTATTGATTTTTGGCATTAAAAAAAGAGATACAATTGATTTTTGTATCTCTTTTTTGCCTGCTCTATTCACTTCTATTTGTTACCTTGCAAATATCTGTACCCAGTAACTGCCATATTCGCTGTCTTTATCATACAGATATGCAACACCTGTATAAGTATATTCAGGATTTAGATAATTTTCTCTATGACCATCTGATTCCGTCCAATTATCTACAGCCCATTTGGGTGTATTGGCAAAGCCTGTGATATTCTCACCGATATAGTTTCCTTCAAAACCTGCTTCATTTGCGGCTGTTTTTGCCTTTCTTCCGTCAGGACGTGTATGAGAGAAGTTCGTTACAATTTCTTTTACCCTTACATCTGCTGCTTCCATTAAAGCATCATTCATTTGAAGCTTATTTAACCCATTCTTTTCACGTTCTTGGTTGATACGGTCAATGACTTCTTCAGCGAATTCATCACGCTTTGCATTCTGTTCTGCTGCATATTTTTCTGTTCTTTGACGCTGTTCCTCTTCAATCGTAAGAGTTGGCTTTGTTTCTGGCATTTCCTGTGGTTCTTGGTTCTTCACCGAAGCAACATTTGCCAGGATTTCATTGTATTGTGGCAGTTGTTCAGTTGGAGTAGTTTTGATTGCAACGGTTTTTGTTTCTGCATCCCACTGAGCATCTGCATACATACAATCTGCCAAATCTCTGATTCCTACTAATGTACGATCATTGATTACTTTTGCGGGAGCAGAAACTGGTAAATCTTCACCTTGTGTCAAAATATGTGTTGCACCCCAAACTGACTTTGTTTTTGTTTTATCTTCGATGTTCAGACTGCTGTGATAGCCTGCCATATATCTATCAGTAGATGCAATCGGCTTTGTAAAGATAGCTGAATGTTCTATTTGGAATGTGCCATCTACAACCGTATCTCCGTAATATGTGAACCATTCCACTTCCCAGCCCATTTTTTCTGCTACATCTCTGATTGGAACCATGATACGACCATCAATATTCACCGGCTGCTGATCCTCAAAATTGACCTTTTCCCCATCAACTGTAACTGTGATCTGGTCAGCAGCGAAAGCACATGGTACTGTACCTAATACCATTGTGGCTGCCAATATGGCTGCTAATCGTTTTTTCATATTTTTCACGCTCCTTTTTCTTTTTCACTGCATTTTGAATCAATTGGAAACCGTATACTCTGTCAAAGTCTTTCTATATTTATTTCCCCTCCTTTTCCTTGTTTTCCTTTCAATATCATTTATATTGGAAAAGCATTTACACTGCAAGCAAAAGATCATTTCTGCACTGCCTGCACGCAAAGACGCTGATCGCCCACATCTTCCACACAGGTGATCAATGTCAAGCGGTTGTCACTGGTGTACTGAAGTTTTGACCAGTCTGTATCGGCAATCTTTGTAATGGATTTTACCACATAGGTTCTTGTGCCAAGTTTTGTGGTATAGGTCATTTCATCGCCAATATCCAGTTTTTTCAGTTTTCCAAAGTAGTCATTGGTTCCTCTGTTATGTCCTACCAAACCGATATTTCCATTCCAGCAGGAAGTGGAAGCCAAATGTCCCACACCTTTTTTCATCGCTGTGAATGTATCGCCGTCATAGGCGGTCACAGTCAGCCCAATTTCTGGAATCTTCAATACGCCAATGCTCCCATCGCTGTTTCGTACCTGCTCAATGGTTGTTAAGGGATACTGCAGAACTTCGTCATATACCTGTTCTGGAATCTCATTTGTCACATAACCGTCTGAAGAAATATCTGCTGTGTAGCTTCCACTGGTACCGCCGCCATAGGCTGCACCTGTAATCAGGCTGCTTGGGCTTTGGGTATACGTATTGATTGGCGCATTCACTGGTGCATATGTGGTATTGTTAATGGATGGCGCACTTGGTTCCACTACATTGGCACCATACTCTGAATCATAAACTGTCTGCGGTGATACATCATAAATATCCCTGAGATAATCCGGTATCTCCCCTTGGATGTTGATATTGGATTTTCCCACAATAACAAACTCCTCTTGATTCTCTGTTTTGTAATTGTAACTTAAATCTGAGTCAAGAGCATAAGCTGGAACGCAGAAAAAAACTCCGCAAATCATAGGGAAAACCATTGCTGTTTTTATAATGCTTGGGACAGAAATTTTAAACTTTTTCACTCTATTCCGCATCCAACACACCTCCCAAATCCAGTTCAAATCGATATTCTCCTTTTTTCTCATTGACTCTGTGCTTTACTGTCATGTCTTTATAAGTCACACTGATATTCCTGCCGAAAAGCGCCTTTGTTGTTTTCTTGTCCAGTACAAACTGGAATATATTGCTTTGAATTAAGTCCTCAAACTCATTTAAATCGATCACAGGCTGTTTCGGATTGATATTCTGCCTTCCAATGCAGATATACTCTTTGTCAATGAGATTATACACATCAGCCCCTTGCCTGTTTTTCAGATAAAGCAACAGCATGGCAATGGCACAGCCCAAAAGCAGTACCGCAATCATGCCTGTTACTGCTTTTAATACTGGCGGCATTCCATTTTCCATCAGTTTTCCTGTGTAAGTAATGGTAAAGGTTGCCGTATCCGCCGTTGTCTTTGTTACATTGCCTTTGTACCTTGCTGTAGATACATAGCCCGTAGGCACCTGCGAGCTGAATGTTTTTGAATAAGTAGCTACTGCCTTATACTCTGTGGGTACCAAAGTGTCTCCGGCAAGGGATGTTCCCATAACAGTCCAGCTGACATTGGTCAAGGGCAATGTATATCCATCTTTTATTGTTGACTGAGCAACGTAAGAAGGATCGGCATACATCAAGCCTGGGTATTCCTTTGTGGCAGATACCGTATAATTCTTGGTGGTATAGCCCTGTCTCTTATACACATCTCCGAGCCCACGAGACGCGTAGTAATCTC
>OWJJ01001762.1_pt1 | contig 11744 bp, 10 predicted proteins | sample 1732811 | NCBI WGS metagenome assembly OWJJ01 (sample SAMN05065756, study PRJEB22554) | human gut metagenome | biome: ENVO:2100002; feature: ENVO:00000062; material: ENVO:00002003 | host: Homo sapiens | place: USA
GTTGCAAGGCGGCCTGCCAGATTGGGCCGGTCGATGATGATGCGGCGGTCGAACCGGCCGGGCCGCAGCAGAGCCTGATCCAGCACCTCGGGCCGGTTGGTGGCAGCCAGCAGGATAATGCCCTTGGTGGGGTCAAAACCGTCCATCTCGGCCAAGAGCTGGTTCAGCGTCTGCTCGCGCTCGTCATTGCCGCCCATGCCGGCGCCGTCACGCTTCTTACCAATCGTATCGATCTCGTCGATAAATACGATACACGGCGCTTTTTCATTGGCCTGTTTAAATAAATCACGCACCTTTGCCGCACCCATGCCGACAAACATCTCAACAAATTCCGAACCGGAGATCGAGAAGAACGGAACGTGTGCTTCCCCGGCAACGGCCTTCGCCAGCATCGTTTTACCGGTTCCTGGAGGTCCGACTAACAGGGCGCCCTTCGGTAGCACCGCACCGATCTCCGAATATTTTTCCGGCTTGTGAAGGAAATCAACGATCTCTTTCAGTGCATCCTTGGCCTCTTCCTCACCGGCCACATCCGCAAAGGTGATGCCGGTCTCGGATTCCGCATAAATCTTTGCATTGGACTTGCCGAATGTCATCGCATTTCCGGCGCCGCCCATCTTCTTCATCAGCGAACGCCCCATGAGCTGTCCGATTCCGATAAAAAGAATCAGCGGCAGAATCCAGGTCAGCAGGAAATTGAGAAGCGGAGAAGCCTGTGTATTGATCTCCGCACTGTATTTTACATCTTTTCCATCAAGCAGCTCATACAGGTTTACCCCCGGAATCTCCCCAGTCTTGTAGGTGACATTCCAGGTCTTGTTTTTATCGTCATTTTTCAGCGTATAGACGATCTCATTGTTCGTCGTCACATACACCTCATCGACATTATTCTCTTTCAGCTGTTCACTGAACTGGTCAAACCGCACTTCCTGCGTCCGATCCATCATGGATGGGAAGAGGAAAATGTTTAACAGCATGACAACCAGCATTACCAGTCCATAATAATATAGAAATGATTTTCTGGGCGGCTGCTTTCCGCCGCCGTTCGTGTTCTCTACCATAGATTGTTCTCCTTATTGTGAGTCTGTGACAGATGGTTTCTGTGTTTCCGTCACATCGTTTCGTGATACATTAACATATACCGCATTCCTTGTTATTTGTCAATCCACAATAGTAAATATTTATTTACTTTTTATATTTGTTGACCTTTTTGTCTGGATGTGCTAGAGTACAAGTAAATTGATGTTTCCTTGTTTGCAATTTATGTTTGTGAAATGAACCGCATTTTATTACTTTGATATTTAAATTTGGAGGTTTTCCTATGAATCCAGGCAAAAAAAATTCAAATCTTTTAAAAAACACCGGTATCCACTTCCTGGAGTTTGCACTCGGCTTTCTCTCCCTGGCGAAATGCCACTACCAGCCAAGCCATGATATGAAAGTCAACTCGCTTCCATTTTTCGCCCTGATCGCGCTCGACAGCTGGGCAGATCAGGACTATACCATGTCTGAGCTGGCGGACAAGCTGAGTATCACAAAGCAGCAGCTCTCCCATATGATCAAGGTTCTTGAGGAACGCGGTCTGGTCGAGCGGATCCATGATACAGCCAACCGCCGCCGCGTCTACATCCGCATCTGCGATTCCGGCCGTGAGATGATGAACCAGATGAAGCAGGAAATGCTGTCTTCCACCCTGTTTGGGTTGCGCGCTTACACCCCGGAAGAACTGGCATCGATGGACGAGTGCCTGTGCCGCCTGATGGAATTAATGAAGAAATTCAACTGTGAAACCGATGAACCTGCGAAGAATGTATCCGTATGATAAAGACACCGGAGACACTTTTTTCTCCGCTTTCTTTTAAATCCTGTATAATTGACTTTTGTAACGTCCAGCAGCATTCCGGATTGATTTCTCTGCCATTTCATCCTTTCATCCGTTCCGGTGTGTTCCACGCCTCGGCAGAGTTTTCTTTCTGTGCCAATGGACGTTTCTCAATGATACAGAAAGAAGGTTCCTACATATTATGCCACAAATGATAGAAAATCATATTTTTCCACACGCTACTCATAGCAAGCACACTCTCCCCCTCTCATCCAGGCAAACTTCTGCTGCCATTCCACGCCTTTCCGGTCAAACGCGTGCTGCCGCACCTGCAAAAGCCCAAAAGGCCGCGGACGAATTTGCCCGCTACCTGCTCACGCGCAACCTTGCCGATGAGACACTCCGCGCTTACACTTATGCGGTACGGCAGTATTTTACCTATTACCGCGACATTACCTACCCCAATTTAAAGCTATACAAAATCTTTCTGCTCGAGCACTACAAGCCGCAGACCATCAACCAGCGGATCCGGGCTTTGAATGCCTACCTGGATTTTAAAAAGCTCTATCCCGGGCATCTTCCCATGGTAAAAATCCAGCAGAAAACATATCTGGATCACATGATCAGCGAGGCGGATTATGAATACCTGAAACGCTGCCTGCTTCGGGATGAACGGTACACTTACTATTTTCTCATCCGTTTCATGGCGGCAACCGGCGTCCGGGTCAGCGAGGTGATTCAGTTCCAGGCAGAAGATATTTTCTCCGGCTATAAGGACATCTATTCCAAAGGAAATAACGTCCGGCGCATCTACATTCCACAGTCACTCCGAACCGATACCCTCAAATGGCTTTCCTTTCTCCACAAATCCCACGGTCCCATCTTCCTCAACCGCTTCGGTTCCCCCATCTCTCCAGGCGGCATCCGCAGCCAGCTCAAAACCATCGCCCTCTCCTACCACATGACACCGGAAATGGTACATCCGCATGCATTCCGCCACCGATTTGCCAAGAGTTTTATCGAAAAATGCGGCGATATTTCCCTGCTGGCGGATCTGTTAAGACACGACAGCATCGAAACAACCCGGGGTTAGCTGATGAAATCGAGTCAGGAACAGCAGACGGTGATTGACCGGGTGATGACGTGGTAGGCACAGGCGTGTGAAAACCATAAAAGGGGAAAGAACTGCCATTTTCCGCAATTCTTTCCCCTTTATTATAGATTTATTTTTTCTCTGCCTCCACAATCACGAGCTCATATGGAAGTGCTTCCTCAGCGCTATCGGTTCTAATGTTTTCACCCGACCGTTCTACCGCATTCTCTTTTTTCTCCTGCTTCCCACTGTCCAGCTTTGTCTCAACATTTTGTTCCGCCTTCTTTTCAGAATCTTCCTCCTTTTCTGCTGTTCTACTAATAAGACGATGGGAGATTTCATTTGGTTTTATATATTTGCAATTTTTTTAACAACTTTTCTTTCCAAATAAACATTTTTCAAAACGGAAGTTAGAAGAACCAGATGGATAATAGAAAACGCATAAAGATATTACAGGCATAAAAAAAGCCCGGCAGAAAGAAAATGTGCTATGACATTCTCTCCCTACCGGACTTTTCCTAATATTAAATTTCCTTACAGCACCTTACTCAAAAATGCCTTCAATCTTTCGCTCTTTGGATGCTCGAAAAACTCCTTCGGCTCGTTTTCTTCGATGAAGTTGCCGCCCTCCATGAACATGACGCGGTTTGCCACCTCGCGGGCAAAGCCCATCTCATGGGTAACCACGACCATCGTCATGTGCTCCTCGGCAAGCTGACGCATTACGTTTAATACCTCGCCTACCATCTCCGGGTCAAGCGCAGAGGTTGGCTCGTCAAAGAGCATCACATCCGGATGCATTGCCAGTGCGCGTACGATCGCCACACGCTGTTTCTGACCGCCGGAGAGCTGTCCCGGATAGGCGGATGCCTTTTCCTTTAATCCGACACGCTCCAGAAGTTTCAATGCCTCCGTCTCCGCCTCGTCCTTCGGGCGTCCGAGCAGTTTCATCGGTGCCAGCGTCATATTATCAAGAATCGTCATATGCGGGAACAGGTTGAACTGCTGGAATACCATTCCCATTTTCTGACGGAGTTTGTCAATGTTTGTCTTCGGATCCGTGATATCCGTTCCCTCAAAATAGATGTGTCCGCCGGTCGGTGTTTCCAGCAGGTTCATGCAGCGCAGAAATGTGGATTTACCGGAACCGGATGGTCCGATCACGCAGACAACATCCCCCTTGCGTATCTGGGTGGAAATATTGGTCAGGACCTTTAAATCACCGAACGCCTTGGAAAGGTCATTGATGTCAATTATCACTTCTCCATTTTGTACGTTATCGTTCATTCTTTCTCAGGCTCCTTTCCAGATTCTGTGCAAAGTGGTTGAAGATCATCGTCAGCGCCAGATAAACAGCAGCCACGATCAGAAGCGGTGTCCACGCGTCATACGTTCTGGAACGGATGATATCACCGCCCTTTGTCAGATCCTGCACCGCCACGTAACCGGCTACCGAAGTCTCTTTCAGAAGAACAACAAACTCATTGCAAAGCGCCGGAAGTACGTTTTTAAACGCCTGCGGCATAATAATATAACGCATCGTCTGGACATAGTTAAAACCAAGGCTTCGACCTGCCTCCATCTGTCCCTCGTCGATCGACATGATACCGGAACGGAAGATCTCCGCTACATATGCCGCCGAGTTAAGACCAAACGCGATCACACCGACAAAGACGCCGGCAAATACACGCGATACAAAAATACAGTAATAGAAAATCATCAACTGGATGACAACCGGCGTTCCCCGGATGACTGTCAGATATACCTGGCAGACACCATTTAAAAATTTCATTTTACCGGTTTTGTCGTGAGTCGCACGGACAATCGCAATCAGCAGACCAAGGGCAATGCCGATCAGGGTTGCAAATAACGTGATGATCAGGGTATTTTTCAGGCCCCCTGTCAAATACTGCCACCTGTCATCCTTGATCAGGTTTAAATATAAGGCCTGCTTGAGTTTCTCCAATCCGTTTTCCTCCTTGTAAGATGATATAGACCCGAAAAAGGGCTGCTGCCGAATTTCATCTTTTTCATTCTGCAGCAACCTTTTTCTTAATCAAACAGATGTAGCTTTTTCTGTCAAATTATTCAGCGGTAATGTATTTTGCAACGATCTCGTCCAGTTTTCCAGACTCTTTCAGGTTTGCGATGGATGCGTTGATAGCGTCCAGAAGCTCTGTATTGCCTTTCTTAACTGCGATTGCGTACTCTTCTTCTGCGTACGGTGTTTCCAGAAGCTTTAAGCCGTCATTCTCGTCTACAAATACCTGTGCCGGTTTGTTGTCAATGATAACTGCATCGATCTTGCCAGTGGACAGTGCCTGTACTGCATCTGCGCCCTTGGAAAATCTCTGTACACTCTCCTCGCCGAAATCATCGGTGGAGTAAAGGTCACCGGTGGTACCCTGCTGAACACCGATCTGTTTGCCCTTTAAATCATCCAGGGATTTGATGTCGCTGTCCTCGGTTACGATAACAGACTGAACGCCGGTTGCGTAAGTGTCAGAGAAATCCACCTGGGTCTGACGATCCTCGGTAACAGTCATGCCTGCTGCTGCGAAATCAGCTTTGCCAGACTGAACCTCCGGGATGATAGAATCGAATGCTACGTCGGTGATTTCCAGAGATGCTCCCATATCCTCGCAGATAGCGTTTGCAATATCTACGTCGATACCTACGATATCATTTCCATCGTGGTACTCATACGGTGCGAACTCAGCGTTGGTAGACATAACCAGAGTCTTTCCTGCAAATGCGCTGTCGCCAGCCTCTGCTGCCTCGCTGCCCTCTGCTGCCTCTGCGGTTGTCTCCTCATTCTCCTCTGCGGCTGCGGTTGTCTCTGCCGGTTTGGAAGAGCATGCTGCTAACGATGCTGCCATAGCAGTTGCCATAGCGATTGCTGCTAATTTCTTTTTCATAATAAATTCCTCCTCATTTCTATTCGCTGCTTTTGTATTTTTATGCAGTAAATACGAATATTCTTACTTTTATTACTGTATCTAGGAATACATTATACCGCATTTTTATAAATAATCAAGCCTGAATTCCTGTTTTTTACAGGGTTTTGTATGATTATGCATTCTTTTCCAATTTGTACGGTTCCAGTTTCGGACAGATCTGGTTGTTAATTCTTGGCACGGGAGTTTAATAGTTGCATAATCAGGTTAGTGAAATTTTGAAAGTAAATGAAAGCAGATGACAGCTCGAAGAATGTTTCCGGTTTCCGAACGGATTATCAATTCATAACGAACAGTAAAATGAGAACAATTCCAAAAATGGACAAGGAAGAAAAAAATACTATAGTCTGCAACAGCAACAAAAATCGCTGCACCCCAGCAAATACAAGGGTTACAGCGATTTTATTTTCACTCAACTGCCAAAGACTGGATATATATTTTTTTCAATAATCCAAATTTTTGTTTTTTCTGTGTTTCCTGTTTTCAAACTTCACGTTCTCTCCACAGGCAATATCATTTACTTAGAGAATTTCTTTGAAAAAAATTTTCTTTTTTCTACCAATAACTCAACAAGCACTTGACAACACCTTGATAGTTCAGCGCCTCAGCTAAAAAAACGCATAAAAGCAATCCATTCGTTATAATAGCGTTGACTAGAAACTATAAAACAAGCCCGGCAACCAGGTTGATACGACAGGAACAAACGATACCAGCAGCAAAATAGGTAATGCACCAAAAAGCAAAAATGGAAGAATAGGTTTAATAAGTTTATGAATCGGAACATCACAAACTCTGGAACATGCCATCAGACAAGTAGCCATTGGCGGTGTAATTGAGCCAATACCGATCGAAACAAAAACGATTACTGCTAACTGAATTGTATCAATCCCACATGCAGTAGCAATCGGTGTAAGAAGCGGCACCAGCGTCAAAATAATAACATTTCCATCCAAGAAAAAACCTATAAAAAACAGCAGAAGATCTATTAACAGGATAAGACCAATACGATTATTGGTAATTCCCAACATTAACTCTGCCACCAACTCAGGAATATGGTTAAGTGTCATCAAGCGACTGAAAATCAAAGTCATTGGAAACATTATAACCAATGCCGAAACATCCTTGACTCCCTTAGAAAAAACGCCCATCAATTGAACCAGAGAAAGCTTTTTATAAACTACCACTCCCATGATCGCTCCATATAAACAGGTAATTGCACCTGCTTCTGTCGCTGTAAAAATGCCGCCATAGATACCCCCTAACACAATTACCGGCATTAAAACTGCTACAACAAGCTCTAAAAAAAATCTATTCCGGCTTATAGTCTCACGCGCATTTTTTTCTGATTCTTCTTTAGGCTCATTATCTTCAGTACATGCAGAAACGGATGCAACTGTTTTACCCGCATATTCTGGATGATAATATTTTATATAAATAATCCGATTAATGATCAAATAGAGCCCTGCCCATATTAATCCCGGCACAATCGTAGCCATAAATAAAGCACCAACCGATGCCGAGGACACGGATGCAAAAATAATAGCATTTACATTTGGTGGAATCATAAAGCCAAAAGGACTGGAAGCTGCAATTAATGCCGCTAAATATGCTTTATCATATCCTTTCTTTTCCAATTCTGGCACCATAGCTGTTGACAGTGTATTAGCCGTTGCCAATGCCGAACCGCAAAGGGCTCCAAAAAAGCAGGAAACTACTGGAATTGTGGCCGTCAATCCTCCCTTTACATTATGTAGCATCTTATCCGCTACCCGAATCAGCACATTTGCAATTCCGCTTCGCTCAATCAAAGAACCTCCTACTATAAAAAGCGGAATCGCCAACATAGAAATAGAGTTCAAAATGTAAAACGCATTCGTTGCAAACGTTCCTGTACTTCCAAGCCCCATATATGCCACAAAAAAGGAGCCGCCCAAAAATGCTAACGGAACTGCAACGCCGGAAAAAATCATGAGTAAAATTAATACTGCAGCTATTCCAAATATCATAATGTGCGTAACCTCCTTATAGATTTACAAACATTCACCACATAATAAACCATCATCCCCAAAGCTCCTAAAAATACAGAAGCATATACCCACCACATGCTAAATCCAACAGCTGGAGACACCGTATTACGTTCAATATGTGTCATCATTAAATTAAATGTTAATGGCATAAATAATCCACATATTATAGTAGAAATAATCAAACTAAACAAATGAAGTGCTTCTTTTGACTTTTCCGTCTTACACAGATTCAAGAAGAAATCGACTTTTAGCATATTGTCATCACGCACAACCAGTATTACTCCAAGCCATACAAATACAATAAATAGAATTGTTGGCAATTCCTCATAGCCGTGCATATTAATATTAAATACCCAACGACTGAAGATTGTCAGATTAACCATAATCATCATCACAATCAACAAAATACCCGCTAAATTTCCAACCACAAATTCAACTATATGATCTAATTTTTTTAAAAATTTCACCACGTTCCTCCTCTCTTTAACGGTAAATAAAAAAGCAGGGGATACTACAAACATAGATATCAATCCACTTGCAGCATCCCCCATACCATTAATAATTAAACAGCTCAGATACCTGATTGTATAATTCTTCTCCAATCAGTTCTCTCCACTTATCCGACAGAGAAGCCGCATACTCTTTCCATTGATTCAATTCCTCATCTGTTGGCTGATAATATGTAATTCCTTTTTCATCAAAGAATTTTTCTGCGTCTGCTTTCATATCTTTATAAGATTCATATTCAGCCTCTGAACACGCCCAGGCAGCATCCACAAATATCTTTTGATCCTCTTCGCTATACTGATTAAACTTATCTAAATTCATCATCAAACTATACGAAGTCCACTGAGCTCCAACATATGAATAAAATGGTGCTACTTCATAATAATTTTCAATAATATATGAAGGTATCTGCTGATCCGTAGCCGTAATCAAACCATTCTGCAGCGATGTATATAACTCTCCGTATGGCATAATTGCGATATTTCCCAAACCGCCATAAAATTCGTTAACAATAGCATCTTCATATGTTCGAAACGTTTCATTCGCCAGATCCTTCGGCACTTTAATCAATTTATCTGTCGAAAAGATGTGGCGCTGTAAGCCACTGTTTTGTGCCAAAAGTTTAATTCCATTTTCTTCATAAAGCTTTGTATTAATAGCAAAAACATCTCTAAATCCTTTTGTTGTTATTAATGCTGTTACAGCGCCGTTTCGTTCCAAAAGTGTATTTGTAGCCACTGTCGTTCCATGTGCAACACCCGTCACACAATCTGGTGCTACTCCCAACTCTTCTAAAAGTGCTCTAATTCCGTTCAGAACACCTATACTTTGATCTTCAGGTGTAGAAGGCGTTTTTGCAAAATACACCTTACCATCTTCATTTATTCCGACTACATCGGTAAACGTTCCTCCTACATCTACACCTAATTTCAATTTAGCCATTTTTCATCCTCCTTTATCTCTATCCCTGGTAATAATTTACTTTCGGCATATATTTACTTCCTAGCATCTTATGAAATTCTGGGTATCTTGATTGTTCCGGGTGACGTCCTTTCTTTTCTGTTACATCATTAGCCAGCCATTGTAATGGAATAATGTAAAATAATGGAGTTAAAATTTCATCCATTCCTCCTGGAAGCGAGATAAAACGACCTTTTATTTCAATCTCTTTTTCAAAGCCCTCGTAACCAATAACTGTCACGTGATCCGAATGCTCCTGAGCAAATTGAATCATTCTCTTTATTCGCTCTACTCCAGGTCCCTCGTTTACCAAAAAAATCAAATATGACCACTTTTCAAGACAATGATACGGACCATGCATGTACTCTTCCACATCATATACCTCTACCGGGATTCGCACTCCTTCTAATACCTTAAGAGCCCCTTCTTTAGCTGCAGCTGTTAAAGTACCACCTCCGATAATTGTCACAGATGGAGCAGATTTATACTCCTCCGCAAAATCTTCAATTTCTTCAGATGTACATCTCAAACTTTGCTCCATCCATTTTGGAACTAACGAAATGTCTAATTCCTTACCAGCTAATCCCGCAGCATATAAATACAACATTGCTATAGTCGAAGTAAATCCCTTCGTTTTGGCCCCTACCAGTTCTTCTCCTGTACATGTATCCAAAATCGCCTCAGCACTTTTTCCGCCAGGATTATCAGGCTCGGCTGTTACCATAACGGTTCTAGCCCCATACTCTCTTCCTTTTTCCAAACAATGTATCGTCCCAATACTACGTGCCGTCTGTGAAATTCCTAAAATCAGCGTTTTCTCATCTAGTCGATAATGTGGATAGTAATACAAAAAATCAAATGGGGTAAACACCTGAACCTCTGCATTGAACCATTTTGTAAATGCATATTTAGCCGCAATTGCTGTATGAAGTGAGGTTCCAGAACCAATTAAATAGATTTTATCAAATGGACCTTTTCCCACTATAGAATACACACTATCACACACTTTTTCTGCATTTTGGCAAACTCTTCTAATTGTGTCTGGCTGTTCCAATATACAGCTCTTCATGGTTTGCTTCATTCTATGTATGCCTCCCAACTCTTGTATTTTTCTCTATTTTATTTTTTTACCTGTATATCCTGCTCTTCGATTTTTTTTGAAGCAAAATTAATTGCTCCTAGAGCTCCTGCTTTTCCTCCCAAGTTTGCCAAACAAATATCCGCCTGAATTGGCGTAAGCCTGCCAACCTCCTCTCGAATCCGCTGAATCACAGATCCCATAGAATCAGAAACTCCACCGCCTATTACAACCTTCTCTGGATTTAAAAGACTAATCGTATTGGCTATCGCAACTGAAAAATCACGAACAAATTTGTCTATTACCGGTATTACTGAGGTATCTCCTCGGCTATATGCTGTAAATAATGCTTCTGCCGAACCAACAATTTGATCCAGTGCCGAGCCAGAACATTTTTTTTCTAAAATTCCCTGTTGTCCTAATTTATTAATTTCCCCTTTTTCCACATCAGAACTTTCTAAATAATATCCTAATTCTCCTGCTCTTCCTTGAGCCCCCAATACCAACTGTCCACCACATACTAATGCTCCGCCAATACCTGTTCCCAATGCAATAAACAACATATCATCCGTCTGTTCACCTGAACCTATCCAACGTTCACCTAATGCTGCCAGATTCACATCATTTCCGACATACACTGGAAATGAAAAATATTCATTCATTAAACTTTGCAAAGGAAATTGATTCCACGATAATGCTTTGGCACGCACCACTGTTCCATCTGAATCCACCGTTCCCGGGACTCCAATTCCCATGCCAAATATCATTTCTCGTTTAATTCCTGCTGCTTCTAATGACTCCTCTACAATCTGGACTAATTCCTCAAACTGATTTTTGGTTGGTATTTTTTTTTCGTACACAATATTACCCACCAAATCTGTTATCAAAAACAAAAGTTTTGTTCCGCCAATATCCATGCCAATACAATACGCAGATTTTGGATTAAATCCCAACATAGTAGATGGGCGTCCAACCCCTGATGGAGACATACAGTCTCCATACTCAACTAGGAGCTTTTTCTTAATTAATTCATCTACAATCGCACTAACTGTTGTTTTACTTAAATTTAATGCCTTTGATATCTGTGCACGGCTAATCGGCTGTTTCTCCTTGACCATATTCAGAATCAATGTCCGATTAATTTTTCGTATTAATTCTAAATGCCCTAAATTTCCATTCTTCTCCATATTACACCCCTTACTCACTTAATTAGTTCAGTGCACTTACTAATTCTTTTAAAAATTACCTCTCGTATCTGTCTCTTATACACATCTCCGAGCCCACGAGACGCGTAGTAATC
>OWJJ01001773.1_pt1 | contig 11685 bp, 8 predicted proteins | sample 1732811 | NCBI WGS metagenome assembly OWJJ01 (sample SAMN05065756, study PRJEB22554) | human gut metagenome | biome: ENVO:2100002; feature: ENVO:00000062; material: ENVO:00002003 | host: Homo sapiens | place: USA
CTTTCAAGTTCTTGCGCTGCCTTGTATTCGCGACTGCCTTCTATTACCATATTCTATAATATTTAAGAGGTTTATAAATAGAAAGAGTACCTATATATAGTATATAGATACCCTTATTAGTACTTCATGTACTACTTCATCGTAATAATCTTGTATATAGTCCAAATAATCATCAAGAAGAATACAATAGGTGAGATTGCACACATAACAAGTAACAAGATAATCCAAGATATAACGACTAATAACGCTTGTAACATAATCTTTTGAATATTAATAGGTAATGAATAATAAAGGGACACCCTTATTATATGGATGCCCCTTTTAAGTACTCTGTAATACCACTAACTAAGAAACCATTGATATTTGTCATCACCGTGTAAAGCGGAACATATACCCGTTGCAAGTTCTGTAGCATTATAGGCTCTATCCAAGAATGAATCTATATAGCTACTCTTATTTGCACCTGTGAGCAAGTTGTAGAACTTCCACATGGACAAGTCATTTCCCAAGCTGCCAAAGTTCTCGTCATTGATATACGCTTTAGCCACATTGTTAACCTGTGTATCAGTAAGTAGCATTCTTGGTATATCCTTTTGATAGCCTTGCGGTAATGACTGATAAAGTCTCATTCTGCCTAATAGTTGGCAGAACTGATGCTCTGTCATACTGGTATTGCCTAAAGACTGCATCAAATGTATGTGTTTGGCTGCATCGTATTTGTGGAACATCTCCAATACCGCTTGATATAAATCCCTTGTATTGGTAACTTCCAAGCAACTAAGATAACCGTCCGTAGATACACATAGATTTGTGCAAACCTTACAAGTAAAGCCAATAAACACTTTAAACCGCTCCGCACCCTTCTTTGAATAAAGATTGGTGTGGTTATAAGCTCTGACACCACCAATAGTAAGTGTTAGCCTGTTACCGTGTACTGTCTCATAGATAGTAGGAACTTCAATAACAAAAGCGCACCTCTCGTAGTAGATAGTCTTGTCACTCTCTAGTAACTGGTTGGCTGGCTTATGAATTGCTTCGGGAATCCTACCCTTGATTACATGAGAAACACGAATATCTGGCAATTCAATTTGTTCACCGCTAAAGAATGTATTGGTTGCATCCTGTACTGCTTCGATAAAAGCCACATGAGATAATGTAGCTTCGTTATCCTTGGCAAATACAGGGATAATGCAATCATTCCTTAGATGTTCCAAACTGGCTTCAATCGTATTGGCTTCAATAAATAAAGGTCGCTTCTGTTTGATAATTGGCTCTTCAATTATTACCGCTTCTTCTGCGTATTCACCAAAGTTTCTACTAATTCTCTGCACTGGCATAATCTGTAATGTTGATTCCATAATCTGATAAATTATTAAGTTAATATGATTAGTAAATACTGCATTTGAGGACAAAATGAGGGCTTAACATGAAGTTCTATTCATTCACTTATCTTTGTGCATCTTTATATGTAGACATATACAAATCGTTGATAAGTCCGCATATTTCAGAAGTTCAAAGCGTTTGTTGACTGAATAGCGATTCATGTTATCCTTTCTTTTTCCTAATGATTGGTATGGGGGTGTTAGTAGTTTCACAGAAGCTTAGCGCACGATATACATCTGATACACTCACTGACAAATCAAATATTTCATTTTATAGCTGCATAAAGTCTAAATAGAAACACTGCCTAAATCTAAAGGGCGGGGGTATGATTTTTAAGTACCCATATTTTTGAGTTCGGGGGGGGGAGATGGCTGTTACATGAGAGTGATACCGGAAATGCTCATAAATGAAAAATAACTCCACACCCGATAGGGTAGGAGTCATTTATTTAACTTGTGAAGCAATTTGAGATCAGAATTTGTATTGGTATAAAACTTCTTGGAAGAGGTTATATATGTCCCCTTAAGAGTTTCGTACCAACTCCGATTTAAAGCGTAGAAGTTTGTATGAAGGCGGATTATGGCTGTTGTGTAAAGTGAAATCAAAATAATCGCCAATTGTGGCTTCGGTAATCTTACACATTGTATCGCTCTCTTTTTTTCCGTCTCCACGAACCTTGAAGGTAATGCCGTTAGCTTCAAATATTCGTCCAAGTCTTTCCACGAAGTCAGATTTGGCTACATAAGATTGACTTCCGACTTCTTCCCGGAAATCATCTTCTATCTCTGCCAGTATCTTCGGGCTGAAACGCAACTTCTCACCTTGTTGAAGGTTGTAGGCTTTCAATTCCTTCTCAATCTTACTCTTTGAGTAGTTGGCTGCTTCAATCGGAGCTTTACCAATCTTCAAGTAAGCTTCAATGATAAAGTAATGTTCACTGTGCATGGTTTCCAACTGCCGGACTTCCGCATCGAAATCGAAATTGGGAATCCGCTGTTTATTGCGCTCCAGTCGCTCCAACTGACTGACAAGATACTTCCATACATCTTTAGTTGAAAGCTTCTTCAACGGCAGGTAGTCATCCTCTCCAACTCCCTGACTGTTGTCTATTACTCGTAATCTGAAATGCCCGGTTTCATTGTAAGCATTGACTAGTGTCTGTGGAGATTGATAATATCCTTTGACCCGTTCCTCATTGAACGCATGGTCGATTGATTCCTCTGTGAGTTCACCTTCATCATTCAGAAACTCATTAAAGCTAAGCTTCGTCAACTCCTTCTGAAGAACCTTCCTTGTAATCTCATCAACCGAATTGTCGTATTTCTCCTTAATGGTGGCATAGCTTTCGAGTTTGGTTGTAATCTCCGTTTCGACTTCCTTGTCACTCTTGACTTCCAGTTTGTCGTCAGTGTTGGTGATAAATGTCAGAGAGTTGTATCTTCTGTCTCCGTCCAGCTTGTTGCGGAAGCGTCCTTGTATCTGAACAGCTTCGGTAAACGGGTCAATCATCGTGTGCATGGCTTGCTTGTAGTTGCTGAGTACAAGTATGTCCACCAACTTGTTAATCTTAATATCCACAGCCGAGAAGAAGCGTGCGGTGAATAAGTTAATCTTAGCCAGTGGTAATTCCAAACGGTCATGTGTATAATGCAGCTCCATTCCCTTCAACTTCTTCACGCTCTTATCCGAACAGAATATTTTGTAATCTTCGTCCTTAATCAGTCCTTCCGCCAATAGTTTCTGTATAATGGCAGCGATACCGTCAGTACTCTTATAGAAGATGCAGATACATTTGGACGTAGGCAGCAATCTTCTCAATTCTTCAAACAGGGTTCTGTTGAATGAGCGGGTGACAATCAAAGTTGCTTCCTTCTTGTAATCGTAGTCCGGCACAATTCTCAACCACTTAAAGCCGCCCTCTAGGAACTTCCGATTACGTGTTCCTAATGGTGTAGCCGACACGTATGCCTTGCGTTCGTAATCAAAAAAATCATCAATGCGGATTCCCGGTCTATACCCTGTGTCTTGTACCAATTTCTCACATTCATCATACAGGCAGAAGTAATCCTTATGCCAGTCGATTTTCAACTTCTCAAATGTAGGTATTAACTTCGCCTTATACCCTTCGGGGGTAGTGACCAACTTCTTGGGCGCATATTTATCGTTCAGCAGGTAGCTTTCTATCATCTTCTTGGTAGTCTTCTCATATATTCCCAGGTAGTCAGTGCCTTCCGTCTTACCTATAATTACAGGCACAGCAGGTTCGGTAATAACAGAATTGCGTCTACATTCCAATTCGGCATAGGTAGCACCGATACCCGGTTCGACTTTCTCAATAATACGATTTGTCGGAGTGCCGTTATCGGGATAGCCTTCCCGTTTATAAAGGTCTAGGAGTGTTTCTCCTTTACTGATTGTCAGTTCTTCACGCTCAAGTCCAATTATATCAAATGATAATTCCATAATCATTTAATTTTAAAGGTGTGAAAGTCTTCAAATGTTACTTATATAGACACTTGAAGAGTTTTATACCAACCGGAATTATCCGACTACAATACTACTTCAAGTGCTTAGTTGGAGAAAAGGAAGAGGCGCAATACCTCTCCCTAATCATTTGAGACTTCTAAATAAATTCCTTCCTGTTTATGAATCCCTTCTCGGTTAAGAACTTATCAATACTCTCGTTTCGTGGAATGTTGAACTTCACTACTCCCCGGAAGAATTTGTAATATCCTCGGAAGTAGGTCACTCCGTCCTTTGTTACGGCTGGCTTCTTGTAGAAACACTTCCTCTCGTTCATCATGCGTTCAAGTAATTTCTGCACAAAGGCTTCATCCTTGACTACGGGATGTTCGGTCGCAAGGTAGTCCGTAGTCTCCCATTTCCCTTGAAGAAGGTTGAAGATCACCTCTACCGTATCTTCATCGACATACGTACCGTCCTCTTCCGTACAACCGTTCGGAAATTTTGCCACAAAGTAATAGTAGGGCATACCTTGCGTTACATAAGGAACTACAGTGAGTTCAGCGAAATTCAATACTGCATTTACTGCCCATTTAATTACAGCTTGGTTGACAGCACAGTGTTGCGTTGCCGTACTCACACGAAGAGTTTCATTCTCTTCGATAAGTCTAAATTTTCTTTCGTTCATATTACGAAATTATTTAAAAGTTAATTAAATAGGTGCGGGCATAAGAAACGGCTTCCACAGCTAAGTTCATTGCTTACAATAGAATACACTTCACCCATGATTAAACTTAAGTGATATGTCATTCTAAGTTAAGACTTCCGGAATGAACCGGACAACTTAGTTGCAGAAGCCGCTACGTATTGTAGATAGATTTTACTCTAATTGCTGACTAGCTTCTTATAGAGGTTATACCTCGGTATGAGCCTTTATATAATATGGAACATATATGTTCACAGGCTCTTAATTAATTGTGGAAAGCGATTCCACCTACACCAAACTCAATTCGTTTGAGTTTCGCTGCAAAGGTAACAACTTAATCGTAAATTCCAAACAAATTCCATACAATATTTACGGTCTATCCCCAAATACGTACTTCACGACCTTAGCATTAGCCTTGTTCTCATTGACGAAATCCCGCTCAATATAGATGTCCGTTACCCTCATTGTTTCATCAACATGATTTAACGCTGCATGGACTGTATATTTGTCAATTCCTACCTTATTGAGTGCTATGGTAGCCCATGAGTGACGTGCTGCATAGAACTCCAAATCATCTACTTTCAGTATCTTGCCAATCTGCTTCAATCCAAGGTTAATGGCTCTGTTGAAGTTGTTGGCGGTATTGTACATCTGATAGAATCTGAATACTCGCTTGCTTGTATGATCCTTGTACTTCTCCATAAGGGAAGACAGAACAGGGGGAATGACGACCTTCATCTTCGCTTTGTCAAGCCTTCTACCCGTCGTCTTGCTTCTGTAATAGGTGATAGCATTGTCTTCAATCTCATCACAACTGTGTAAATCAACGGAGTTCATTCCCATAAGACAGAAGGACAGAATAAAACAGTCCTTGGCTAAATTGAACGGGCAGATTCTTTCCTTGCCATTGGCGTTACGGATATAGGGCAGCTTCAATATCTGATTAATTGTTTCTGCCGATAATGCCCGTTTACGTGTGGCTTCCTGTTTGGGAACTTCGACATGCTCAAATGGAGAGTGGGGTATCAGAATGATATTCTTATCATAATCGTTGTACTTCTTCTTAGCTTCATTGAAGAGATGCCTTATACTTCCCAAATAGAGTGAAACTGTCCTGTTGGAAGGTATTCGTTTACCCTGCTTCTGTAATTGAAGCACCTGTTTTTCTCTTTTGAGGTTGAGGTGAGCTTTGAAGCCATTTAGAAGTTGAGAGGTCACTTCATCCGTCTTTAAATGCTCCTTGCCTAAATAGCTTATGAAGGAATTGAGGGCAGACTGATAATTCTTCTTTCCTTTGATGTCTGTCGTTTCCAACCACTCCTTACAATATTGAATGAAGTCTATGGACTGCGTCTGTTCCCGTTCCGATTTGAGGAAGGAAAAAATATCATCCAAGGTGTAGTGATTTACCTCTAATTGAAGTTTGGCGCACTTCTCTTGGTAAGTCTGAATTAGCTTATCCACTTCTCTCTTTACGGTAGTACCTTCCTTGAAATTGAAGGACTTGGTTAAATCCTTAGAACTTACAAACAGACTGCTCGATAGCCTTTTAACCTTTCTGTCCTGTGTAAATCTCACCTTGACGTTGTAAGTACCGTCACTCCTTTGTTTGTCCCGTTGGACTTCTGCTTTGATTGTCAGCATCTTAATCTATTAATTTGGGGTCAACAATAGGTCAACAACAAGGAAGATTAAGCAATATTTAGCATGATTTCAGTCTCCAAATAACCACTACCCACAAAAAGAAAACCCTCATAAGTACTTAACTTACAAGGGTTTTTGTTGGGGTGGAAGACCGGACTCGAACCGGCGACATTCAGAACCACAATCTGACGCTCTAACCAACTGAACTACATCCACCATGTTTGCGTTTCTCTAACGCGGTGCAAAGATAGATATTATCTTCTAATTTCCAAAAGATTCTGCTATTTTTTTTCGAAAAAAGTATATTCTTTTATTCCCCGATTGTGCTTGCTGAAAAGGGTTCGCGCATCATTTACAAAGATTTTCAGAGAGTTACGTGCTTGTAAAGGAATTGAATCAATCGGCAAATTGACTGGGAGCAATTGATGATTTTTTTTTCCTGATTGAATGGGACGGGCTGTCCATACCAAACTATAATCACAATTATTGAGGCGGACAGTGCTGTCTTTTACTAATTCCATTCTTACCATCAGTCCTCCGTCAGTGCGGCGGGCGGACATATTGGAAATATAATTTCCCAGCGAATAGACTACGAGATGTTTGTCATTCGTCAGGCTGTCTGTGCGAACTTCGATGGGCTGAACTACGTGAGGATGGGAGCCGATGATATGGTTTACTCCTTTTTCAATCAGCCAGTCGGCGAGGAATTTTTGCTCTTTGTCCGGGAGTGACTGGTATTCGATTCCCCAATGCATACAAGCTATGATGGCATCCGGCTTCATTGCTTTACTCTCTTCAATATCTTTGGCGATGATGGCTGTATCGATATAGTTCACGATATTAGGAGGGGTAACGGGGATGCCGTTTGTTCCATACGTGTAGTTGAGCAGGGCGATGCGGAATCCGTTCTTTTCTAATAAAAGAGGATATTTCTTTTCGCGTTCATCAGCGTTGATATACGTGCCTGCGTGTGGAACCTTTAAAGAGTCTATTAATTGAATGGTTCTCTCCAGTCCGGATTTACCACGATCGAGACTGTGGTTGTTGGCAGTCACTAAAACATTGAAACCTGCATCGTGAATTGCGGTCAGAAATTCGTCCGGCGCGCTGAAAGCAGGATAACCTTTGTAAGGTTTGCCTCCTAATGTCACTTCCAGGTTGGCGATGGAGAGGTCGGCTTTCTTTATTTCTTCTTTGACATACGCAAAGCATGTGGAGTAATCATAGCCGGTTGATGTTCGTGCAGCGTTGATTTGTCCCTGATGTTGCATGAGGTCACCTACGAAAAGGAGGCGTAGGGTGTCGGTGGGGAAGATGCTGTCGGAAAGGCTGTCCGACAGGGTGTCAATGATAGAATCTCTCTTTGCCTGCGACCGGGAGGTGCAGGACAAAGAGAGAAGCAAAATCATCAGAAACAGGGTATGTCTCATTGATAAATAGCTTTCTTACCAGCTAAGAGTGTATTTTTCATTAACGATACAATCGTCATTGGTCCAACACCGCCCGGTACGGGAGTGATGAATGAGCATTTCGGTGCAACTTCGTCAAACTTCACGTCGCCGGTCAGTTTAAAACCTGATTTCTTGGTTGCATCCGGCACACGGGTAGTACCTACGTCAATAACTGCCGCGCCTTCTTTCACCATTTCGGCTTTTACAAAGTTCGGTTGTCCCAAAGCAGCGATAATAATATCAGCTTCCTGACATTCTTTTACCAGGTCTCTGCTACGGCTGTGGCATACGGTTACTGTGGCATCGCCCGGATAGGCTTTCTGCATCATCAGGGCAGCCATCGGTTTGCCGACAATATTGCTGCGTCCGAGTACGACGCACTTTTTTCCGGAAGTTTCTATGTTATAACGTTTCAACAATTCGAGGATGCCGTTGGGAGTAGCGGATACATAACACGGAAGCCCGATGGACATACGGCCTACGTTGATCGGATGGAAACCGTCTACGTCTTTACGGTAATCAATTGTTTCGATTACTTTCTGTTCGGAGATATGCTTGGGTAAGGGAAGTTGTACGATAAAGCCGTCCACGTCGTTGTCTTCGTTTAGTTCACGTACTTTGGCAAGCAGTTCTTCTTCGGTCACGTCACTTTCATAACGGATGAGGGAAGACTTGAATCCACATACTTCACAGGCTTTTACTTTGGCAGCTACATAAGTCTCGCTACCACCATCGTGTCCTACAAGAATAGCGGCCAGGTGCGGGCGTTTTTCGCCATGAGCCACCATTTCGGCTACTTCGGCTGCAATCTCTTGTTTTACTTGTTCGGAAATTGCTTTTCCGTCTATCAGAGTCATATTTTCAGAGTATTTATTGGTGATGGACAAAAGTAAAATAAATAACTGAACTCTCCAAAAGGAATGGACTTTTTGTGGAGAGGGGACAGCGGAACATATTGGAATGCGAGTAGGAAAGAAGGCAAAAAGAACAAGGGAAAGCTCTGATTTTCAGGTAAGAAAAACAGAGCCTCTGTTTAGGTGAAACGGAGGCTCTGTTTACATCAATCAGAGGCTCTGTTCGGGTGAAATGGAGCCTCTGTTTGGTCTTGTCAGATCATGTTCTTATTTGTCAGCAATTTGCCTTTATACTCTCCGGTCAATGTACGGAGGAAGGCGACAATCTTATCTACTTCCGGTTGTGGCAGGTCGATGCCTAACTGATATTTGGCCATGGCGCGAACCGCATCATCCATAGTAGCCATGCTGCCGTCGTGGAAATAAGGAGCGGTCAGTTCAATATTTCTCAATCCCGGCACTTTGAAGCGGTGACGGTCACGCTCTGCTTTTGTCTGCTTGAATCGTCCGTTGTCTTCTTCAGTCATTTCTGCCTGACGGTCTGCGAAATAATCATGCTGTACACCGATCAGTTCATAAGATTGTCCTCCGAGGATTTCTCCCACATGACAAGTCGCACAGTCATATTTCTTGAAAAGGTCGTATCCGGCGATTTCATCTGCGGTGATGGCATCTTTCTGTCCTTTCAGATAACGGTCGAAACGTGAATTAGGAGTCAGCAATGTCTTTTCGAACTCCTGAATAGCATTTGTGATATTCTTTTCGTTCAATCCGTCGGGATATACTTCGTTGAATGCCACTACGAAATTCTTGTCTTCTGCCAGTTTGCTGATGATCTGATCGAATGACTCGCAAGCCATTTCTACCGGATTCAATGGAGGGCCGGCAGCTTGTTCTGCCAGAGTTCCGGCACGTCCGTCCCAGAATTGAACAAAGTTATAGGCAGCATTGTATACGGTCGGGGCATTGACGCCGCCCAACTGACCGCCTACTCCTTCAGAATACTGCTTGTTGTCAACGCCACCGGTATCCAGACCATGACAGCTGGCACATGAAACGGTGTTGTCTGCCGATAAGCGGGTGTCGTGATACAACAGATTTCCTAAGACCACTTTGCGTACATCGACTGAGATCGAGTCGGCAATAGGACGAATTGGTTCGTTAATGAAATCAGGTGCTACTGCCACATCGGTATACAGTCCCATGCGGTGATGTTTTACCCAGCTCAGTGCTACCTCTTTCTTTGCATCATTGAAAGAAGCTCCCCAATGTACAAGGTAATACTTTGCCTGCGGCATCTTTCCGTCGAGGATTACTTTTTCTACTTTAGCCAGATCAACCGGATTGAGAGGGCGTCCTTCCTTCATGTCTTTCTCCATCTGAGTCATGTCGAAAGCGCGATAGGCTTTGCTCACGTCTTCCATTACAATTTTTCCGGCTACAGGCATATTTGCATAGAACGGTAGTTCCGGCGTCGAGGTATGGCATCTCAGGCATCCTGCATCCGTAATAATCTGTTGCATCTGCACGTTTGCTTCCAAATCGGCAGAAGGCACCCGATGCATCAGTCGGTAAATGACTGCCAATGCCGCCACGACTACCAATAATGCTACGATTAGTTTTGTACTTCTCTTCATTTCACATTTGTTTTTTGAGGTTAGTTATTACGATTATATAAATGTACGCTTTGTTGGGCCGCCGGCAGGTAATTGACTCCATACCAGCACATTTGTAAAGCAAGGAAGGAGACTATGAGCAGGGCATAGAGTGTTTTCCGTCCGGTTCTTCTGAACAGGCGGAGGTGGATGTAGAGCAAATATCCCATCCAGGTGATGGCTGCCCAAGTTTCTTTGGGGTCCCAGCTCCAGTAGTTTCCCCAAGCCTCCTTTGCCCAGAGAGAACCTAGCAGCATACCGATGGAAAGAAAAGCGACGCCTGCGTAGACCAGATTGTCTGCTGTATGCAGGTATTCTTCTTTATGACGGAACAATCCGGTCAGGGCGATGATGAAAGCACATCCCAGAACGGAATAAGAGAACATATATACGGTTACATGCGGGATGAACCATACACTTTGCAGCGCCGGCATCAATGACTGATCGTGTATCTCGGGCTTCATCAAATTAATGATCACAAAAACTGTAGAAAGTAACGTCGAGAAAGAGAGAATCCAGCGATACTTCCATCTGATATAGGTTAGCAATCCTGCTATTCCCATAAAGAATGAATACCACAATCGGGTTTCTCCCATAGTGCGTAATGGAGGGCGCTGGAGGAATATCCATAATCCGGCAATAAATATTCCCAATATAATAATGCCGCCGGAAGTAAAACCGATTGCCACCTTATTCTTCGATGATGAACGAAGGGCAAATACAGCTCCTGCCAACCATAAGCAGATGGATACTGCTGCAAATACATAGAAGTTATCCCAGTTTATCATACGCTTTAGCTCCGTTTATAAATAAAAGAACTGCTCCTGCAAGCATCATCAGAATACCCGTTACCATCACATATTTCCAGGGCTGTTTTACGACCTGTAGAATGCAGTAGTTGCTTTCGTTGCCTTTTGTTATGTCGTATCCGGTGAGGTAGACGTCTTCCCCCAGTCGGTAGGAATAGGGATGGTTTACTTCCAGCAGAACGTTCTCATTCCCCAAACGTACATTGGCGGAAAAGCGGGAAGGACGTCCGTTCGGGTAATAATCTACAGCGAACGAATTGAGTTCCATATCATAATTTAAATAGTAAGATGCACCATTCATGTCGAATGCCTCATGCGTTGGTTCACCTTTATATAAAGGTACGCGTAGTGTCCGTGTGTCACTGCTACCTAGAAATCCGGCAAACAGAGCCAGCCATAAACCTGCATGATTCAGAATAAAGCGCCAGCGTGCTTGTTTGCGATGCCGACAGGCGTGGATGGTGATCATCGCCAGATTGCTTAATAATAATAAGAGTATAGAAATGAATATCCATGAAGTCATGAAATTGTAACATCCCAATGAGGCTGATATTCCATTGCGCATTTCGGCTTCCGGTTCAGATAGCTGGGGGAAAAGTCCTATGATCAGGCAACCACCGATAAACAGACTGATAGATAAAACACTGGCTTTGGATGAACCGAGAAAACGGGTGATTCTTAGATTATTATATTCTTTATATAGCTGTCTCTTATACACAT
>OWJJ01001796.1_pt1 | contig 11547 bp, 7 predicted proteins | sample 1732811 | NCBI WGS metagenome assembly OWJJ01 (sample SAMN05065756, study PRJEB22554) | human gut metagenome | biome: ENVO:2100002; feature: ENVO:00000062; material: ENVO:00002003 | host: Homo sapiens | place: USA
ACACTCATACTTTGGATTTAGTGGTGGCACTCGGAGGGATACCGAGTGCCTTTTTCTTCCTTTTTCCAACCGATTATCCCGTTAATTATCAATCCGCTAAATCCAAAGTAATGAACAACAAGAAGAAAAACGAGGGTCAGACCGACTTTTCCTATTACGGTCTGTACCTGCTGGACTATCTCCGCACGAACAAGTTTGAACAGGCTGACGACACCGCTTTCATACGGGAACGGGCCGACCGTGCCGCCGAAACGTATGAGAGGGCACGGCTTGAAGGCTATCCCGCCGATGGTGCGCAGGAACTGGCGATGGACACGCTGCTGCGCGGGCTGCATTATTCCCGTTACGCCATCCTCCGCGAAGTCGTGGAAAACGAGTTTGCCGATGAAGTGCCGGAAGAGAAGCGTGAAGCCTTTGTCCTGAAACTGCTGCCGCTTGTCGGCAACGTGTTCTCCGTCTATGACCTCTCGGATGACAATTTCGCCCTGTCTTCCGATTACGACCTGCTCTACACGGAGCTGACGGGAGCAACCGTCCTTTACTTAGACGAATATGGCGTTTAACCGCAAACAGAAACTGCGGGACAACATCGAGGCGATACGGACGGCATTCATCCTTGACAGGGAAAATAGGACAGCGACAACCGAAGAGCGTGCCATACTTCAAAGGTACTGCGGTTTCGGCGGTCTGAAATGTATCCTCAACCCTGCAAAGGAACTGACGGATGCCGTCCGGTGGGCGAAATCCGACCTCGAACTGTTCGCCCCGACGGTGGAGCTGCACAGGCTTATCCGTGAGAACAGCAAGGACGAAACAGAGTACAAGCGGTTTGTGGATTCGCTGAAAGCGTCCGTGCTGACCGCTTTCTACACCCCCAAAGAGATAACCGACACCATCGCGGACGTGCTGGCAGATTACAGCGTCCGCCCCGCCCGTATGCTCGAACCGTCGGCAGGTGTCGGCGTGTTCGTGGATTCCATGCTGCGGCACAGCCCCAATGCGGATGTGATGGCTTTCGAGAAGGATCTGCTCACGGGTACAATCTTGAGGCATCTCTATCCCGACCAGAAAATGCGCACCTGCGGTTTTGAGAAAATCGAAAGACCGTTCAACAATTATTTCGACTTGGCGGTGTCCAACATTCCGTTCGGTGACATTGCCGTGTTCGACGCGGAGTTTCAGCGGAGCGACTCTTTCGGCAGACGCTCCGCCCAGAAAACCATCCACAACTATTTCTTTCTCAAAGGACTGGATGCCGTGCGTGACGGCGGTATCGTGGCGTTCATCACCTCGCAAGGGGTATTGAATAGCACCAAGACCTCCGTGCGTAACGAGCTGTTCAGTCAGGCCAATCTGGTATCCGCGATACGCCTGCCCAACAACCTGTTCACGGACAACGCGGGCACGGAGGTGGGCAGTGACCTGATTGTCCTGCAAAAGAACCTCAGCAAGAAGGAAATGTCGCAGGACGAGCGGCTGATGACCGTGATACAGACGGACACGAAAACCGCCCTGACCGACAACGCCTATTTCATCCACCACCCGGAACGCATCGTGCATACGATGGCGAAACTTGACACAGACCCCTACGGGAAGCCCGCTATGGTTTATCTGCACGAGGGCAAGGCAGCAGGCATCGCCGGGGATTTGCGCCGTATGCTCGACGAGGATTTCCATTACAGGCTTGCCATGCGCTTGTATTCGGGTTCAATCCGGCAGGCAGGAACGGAAGAAAAAGTTGCCGTTCAAAATAAAGTAGAGCGTCCTGCCATAAAATTGGAAACAGTATCCTCGGCGCAGACGGTGGAAACTCCGACAGAAAAGCCGCAACCCGCAGATGAAAAGCCGGAGATAGAACCGCGCCCGCAATATTCCGCAGGCGTGCAGCTCACCCTGCTTGACCTCTGGGGGATGACGGAAGAGGTCAGCCAACCGAAAACCTCCAAAAAGAAAAAGACGGTGAAAAAGGCAGTTACGGCAAAGTCCACTCCGCCCAAACCGAAAGTCACGGTTACACCGACAGCTCCAACTGCAAAACCCGCAATGGAGAATAAGGAGGTGAAAGCGGAGAACACCGCCAAGCCTGCCGACCCGGACGACATCTATGCCACACTGGACTGGGATACCAATCCTCCCATCAACGGTTTCTATGAAATGATGATGGGTTTGACGCCGGAGCGTAGGAAAGAACTTCGGGAACTGGCAAGGCAGCATAACGAGAAACAAGTGGCGGAAAAGACGGAAGTGAAAGCCGTGCCGGAAACTTCCCGTGAGCAGCCACGACAGGAGGAAACACAGCCGGAGGCAGTCGCCGCACCTGCCGTTACAGATACCCCATCGGAAGCGGTGGGGACTTTCCTTTTCCCCGACATCGAAGCGGAAAAGCCGAAGGAGGAAGTCGTGGACCTTTCTCCGCGTGCCTACCACCGCACGCCGGAGATGCACCTGCGCGAAGGGTCGCTGGTGGCTGACCGGGGGCGTCATAACATCGGCTACCTGAAAGACATCACGCCATACGGGGCGACATTCCAGCCGCTCGACCTGAAAGGATACCAGAAGGAAAAGGCGTTGTTGTATGTGTCGCTGCGTGACGCCTACGAGCGTCTGTACCGTTATGAATCGCTCCGGCGCGAGGCAAATGTTCCGTGGCGAGAGCATCTGAATACCTGTTACGATGAGTTTGTCATGCGCTACGGCAACCTCAACGCCAAGCAGAACGTGAAGTTAGTGATGATGGATGCGGGCGGGCGCGACATCCTTTCGCTGGAACGGATGGAAAACGGAAAGTTCGTCAAGGCGGACATCTTCGAGCATCCTGTTTCCTTCGCGGTGGAGAGCCATGCCAACGTAGGCTCTCCCGAAGAAGCCCTGTCTGCGTCGCTCAACAAATATGGTACGGTCAATCTCGACTATATGCGGGAGATAACCGACAGCACGGCGGAGGATTTGCTCACTGCCCTGCAAGGGCGCATCTACTACAATCCGCTCGTGACCGGTTACGAAATCAAAGACCGTTTCATCGCCGGAAATGTCATAGAGAAAGCGGAACGCATAGAGGCATGGATGGGTGACAATCCCGAAAATGAGCGTATGCCGGAGGTGAAGCAGGCGTTGGAGGCTCTGAAAGATGCCGAGCCGCAGCGCATCGCCTTCGAGGATCTGGACTTCAATTTCGGGGAACGCTGGATTCCGACGGGTGTCTATGCCGCCTACATGAGCCGGCTGTTCGACACGGAGGTGAAAATCGCCTATTCCGCAAGCATGGACGAGTTTTCGGTGGTGTGCGGCTACCGCACCATGAAAATCACGGACGAGTTTCTGGTGAAGGGGTATTACCGGAACTATGACGGTATGCACCTCCTAAAACACGCCCTGCACAACACCTGCCCTGACATGATGAAGTCCATCGGCAAGGACGAGCATGGCAACGACATCAAGATGCGCGACAGCGAGGGAATACAACTCGCCAACGCCAAGATTGACGAGATACGAAACGGCTTCTCCGAATGGCTCGAAGAGCAGTCGCCGCAGTTCAAGGAGCGGCTTGTGACGATGTATAACCGCAAGTTCAACTGTTTCGTGCGCCCGCGCTACGACGGCTCCCATCAGACCTTTCCCGACCTCAACCTGAAAGGGCTGGCAAGCCGGGGTATCAAGAGCGTCTATCCCTCACAGATGGATTGCGTCTGGATGTTGAAACAGAACGGCGGCGGAATTTGCGACCACGAGGTGGGAACCGGTAAGACGCTGATAATGTGCATCGCCGCGCATGAGATGAAGCGTCTGAATTTGGCACACAAGCCGATGATTATCGGGCTGAAAGCCAACGTTGCGGAGATTGCAGCCACCTATCAGGCGGCATATCCCAACGCACGTATTCTGTACGCTTCGGAGAAGGACTTTTCGACCGCCAACCGTGTGCGCTTCTTCAATAATATAAAGAACAACGACTACGATTGCGTCATCATGTCGCACGACCAGTTCGGCAAGATACCGCAGTCGCCGGAATTGCAGCAGCGCATCCTGCAAGCAGAGCTTGACACGGTGGAGGAAAACCTCGAAGTGCTACGGCAGCAGGGAAAGAACGTGTCGCGGGCGATGCTGAAAGGATTGGAGAAGCGCAAGCACAACCTTGAAGCGAAGCTGGAGAAGGTGGAACACGCCATAAAGTCACGCACGGACGACGTGGTGGATTTCAAGCAGATGGGCATCGACCACATCTTCATAGATGAGAGCCATTATCAGAACTTTTAGAAGTATCCCGTAAAATCACCCAATTATTTGGTAATCAATTATTTTGAGTTATAATTAATTCTGATTATATTTCGTCTATAATTATAAAATAACTTCAAAACAAGCTGCGATTATGGACATATTTAATCTGAATGAAAAAGTCAAGGAACTTGTTTCTTATTTACAAGACACCGGTTATTCAGCTATGTACATAGACTATATGAAGAAAATGGCTGAGTGGTTATCGGGAAATGCCGGTCATTACAAATGGAAGAGTCTCGCTGACGTTGAACCGACATTAAAAGAATTATGGTCCAACAAGTACACTTACAGAAATAAGGTACGCCTGTTGCGTGTAATCAGCCAATATATCGAGAATGGATTATTACCAAATGGGCACAAACACTACATCAGACCTCACCACTACGAGTTGGTAGGCGAAGAATACAGGAGTATAACAGACTTGGCTTTCAACATAGTGGGTAGGCATTGCAAATTTTCTACAAACGTGAAGTATGCGCTATCCTCGTTCTTCTTCCGACTACAGGAAATGGGTGTGTACTCATTAGAGTCAATAACAGAGAATGCAGTGTTGGAAGTCTTTTCCAAAAACAGAAAATCGAAGATGAGTCATTCGCTCAAATATTCGGTGGAATATGGGCTGAAAGCTTGTTTGCCTCACTATGGCAAATCCGTTGAACGTATAATCGCATATCTACCGTCCATACCCAACATCAGGAAAAACATCCAATACCTTACGGAGAAAGAGCTTACGGCCATCAGGCATACTTTGGAAAATGACGGTACAATATCCTTACAGGACAAAGCCATAATAACTTTGGCCATGTACACGGGATTGCGTGGGTGTGACATCTCTGCTCTCACGCTTGACAATTTCGATTGGGAACACGACCTAATAAAAATCACACAGGCAAAGACAGGACAGCCTCTTACATTGCCGCTTCGTGCCGTTGTCGGGAATATTGTCTTTGATTACTTGCTCCATGAACGCCCCAAATGTATGGAACCATATGTTTTTCTTACTGTGCGTGTGCCGCACAGAAGACTTCACACAGGTAATCTTGATGCTATATGCTCAAAAGTCATGCGCAAAGCTGGGATAAGGCAAGGTGAAAACGAAAGAAAGAGCATACATCTGTTTCGCCACCATGTGGCAACAGCCCTATTACAGGCGGGTGTGCAGCAGCCTGTAATAAGTGCCGCCCTCGGTCATGCATCACCTGATTCTCTTGACCGCTACCTTAGTGCGGAATTCAAGAGGTTGAAGGAGTGTTCACTGAGCATAGAGGCTTTTCCCGTAAGAAAGGATATTTTTGACATATGAAAACGACTTCATTCCTTTCCAATGCGATAGAAGGATACGTGAAATACCGCAAGGCTTCCGGGCGTAACAGCCATAGCTATGTTAAGAATGTAATACTGTTCGAACATTTTTGTGCAAAGGAATATCCTAGACAAACTGAACTTACCCAAGAAATCGTTGATAGGTGGTGTAGGCAACGTCCAACTGAATGCACAAACTCTTGCGTGTCACGTGTCTATCCTGTTTTGGACTTCATCAAGTACATGAACAAGCGTGGAATGACGAAAATTGACTTGCCGCAAGTGCCAAGGTCTGTACCGAGAACTTATACGCCGCATCCTTTTACACACGATGAATTGAAACGCTTCTTTGACGCTTGCGACAATATAAAGCCAAGGCGTGGCAGACTCGCGGCTATCCAGCGCATGACACTGCCGGTGTTCTTCCGCTTACTGTACAGTTCAGGAATAAGGACAACTGAAGCCGTCCTGCTGGAACGCAATGACGTAAACCTTGAAAACGGCGTGGTATCCATCAAGCGTGGCAAAGGGTATGACCAACATTATGTAGTCCTCCATGACACAATGTTGCCCCTGATGCGTACTTATGACAGAAAAATGGATGGGCTGATTCCGAACCGCAGGGTGTTTTTCCCGACACCGGATGACAAGCCACACCCTCCTGTATGGGTAACGTACCACTTCAGGGTGCTGTGGCAAAGCTGCAATTCATCCCACGCAATCCCATACGAACTGAGGCACAACTACGCCATAGAAAACATAAACAGCTGGACGCACCAAGGATTTGCAGTACACGACAAGTTATTAGCTCTAAGCAAGAGCATGGGACACAGACAAATGGAAAGCACATTGGCTTACTATTCTTTGACCCCTGCGATTTCTGATATAATAGCATATGCCGATAGCGAAATAGAACAATCATTAATATTAGAAACAGATGAAAAAGAAGATTAACTTACAAGCAATACAGATTGCTAGTTATTTACATGAGTGGCTTGAGTACTATGTGCCCTCAATAAAAACTTGTAGCCCTCACACGAAAAGAAACTATAAAATTTCAGTGACACTCTATGCTGAGTTTCTTAAGAAAGTGAAAGGCATTTTACCGGAAACATTGAATGCAGAGTGCTTCTGTAGGAAATATATCATGGAATGGATTATTTGGATGAAAAGCGATAGGAATTGTATTCCTGCAACATGCAATGTAAGGTTGTCAGCCTTACGTGCCTTCTTGAAATATGTAGCGGACAGAGATATGACTTATATGGCCGTATTTCTACAAGCTGAGAATATTCCTAATGAGAAAACTCCTAAAAGAAAAGTTATTGGCTTAAGCAAAAAGGCTGTTAAAGCCATATTGTCTGTCCCAAATCAAAGAACGGCAACAGGCTTTCGTGATTTCACATTGATGCTACTTTTGTACTCTACAGCTATACGTGTTAATGAACTCCTTACATTGAAGATTAGTAATATCGTCATGGATTGTACTAAACCTCATATGATTGTCATAGGAAAAGGGAGAAAGAAACGCCCACTTCCTCTTTTGTCTCAACCAGTGCAATGTTTAAAGAGATACCTCAAAAAATACCATCCAAAATATAATGATATGGATGCACTAATCTTTTATTCAAAAAGCAAAGGAATATATGCTCCTATGTCTGCCGAAAATGTGAATAAAATGCTGAAAAAATATGCCTCAATAGCTCATGAAACTTGTGAAGATGTACCATTGAATTTACATGCCCATCAATTCAGACATGCCAAGGCTTCACATTGGCTTGAAAATGGAATGAACATAGCTCAAATTTCATATTTGCTTGGACATGAAAGCATTCAAACTACAATGATATATTTGGATATAACAACAGAACAGGAATCAAAAGCTTTAGAAACTCTAGAAAGCGAGAATCAAAAGCATATCACAAAGAAGTGGAAAGTCAAGGTTGGGAAGAAATCACTTGATTTTTTAATTTCCAATAAATGATAGCAGATATATGAATTTATACGATTAAATGATGTGACGAGAAAATTCATATCTATAGCGAAAAAATATTATCATATTCAAGGCAACAATCTCGAGAGAATCAACTTTCATATTGTTATCAGAACATAGCGAAGAATTTCGAAAACACAGACAGAGATTCTTTGCTATATTCTGATGAGTTACTTTTTGATTATTATTAGTGTAAGATACTTTTTTATGGTATTTTTTGATACTAATAACTCTTTCACTTATTTAGACATATAGTGTTTCACAATACCGTGAAATACAATCTTTGAATATTAGTGATTTTGTAATGGAAAGTTGCGAAAAGAGTGCAATTTATTGGAAATGAGCGTAGGTTAAATGCTCATGATAGTAATAAGTTACGATTTAGTTAATTATCTACTGCATTATTCTTCTGCGCGTTGCGTAACCTTCAAAGAACTCTTCGTATGCAAAAGTAACAATAAAACAGGAGATTTTGATATAAATCTCCCTGATTTTTTCTGAAGTGAACCCAGAAAGTTGGACGGTTAATAAATAGGATTAGTGGATTGAGAGTTCTAAATTGTATGGGGCTCAATCCTCCTAATCCCGTTTTAATTCTATAATTATTGTAATAGTATATATACTCATTTAGTTCGTGAACAAATTGTTCCATATTCTCAAACTCCCGCAAATATAGTAATTCAGATTTTAATAGTCCGAAGAAGTTCTCTATTACTGCATTATCCAAACAGTTTCCCTTTCTTGACATACTCTGTACTATTCCTTTTTTTCTGAGCATCTGTTGATATGTTGGATGCTGATAATGCCAACCTTGATCAGAGTGAATAATTAAGTCTACGTCATCAGGCAAGAGAGTAAAAGCCTTTTTTAACATATCCGTAACCATAGATAAATTGGGACTTTCAGTTATTGTAAAACTGATAATCTCTCGATTATACAAATCCATGATGGGAGATAAATACCTTTTTGAACCAAAAAGAGAGAACTCGCTGACATCTGTTACCCATTTCTGATTAAGAGCGGTCGTAGAGAAGTCACGTTCCAATATATTAGGAGCCACTTTACCAACTGTTCCTCTATAAGTATTATATTTCTTTCTTCTGACCATACATTTTAAGTCGCATTGGTTCATTAGTTTTAGAACCGTTTTGTGATTCAGGTTATATCCTCTTTGGTTTAGTCCCAGAGTGATACGCCTATATCCATACCTACCATGATTCTCATGAAATATTTGACATATCATTTTTTTCTCTTCTTGATATTTATCTGGAAGGGAAAATTTCTGAATGTAATAATGATATGTACTTTTAGCCATCCCGGAAGCTTTCAATAAAACAGAAAACTTAAATTCATGCCTTAATTCTTGGATGGCGGCAACCCTTTCTTGCTTTCTCGGGCAATGCGTTCCTGAACTAAGGCTCTCAATTTTTTTAGGTATGCGTTTTCTGCTTTAAGGAGTTCTATTTCCTTAAGTAAATCCTTATTATCTTTTGGTTTAGGATCTACAAACTCTTCTGGTTCTTTAAAAAGATCATTTTCTTTTGTTATCATATCTTCAGACCATAGTCGGCTACCTCCATGAAGACCGGATAAGCCTACATTCTTATACTTACGTTGCCACATTAATACGGTACTTGGGCTGGGGATACCATATTTTAAGGCAGCTTCTTGCAAAGATAAATGATTTTCAAATACATCTTGGAGTACTTTATACTTAAAATCAACAGGATAGTATCTATGTTGCATACGCAATCCCTCTTCTCCATAACGGGAGTATAAAGAAACCCAATATTTGACTTGACGTGGATTTACATCAAACATTTTACCTGTTGTACGTAAAGGCAAATGCTCACACAAAACTTTGGCTACTACTTGTAACCGCACAGAATAAGGATGTTTCTCGTACTTCTTTCGTTTGTTAGACATAATGAAATTGATTTATATCCAACTTTCTGGGTTCACTTCATTCTTCTCACACAAGTTTTTCCGTAAAAGCAATTTTATCCGTTGGCACACCATCACCCAAAAGGATTTTGAACAAACGCATGCCAACTACCGCATAAGCGGAGAAAAGGGCTTTGCGTCACGCCTGAAACGAACGGAGTCGTTTCAGACAGATGATGCGAAGTTCATTTCTTTTGCGCAGATGTCAAAAGGGTGCTTTTACGGTTTTTCAGATGATTTTTCTTTTTCGCTGTCCATTTGAGCCGGATGCGGAAAGCCGTGTACGACCGCTTGCCCTATAAATGTAACAAGCCGTCACCCACAGCAGAAAAACCGGCTATGTCCTTTTCTGTTGGGGATTTCTTTTTTCACGGATTTCCCTTTTGAAGTTTTCAGTCTAATCTACCTCTACTTCTGTTTACCTCCATCTTAGTGTCTTTCAGTGAGCCGCATCAGGCAGTCATTTCCGTTCTGGGCGCAAAGGTAATGTCTATATTTTTCGAGTACCATTTTATTACTTAATCTTTGGGTGACTTAGTTGCTCAAGGTAACAGATATTATTTTTTCTTATGCTGTCGTGGTAGAATCCTCAATTTGTACTGTTGGTTGAATGAGGTCAATTATTTCGCGGATATACTCTACGGGATGAGCATAAGCCAAGCCACTATTTTCTCTACGTATTTCTACGATTTCCCCACTTTGGCTACTTCTCAATGTGTCATTATAAGGAATGTAACTATGCACTATTCCTACCAGTAGGCTACGGCTTAGATTTTTGGTTCCTGTAATTGAAACCAATTCAGGTTTTGATATTATCGGCGATCCAGAATTCCCTGGAAAATTTTGGATGTCAATTAAGATATTGTTAGTTTCGGATATCTGTTCGGAGCATATTCTAGCCATACAGCCCATACGACAAATTGGGCGAGATGCCCCTTTAACAACTAAGCCCATTGGGAAGCCAAGCATATAAATAAAAGAGCCATCATCAAAGCCATTCTCCAATAATTCCGAAGAGCTCATCGCATTTTTATCAATGTCGAATGCTGGAAATTCAAGATTGTTCCTATTTATAAAATCACCATTGAGTTGTAAGACGGCTATATCTATCGCTGGATTACTATGAATGACATATTTAGTTGAACCATCAGCTTCAGATAGATTAGCTGGAACCTCAACCCAATTGTTTGAGCCCAGCTCTTTCATTTTGAAAACTATACGTTTTTTCCCTTGAAAAACGTGTTTATTAGAAACAAGGAAAGGAATATATCCGTCCTTGTCAACCTGCCTAACAACTAAGAAACCTGTACCAATCCAGTTGGTAGCTCCACTATCGTTTTTTATGCCGATTGAGACAACAGCATTTTTATAAAAATCTGGAATTAAAGCCATAATTGATATATAAGTTTATTAAAATTAATACAAAAAATGTGCCAATATTGACTTGATACGTTGTTGTGACAAAATGGCAGTTTGTGGATTGTAATTACGACTTAACCACAAATTTGTTATAAACCATTTTAAGGAGATTGAGGATAAAATCTACCCGTTTTTGACTTACTACCCGTTTTTCCGTAAAAGCGGTTTTGTCCGTCGGCACACCATTGCCCAAATGAATTTTGACGAACGTGTGCTGACTGCCGTATAAGCGGAGAAAAGGGCTTATGCCAAAGAGGTGCTTTTATGGGTTTCTGACGATTTTTCTTTTTTCGCTGTTCCTTTGAGTCGTAAGCGTATTCTCGTATGATTATTATCACATTGCTCGCAACTTAAATGTAAAATATATTGATTATAATCATATAATGTCTTTAGGGATAGTTCTATACCTTCATATGATTATCACAATAATATTCAGACTACATCAATAATCAGAATTTAAAGTGGAACAAAGTTTCTGATTACAAATAAATTGAATATTATCTTAGGAAACTTCTAAAAGTTCTGATAATGGCACAAATCCGGAATTTCGGATTTATCGCACCAGTTCAAGAATCTGACTTTCAACACGCGCCACGACCGTGTGGCGGGATTGG
>OWJJ01001802.1_pt1 | contig 11525 bp, 8 predicted proteins | sample 1732811 | NCBI WGS metagenome assembly OWJJ01 (sample SAMN05065756, study PRJEB22554) | human gut metagenome | biome: ENVO:2100002; feature: ENVO:00000062; material: ENVO:00002003 | host: Homo sapiens | place: USA
CTCTTATATAATTTCAAAAAGACATCCTGCACCAAATCTTTAGCCAGTTCCCGTTCTCCGACATGCCGTTCCACAAAAGGCAGCAATACCGGATAATATTCCCGGAAGATCTTTTCAAAAGAGGCTGTATGAGGTGAAATTTGCCGGTTTGTCATATTTTACAATGGTCAACGAAACGATTTAGTGCGAACAAATATACCACATTTATCTAAATTTTTGACAAAATAATCATAACTTGGCAAACAAATTATAATTGTATCCTTGTTATGCAGAATATCCTTTTCTTTTTGCTTTGTGCACTTCTGACCGGTTGTCATGCCGGGACTTCCCGACCCGAATTACCTGAAATGGTAGAATATAGCGGGCCCAATGCTTCTTCGCTAAGGACTTTTATCGAATCGATAGAAGTGATCAAACTGGACCACCGGGAATCGATCACGGTGGGGGCATATAATGCGATTCGTTCGGACAGTAATAGTTTTTATGTCGGTGACATGCTGAACGGGAGTAATCTTGTTTACCGGTTCGACAGGAAGGGAGAATTTTTAGATTCTATCGGAAAAATCGGAAGAGCACCGGGCGAATACCTGGGATTGAGCGACTTTTACAGTGATCCCGAAACAGACGAGCTCTATATTTTGTCGGGACAAGATGTGCAACTCTACCGCTATCATAAAAACGGTCGGTTCATAGACCAAAGAGAGGTCCCGGACAGAACACAGAGTTTTATCAAACTAGGTCCGCAATTCTGGTTTTACGAGGGGTATAACAATGGAAAATATCCTGAACGACTGACACAGACCGATTCGGCTTTGCAAGTGATGGGGAAATACCTTCCGATGGAAACCAGGACACTGGAAGCCAGTATCGGCCCTTTGCTCACCCAGCATCGAAACGAAGCTTATCTTTTCACCGCCCTCGAACCGGTGATTTACCGGATTATCCCCGGCAGTGCCGTTCCTTTCCTGAAATTCGATTTTGGGAAATATAACGTCCCGGAAAGTTATTGGGAAACGGAAAATGCCATGCAGGCATTTACAGATTTAAGTCAGAAAGGATTTATAAGTATCGCCGGTTTTATGATGAACGACGATTATATCGTCACGGAACTCAATCAGCAAACCGGGATGGAGGATTCGGAGTGTTATTACCTATTGGGCATCAAGGAACGGCATAACGGTAAATGGAACTGGATCCGCCAACGTGCAGAAGAAAATAAACTGATCGCCGACAATCAACCCGCCCCCAAGGTAAGCAATCGTCCGGAATGGTATGCCAAAAAACTCAAAGGCTTCACACAAGACGGTAAGTTGATGATCTTTTTATCGGGTTACGAGCTGGAACGTTTGACAGCAAAAGACAGGCAGTTGATACAAAATCCGGAAATATTGGAAAATGCCGACCCGGAAATGGATATGTTTTTATTTCTTTGTAGTTTAAAATAATGAAAAATCAAACCGATATGGAACATGATGTATTTATCAGTTATTCGAGAAAAGACGAAGAATTGGTGAAAAAGATCAGAGCTGCATTGACGCAAGCGAATATATCTTATTGGATAGATAAAGAGGAGATAAAAAGAGGGACTTCTTATGCCAAAGCGATCTCACAGGCTGTGTATAATAGTAAGATTTTACTTTTTATATGGTCGGAGCATTCGAATAATTCCGAGAATACGGCGAACGAGATTAGCCTGGCACTGGAATTCGAGAAAAATATCGTCCCGTTTAAGATCTCCAAGAAGTTGGGACCCAGCGATATGACCTATCACTTATTGAAATTGGACCGGATAGATGCTTGTCCATTCGAAAGCCATCATATTCAAGAGCTTGTCGCCTCGATCGCCCAATGCCTCGGACGTGGGTTAACTCCGTCTTCGACAACATCCGGCACTTCGGGAAGCACTCCTATTTCGAATACTTTTACCTCCTCCTCTACGGCTTCCAATACTTCAAAGATGGAAACCCATAAGTTCGACAATGGGAGCTATACCGGAGAAATGGCAGATGGAAAATTCAACGGACAGGGGACTTATTGCTGGACCGACGGGGGTAGATATGAAGGACAATGGAAAAACGGGAATATGCACGGACGGGGTATTTTTTATTATGCCAACGGAAGCAAATATAAAGGAGATTGGGTAAACGATAAGAAACAAGGCTGGGGAACTTACGACTGGCAAGACGGAAGCAGGTACGAAGGGCAATGGAATGGTGACTATATGCATGGTCAAGGCGTTTTTTATTATGCCAACGGGGATAAATACGACGGACAATGGGAGAATGATCACAAACAAGGACCAGGCATTTATTATTTTGCCGATGGCAGTAAATACGACGGACAATGGGAGAACGGCAAAAAACAAGGACAGGGAACTTACCAGTGGAAAAGTGGAAGCAGGTATGAAGGGCAATGGAAAAATGATTGTATGCACGGTCAGGGAACACTTTATCATCCCGATGGTAGCAAATATAAGGGACAATGGGTGAATGACAAACAACAAGGAGAGGGGATTTATTATTATGCCAATGGTTGTCGGTATGAAGGACAATGGTTCGACGATAAGAAACAGGGACAAGGGACGTTCACGTGGGTCAATGGGGATAAATACGTAGGACAATGGATGAATGATCGTATGCACGGTCAGGGTATTTATTATCATGCCGACGGAAATAAATATGAAGGGCAATGGGTAAACGATATGAAACAAGGACAAGGGACGTTCACCTGGAATAACGGAGATAAATATACAGGCCAATGGATGAATGACAGACGACACGGACAGGGGACCTATACCTGGGCCGACGGTACCCGGAATTCGGGCATCTGGAAGGAAGGTAAATTTATCGGATAATCCGGGGAAGATAACTATATTTACTTTATTTATCCTTATTCCGGCATTTTTATTCGACTTCTTTCTATCTTTGCGGCAGGATAAAAAGAACAGAGGGGCAGGAAAAAGAAGGGGGAAAGATGGATTTAAAAATTTTCGACAGATAAAAAATGATTTCAGTAGACGGACTTACGGTAGAATTCGGTGACAGAGCCCTCTTTAAAGATATTTCCTTTCAGATCAATGAGAAAGACCGGATAGCCCTGATGGGAAAAAACGGTGCAGGGAAATCCACCCTTCTGAAAATCCTGGCAGGCCAGCGCAAACCGAGCCGGGGCAATGTATCGGCGCCGAAAGATACCGTGATCGCCTATCTCCCGCAGCATCTGATGACCGAAGACGGACGCTCCGTATACGAAGAAGCTTCGCAGGCTTTTGCCCCTCTTTTCGCAATGGAGAAAAGGATCGACGACCTGAACCGTCAGCTGACCGAGCGTACCGATTACGACTCACCCGAATATTATAAATTGATCGAAGAGGTTTCTGCTCTGAGCGAGAAATATTATAGTATCGATCTCACCCATTTCGAAGCAGATGTCGAAAAAACACTGCTAGGACTGGGGTTCAAACGGGAAGACCTGCAACGTCAGACCAGCGATTTCAGCGGAGGCTGGCGGATGCGGATCGAACTGGCCAAAATGTTACTCAAAAATCCGGATGTCCTGCTTTTAGACGAACCCACCAATCATCTGGATATCGACTCGATCCAATGGCTGGAAGAATTTCTGATCAGCAACGGAAAAGCTGTCGTCGTTATTTCTCACGACCGTACATTCGTCGATAACATCACCACCCGGACCATCGAAGTCACGATGGGACGGATCTACGATTATAAGGTGAATTACTCCAAGTACCTGGAGCTACGTAAAGACCGCCGGGCCCAACAACAAAAAGCCTATGACGAACAACAAAAAATGATCGCCGAAACCAAAGATTTTATCGAGCGGTTTAAAGGCACTTACTCTAAAACCCTGCAAGTGCAATCGCGGGTAAAGATGCTCGAAAAGCTAGAGCTGATCGAAGTGGACGAAGAAGATACCTCTGCCCTGCGCCTGAAATTTCCTCCTTCTCCCCGTTCGGGCAGCTATCCGGTAATCGCCCAGGAATTGTCGAAATATTACGGGGATCATCTGGTGTTCAAAGAGGCGGGGTTCACCATTCAAAGAGAAGAAAAGGTGGCTTTCGTAGGACGCAACGGGGAAGGAAAATCTACGCTCGTAAAATGTATTATGGGGGAGATTACGGATTATACCGGTAAACTCACACTCGGCCACAATGTACAAATCGGTTATTTCGCCCAAAACCAGGCCTCTCTTCTGGACGAAGAACTGACTGTTTTCCAGACGGTGGATGACGTTACCCCTTCGGAGCTGAAAAGTAATACCAAAAACCTGCTGGGCGCTTTTATGTTCAGCGGAGACGATATCGACAAAAAAGTGAAGGTACTTTCGGGCGGAGAGCGCACCCGTCTGGCTATGATCAAACTGCTTCTTCAACCGGTCAACCTGTTGATCCTCGACGAACCGACCAACCACCTGGACCTGAAAACGAAAGATATACTGAAAAATGCTTTGATCGATTTCGACGGCACACTGATCGTCGTATCCCATGACCGGGATTTCCTCAACGGACTGGCCCAAAAGGTCTACGAATTCGGAAACGGTAAAGTCACCGAACACCTGGAAGATATCAACGGATTCCTGCGAAAGAAAAAAATGGAGAATCTCCGGGAGATCGAATCCCGGAAATCCTGATCAGGGTACACTCCCGATGTACATTTTTTGACATCCCTATGAACAACCGCCTCCCAATACCTGATACAATTGTACCGTAGCCAGTAATTCGTCGCGGATAGCCGTATTGAGCCCGATCTGGGCATCGAAATATCCACGCTGGGCATCCAATACATCGAGATAACTGATCACTCCGTTGATGTATTGCAAAGTAGCCAGATCGAGATTAGAACGGGCCGACTGTTCGAGATGTTCGCGGGATTCACGGATTTCACGACTTTTACGGGAGTTGACCAAGGCATTGCTCACTTCGGTGAAAGCCTGGAGCACCACTTTCTGATAATTGTAGGTTTCCTGTTCCTGCACAGCTCTGGAAGCTTTTAAACGCGCTCTGTTTTTTCCCAGATTAAACACCGGTGCCAATAATTCACCACCGACAAAAAAGTAAGGTGCTTTCAGAAAATCGGTCAGATCGCTGCTCTCGAGGTCATAATGTCCGGTTAAAGTAAATTTCGGGAACATGCTGGTATAAGCCACACCGACTTTGGCATGAGCCGCTTTCAACCGATATTCGGCCTGGCGGATGTCGGGCCGTCTTTCCAGGATTCGGGAAGATAATCCCACCGGCAGAGCGGTCATCAACTGCTGCTGACCGATACTTTTCCCTCTCGCCACTTCTCCGGGATATTCTCCGGCCAGTAAAGTAATCTGATTCTCTTTGAGGCGAATCTCCCTCTCTAATCCCGGTACCAGGGTTTGGGTTCTGGCCAATTCGACCTGTGCCTGACGCAAGGGATTTTCGGAAGTCAATCCTCCCTCGAACCTGAGCTTTGCCAGACGTACTCCTTCCTGCCGGGCCGCCAGTGTCTGCCGTACGATGGCCAGTTCCTGATCTAAAGCGATCAACTCGAAATAAGCCTGCGCCACTTGGGCAACCAGAGCCGACTGCAAAGCCTGCCTGCCTTCGACGCTCTGCAAATATTCGGCCAGAGCGGCCTGACCGGCCCAACGTAGTTTTCCCCACAAATCGACTTCCCAGGATGCCAACACTTTTCCTTCAAAAGTATTCCCAGGCGTTTCATCGTATTCCCGCTCGGCAGACACGGTAGCCTCTGCCTTGGGGAAAAGGTCGGCTTTAGCGATACGACGGAGTTCCATCGATTCTTTCACTTTGGCCGCAGCGATCATCAGGTCTTTGTTTCCTTCCAATGTTTTCCGGATCAACTGCCGGAGTACCGGATCGGTATATAAATCGGTCCATCGGATATCACCGGCCGAAACCGAATCGGGCACCGTTCCTTCGATCTGTTCCGGCAAGCGGAGTTCGGGCCGGGAGTAATGCTTTCCCAGTTTACATGAACTCACTCCCAATACCAGCAATACAATAGCGAGGGTATAAATTTTCTTCATCATTTTACGCTTTTCGTTTTTACTCTAATCTTTTCTTTGAATTTATAGACCATTACAAAGAAGAAAGGTACCAATACTATTCCGATGGTAATGGCTGCAATCATACCGAAGAACACACCGGTCCCGATCGAATGGCGGCTGGCCGATCCCGGTCCGGATGCCATGACCAGAGGCAACATACCCAACACAAAGGCCAGCGAAGTCATCAGGATCGGACGGAAACGCAACATGGCCGCATTTTTGGCAGCGACAACCACATCGACCCCTTTGTCGACTTCCATCTTGGCAAACTCCACAATCAAAATCGCATTTTTAGCAGCCAGACCGATCAAAGTCACCAAACCGATCTGGAAATAGATATCGTTCTCGAGCCCAAATCCCAGAATGCCCAGATAAGCCCCCAAAGCAGCAACGGGCAACGACAGCAAGACAGCCACCGGCACCAGCCAACTTTCGTATAAAGCAGCCAGAAAGAGGAAGACGAACAGGAATACCAGAGTCAATACCAGCCCCAGCTGTCCCTCGGCTTTTTTCTCCTGATAAGACAAACCGCTCCATTCGACACCGATATTCTCGGGTAAATGAGTCCTGGCAATGTTTTCCATCTTACGCATCACCTCACCCGAACTATATCCCGGAGCTGCCGCCCCCCGGACAACTGCCGTCGTGAACATATTGAAGCGCCGGATATTTCCCGGACCTGTCGTATATTCGGCATCACCCAAAGCAGTCAGAGGCACCATATCCCCTCCCGCCGTCTTTACAAAGAACATATTGATATTGTCTTTATGTGCCCGGTAAGGAGCTTCGGCCTGAATATATACCTTATAAACCCGGTTAAACATATTGAAATCGTTCACATAAACCGATCCGGTGTAGGCTTTCATCGTCGAAAAAATATCGGACATCGGGATACCCAGGAATTTGGCTTTGTCCCGGTCGACATCAAAATACAGCTGAGGAATTTCGGCCTGTAACGAAGACGACAGACCGGTGAAAGCTTTACTCTCGGCAGCATACTTCATCAGGGTATCGACCGCTTCGACCAGATTTTCGAAAGTAGCTCCATTCCGGGCTTCGACCTGCATCTCGAATCCACCGGCAGTACCTAAGCCTGGAATAACAGGCGGTTTCGACAAATAAACCCGGGCCTCGGGATATTGCTTCAACTCTTTGCGGGTATCTTCCATCACCTGATCGATCTCCATACCGTTTCCTTTACGCTTTTCCCACGATTTCAGAATCACCGTCAGTTCGGAGCGGGCCTGGTTGGTTCCTACCCGGGGACTGGAACCGGTCACATTCTGTACATAACCGACTGCAGGATGAGCTTTCAGAAATTCTACCGCCCGATCCGTCACCAGGCGTGTACGCTCGAGTGTAGCCCCTTCGGGTAATTCCAGTTCAACCTTGAAATAGCCCTGATCTTCTTCAGGCATAAAACTACCCGGAACCACCCGGTTCAATACAAAGATGAAAACAAGTACCATCCCGAAACCGGCCAGGATACGGCGGGGATTGGTGATCGCTTTACCGATTATCCCTACATATTTCCGGTTTCCGGTAGCCAGCCAACGGTTGATCATTCCGAAAATACGGTTTTTAGAGGGTGCGGAAGGACGCAGCAAGAGCGCACACATCGCCGGGCTCAGCGTCAAAGCGACCACAGTCGATATCAACACCGAAACGACAATGGTAATGGCAAACTGCCGGTAAAGCAAACCGGTAATCCCCCCCAGAAAACTAACCGGAATAAATACCGCAGCCAGCACGAGAGAGGTGGCGATCAACGCCCCGGTCAATCCCCGCATAGCTTTCTTCGTAGCCTCGTAGGGGCTCAAACCTTCTTTTTCCATATAACTCCCGACCGCTTCGACAACTACAATGGCATCGTCGACCACGATACCTATCGACAAAATCAATCCCAACAGAGTAAGTAAATTGAGCGAAAAGCCCAAAACCAACATCACCCCGAAAGTTCCGATCAACGATATCGGCACAGCAATCAGGGGCACCAGAGAAGCGCGCCAGTTCTGGAGCGAAAGAAATACCACCAACACCACCAGCAACAGCGCTTCGAACAAGGTTTTATACACTTCGTGGATAGACTCGGAAATGTAGCTGGTGATATCGAAAGGGATTTCGTAATCGAGCCCTTCGGGAAAATTCTTACTGATCTCTTTCATCGTTTCGCGCACCTGCCCGGCCACTTCGACGGCATTCGCACCGGGAAGGGTATAAATCCCGAGTACTGCGGCATTTTTACCGTTCATACCACTCTCGGTGGAATAGGAAGAAGCCTCGAGAGAGACCCGGGCAACGTCCCTCAAACGTACGATAGAACCGTCTGGATTCGCTCTGACCACAATCTCTTCGAATTCATTGACTGTAGACAAACGCCCCTGGGTAGTGATCGGAATGGTTATATCCTGCCCGGAAATAGGCTGCTTGCCCAATTCGCCGGCCGCCGACTCACGGTTCTGGTCTTTGAGGGCATCCTGCAAATCTTTTACCGTCAGTCCGAAATTAGCCATCCGGTCGGGCATCACCCAGATACACATACCATAATAACGGCTTCCGATATTGGAAACCCGTCCTACCCCGGGGATACGCCTCAGAATATCCAGAACATTGATCGTCGCAAAATTACTGAGGTAGATTTCGTCGAAACGGGGATCGTCGGAAGTCAGGGTCAGGTCATGAGCTGATTCGAAGATTGCTTTTCGACGGAAATACCGTTCTGCACCACCTCGGCGGGCAAGCGCGACTCGGCCAGTTTCACCCGGTTCTGGATTTCTACGGCAGATAATTCGGGATTGGCCGAAATGTCGAAGGTGACATTGATCGACAAACCGCCGGAATTGGAACTGCTGGATTCCATGTAGAGCATTCCCGGCGTCCCGTTGAGTTCCTGCTCGATGGGGGTCGCCACAGCCTGCGAGACAGTCTGTGCACTAGCTCCGGGATAGGAGGCCGAAATTTTCACCATAGGAGGTGTAATCTGCGGGTATTGATCCACCGGCAACAAATAGAGGCCGATACATCCTACCACGACAATCAATATGGATAATACCGCCGAAAAGATAGGGCGGTCTATAAAGAATTCAACTTTCATCTTACTTCGTTTATTTCGTCTGTATTTTCTTCTTTTTTAGCCACCGTGCGGGGAGCCAAAAGATCACCGGGAGAAAGTTTGTGTTGTCCCTCGGTCACGACCATTTCATCAGGTCCCAATCCCCTCTCTACCACCACAAAATTACCGACTTCGGGTCCGGTTTCGATAAACCGTTTCTCGGCAGTACTATCCCTGCGCATAACATAAACATGAGCACCTCCCTTCTCGATAATAATTGCGCGGGCAGGTACCACTACGGCGTTTTCGCGCACATCGAGCAGCAATTTGACTTTGGTAAACTGTCCGGGCAGCAGTTTCCGCCCGGGATTGGCCAGTTCGGCTCTCACCCCGAAAGTACCTGTCTTGGGATCGACCTGAGGCTCGGCAAAGTCGACCAGGCCCTTCTCCGGATAAACAGAATTATCGGCCAGGGTGACCGTAATCGAGGGCTGCCAGGAACGGGTAGCGTCCTGCTCGCCTAATCTGACATTACGCTGCTGGCTGCGGAGATAATCGAGGGCGGTGAGGCTAAAATCGACCAACACGGTATCGCTGGCCACGACGGTCGCCAATAGCGACTTGGAGCCGGGGCCCACCAAGGTACCGATATCGGCATGCCGTTCGCTGATGTATCCCGAAATGGGCGAACGTACCGTCGTATATCCCAGCTCCATCTCTGCCTGTGCCAGATCGGCTTTACTCATGGCTACGTTCGCTTTAGCACTTTCGTAAGCGGCAATGGCATTATCCAGGTCCAACTGGCTGGCTGCATTCTGTTCGTATAAAGGACGCAAACGCTCTACATCGCGTCCGGTTTTCAACTCCTGGGCTTCGTCTTTTTTCAGTTGAGCCGCAGCTTTATCGGCCCGCGCTTTATATAAATCGGGATTGATAATAAACAAGGGCTGATTACGCTCTACCCGTTTCCCTTCCTCAAAAAGCATCTTTTCCAGATAGCCTTCTACCCGGGCATGTACTTCCACAAATTGCCGGGCCCTGATCCGCCCTACATAATCACCGAATATCTCTACATCATCGACCCCCACTTTCTCAACTACTACGGGAATTCCTTCACGTATCTTATCTTTTTTACAACCCACCACTCCCAACAGGAGCACACAGGCAAAACCACTCAGCCAATTATTAACCCTCATATTTATCTGTTTAATTTATTTATACTTGCTATTTCCTCGCTTATGAAAAATATATACCATTTTTCAAGTATAAAAGTTATGCATTGGCTGTCAGCATACTATATATTCAAATCTTTTCCCCGGGGAACTTGTTTTTGTGGAATTATTCCACAAACGAGCTGAATTATTCCACAACATTCGCTATTTCGTTTTCGTATAGGGATTTGTAATTTAAACGATATTTTAACCGATCCGATATGAGACGAATCTTATTTCTGTTATTTTTAAGCCTGATCTTAGGGGGCCGGTCAAAAGCCCAGCAAGACCCGGTACTCGATCTGCAACAAACGATGCCTTCAGAAGACAGTTGGTGGCAATTTTTCGGAGATTCGACACTTATCCGTCTGATCGACAAATCTGTAGCCAATAATTATAATCTGCAGAATGCAGTAAAAAATATCCAATTGGCGAAATCGCGCTGGCGGTCACAACAGGGCCATTTTTTCCCGAGTTTCAGCGCTTCGGCCCAATATACACCGGAAAAAAGCAGTCTGGGCATCGACCATGCCGATAATTACTACCACATCGGGCAGGCCGGTATAGAAATGAATTGGGAAATCGATGTGTTCGGCAATATCCGGAAAGGAGCCAAAGCCCAAAAAGAATATTACCTGGCTTCACAGGAGGATTACCGGGGTACAATGGTCTCGCTCGCCTCAGAAGTGGCGATGGCTTATATCCGTCTGCGCACTTACCAGCAACAACTGGAAGTTGCCCGTAATAACCTGGAATCCCAGGAGGAGATTCTCCGGATCAATGAAGCCAAACTGGCGGCCGGACTGACTTCCAACCTAACGGTGGCGCAATCGAAAGGCCTGTGGCTACAAACGAAGGCAACCCTTCCCGGACTGGAAGCCTCGGTCTACTCGGAAGTGAATACACTGGCTGTCCTGACCGGAGAGTATTCGGATTCTTTACGGCAAGCTTTACTGCAAGTGCACCCTCTCCCCCAAGGCAACCCGATCCTTATGCAAGGAATCCCGGCCGAACTGATCCGGCGGCGCCCGGATGTCCGCTCGGCCGAACGGACGATGGATGCACTGGCAGCCGCAGCAGGAGCAACACGGGCAGACTGGTGGCCGAAATTCTACCTAACGGGCGCTTTCGGGTATGGCAACGAATATTACAAACAGTTTTTCAAGCTGTCTCTTATACACATCTGACGCTGCCGACGATAAGGC
>OWJJ01001819.1_pt1 | contig 11412 bp, 10 predicted proteins | sample 1732811 | NCBI WGS metagenome assembly OWJJ01 (sample SAMN05065756, study PRJEB22554) | human gut metagenome | biome: ENVO:2100002; feature: ENVO:00000062; material: ENVO:00002003 | host: Homo sapiens | place: USA
CACTGCGGCGTATAAGGTAGATGTCGCAAGCGACCGCCGCAGGCGCGGGAATGTGTCAAGGCACATTCTTTGTTGCGCATAGTTGATACCCGGTAACATAAAAAGCAGGAGGTTAAGCGTATATGAAAGCATATTGGAATTGTACGAAAGAGCAGTTAGAAGAAATGTTTGGCTTTCGGGAAAAAGGATTAACAGAAGAAGAAGTAGAAAGAATACGAAAAGAGACAGGCGAAAACCGGCTGAGCGAGGGCAGACATAAGAGTCTGCTGCAGGTGTTTTTAAGCCAGTTTTGTGACTTGATGGTAATAATCCTGATTATTGCAGCAATTATTTCCATGTTTTCCGGAAATACCGAGAGTACCATCGTAATTTTTCTGGTATTACTTATGAATGCTGTTCTTGGTACGATACAGTATAGGAAGGCAGAAAAATCACTGGATAGTTTGAAGGATTTGGCGGCACCAGCGGCCCAGGTTATCCGGGATGGAAAACGTCAGGAGATTGCATCCAAAGAGATTGTGCCCGGGGATTATGTAATCTTAGAAGCAGGGGACATGATTGTGGCAGACGGAAGAATTCTTCGCAATTATTCCCTGCAGGTCAATGAAGGCTCACTGACAGGAGAGTCTGTCAATGTAGAAAAAAATGAAGAAGTATTGCCGGAAGAAGTACCGTTGGCAGACCGGAAAAATATGGTATTTTCTGGAAGCTTTGTAACATATGGAAGAGCGGAGGTACTTGTAACAGCAACAGGAATGGAGACGGAATTAGGAAAGATTGCCGGGTTGATGAATCAGACGAAGGAGCGGAAGACACCGCTTCAGATAAGTCTTGATTCTTTCAGCAAAAAGCTGGCAATACTGATTATGGCAATCTGTGCACTGGTCTTTTGCCTTGGCATTTATCGGAAGATGCCGGTCATTGATGCCATGATGTTTGCTGTTGCACTGGCAGTAGCGGCAATACCGGAAGCATTAGGCTCCATTGTTACAATTGTGCAGGCAATGGGAAGCAGGAGAATGGCAAAGGAGCACGCCATTGTCAAAGAATTAAGAGCTGTGGAAAGCTTAGGCTGTGTATCGGTAATCTGCTCCGATAAGACGGGAACACTGACACAGAATAAGATGCATGTGGAAGAGGTTTATCTGAATGGTATGACTTGTAAACCGGATGAGCTGACCTTGGAGTCCAGCCTGCAAAGGCTTTTTTTATACAATGCTATTTTAAATAATGATGCCAGCATAACGGATGGAAAAGTACTGGGAGATCCGACAGAATCTGCCCTGTTGGAAATGTTCCACGAAGTCCGCCTGAATCAGGACAGAACGGAAAATGTAGGGCAGCTTACCATACAGGAAGAAACGATTCGAAATATGATTCCGAGATTAGAAGAAATTCCATTTGATTCTGAACGGAAATGCATGAGCAGTAAATACCGGCTGCATGGCGAAGAAGAAATTATTTTTACAAAAGGAGCAGTAGATGTCCTTTTAAACCGTTGCATAAATGTGGCATATGAAGAAGAGATAAGACCGATGGATAATGTAGAAATCGCAAAAATCCAGAAGCAGAATCAGCATTTTTCTGAAAATGGACTCAGGGTACTGGCATTTGCATGTAAGAAGTCCGGGGGAGAACTGACGGTGGAAAAGGAAAATGGACTTACCTTTTTAGGATTAGCTGCCATGGCAGACCCGCCAAGGGAAGAATCCATACAGGCAGTAGCAGATGCGAAGCGGGCGGGAATCCGCACCGTAATGATTACCGGAGATCACAAAATCACAGCCGTTGCGATTGCAAAGCGTATTGGAATCTATGAAGAGGGGGACCTGGCATTAACCGGAACAGAGCTGGATGCCTGCCCGGAAAAAGAACTGGAAGAAAAGATTGATAAAATATCTGTTTATGCGAGAGTGTCACCGGAGCATAAGATACGGATTGTAAAAGCCTGGCAGAAGAGGGGCAATATCGTTTCCATGACCGGAGACGGTGTAAATGATGCACCGGCATTAAAGCAGGCAGACATCGGAGTAGCCATGGGAATAACCGGAACGGAAGTGGCAAAGGATGCGGCAGCCATGATATTAACAGATGATAACTTTGCTACGATTATTAAAGCAGTAACGAACGGAAGAAACATTTACCGTAATATAAAAAATGCTATTTTATTTTTACTTTCCGGCAACATGGCAGGAATTTTATCTGTATTGTATACATCCCTTTTGGGGCTTCCGGTTCCATTTGCTCCGGTGCATTTACTGTTTATTAACCTGCTGACAGATTCCCTTCCGGCAATTGCCATTGGCGTGGAACCGCAGGATGCAAGTTTATTGGAAGAAAAACCAAGGCGGGCATCGGAAGGAATTTTATCTGGAGAGACATTCCGGCGAATTATGTTGCAGGGCTTATGCATTGCGGCATCCACCATGGCAGCATTTTATATCGGAAATGGAAAAGGTGCGGCAATGGCATCCACTATGGCATTTGCAACACTGACATTGGCGCGTCTTTTCCATGGATTTAACTGTCGTGGAAACAAGACCATTTTTGCATTGGGCTTTACCGGAAATCCATACAGTATCCTTGCATTTGTGTCTGGAAGCGTGCTGCTGGGACTGGTGCTTTTTGTACCGCCGCTGCGGGGGTTATTTTCAGTAGAATCATTGTCCTGTCCTGCTGTAATTGAGATTATTCTGCTGGCAGCACTTCCGACCGTTGTCATCCAGATGGTCAGAGGAGTGAGAGAGTTAAAGAAATAAGCCAAATTTGCGCCGGTGTCCGGGTAGAAGCAAGCTGCTAAAATGCGACCGTTCTAAGAAAGTGTTTTTTCTTTCTATATTAAAATAGTCTTTCCAATGTTTGACATCTCGCCCCGTCTGTCCGTCGGAGTATGGATGCATTATCGGAATCTGCACAAGGGCTCTTAGAATTTCGTCTGTAACCGGCAACACTGGCACAGGGATGTGCCAGTGAGGCGCAATTGAACACGGATGTGAATTTGCGCCGGTTGCCAGCCGAAATCAAACACAATATCGAAATTCTTATGTGCCCTTGCAGATTCCAGTTCGCATCCGCTTCCGACGGACAGACGGGGTGAGCAGTCAAAGCAGCGGAAAGACAATTTATTATCAGAAAAAACACTTTCAAGAACGATAACGCATTTCATCAAAAACTTCTACCCGGACACCGGCTGCAAATTTGTGCTTGTATTTTTCTCTCTGTCCTTAGCCAATCTGGCTGCATCAACTCTTGACGGAAGCTGTCCTGCGACATATACTAAGTTTAATCACAAGGTAAGGAATGAGACAGATGTATCGGAAAAAGATAATCAGGCATTTGGCACTGTTGTGGAGCATCCTGTTTCTGGTAGCCATTGCAGGCGCATCCACCAGAACAGAACAGGTTCCCCCGGCAGAGAAAGAAGCCTTTGCAGTAAATTACATAGAATTAAAGAATGTCCGTCTTTTAGATACTCCGGATAAGATGTTATCCAGAGAGGAGCAGATGCAGAATACAGGCATTGCGGCATTGACACTAGGCTGCAGCGGTAGACTGGCGAACCATAGGAGAAATATTGGAATGATGTTCTGGCTGCTGTTGGTGGTACTGCCACAGCTTTTTATGGGACGCATTCAGAGGAACCGGAAGAAGCATGGCGATAATGTACTAAGGAGCCTGATGTTAGCAAGGTTTGAGCGGAAGGCGGACGGAAAGAAGGAAGCATTGGCACCCGCATATTAAATACATAAAATAATAATATGCGAGGTGTAAGAAATGAATATTTTTATCTGGATTATGATAATCTTAGGTGGTGGAGTAGGAATTCTTTCCTGTGCTTATCTGGTACTGGCAATGCCGGTACTTCTGGTATGGAAGATTTGCCGGAAGGTAAAATATCACATTGGATTATTTGATTAGAAGATAAAGAAAAGAGGATTCTGGAATCTGGCAGCAGGTCAGAAAACAGAGTCCTCTTTGTTATGCATTTTCTAAAATTTTTATGAAAACCATGATATTTTTCGAAAGTGAGATGTAAAAATGTTCGGAATAAGGTAATATAAAAAACAGAGTGAGAAAGAAAAAGTAAAATAGAAAAATAAGAAATGGAAAACGAGAGAATATCATATGCTTCAGATTCAACACATTTATAAGGAATATAAGACCGGAAGTCTGGTGCAGAAGGCACTGGATGATGTCAGCTTAAATTTAAGAGATAATGAGTTCGTGGCAATCCTCGGGCCGAGTGGGTCGGGAAAGACCACATTGCTTAATATAATCGGAGGACTCGACCGTTATGATAGCGGAGATTTGATTATCAATGGAATATCCACGAAGAAATACAAGGACAGGGATTGGGATTCTTACCGGAACCATACCATTGGTTTTGTGTTTCAAAGTTATAATCTGATTCCCCATCAGACGGTACTTGCAAATGTGGAACTGGCATTGACCATTTCCGGTATCGGTAAGGCAGAGCGGAAGAAACGAGCCGTTGCGGCATTAGAGCAGGTGGGACTGGGAAACCAGTTACACAAGAAGCCAAGCCAGATGTCCGGTGGACAGATGCAGCGTGTAGCCATTGCAAGAGCTTTGGTCAATGACCCGGATATTCTGCTGGCGGATGAACCGACGGGAGCATTAGACAGTGACACCAGTGTGCAGGTCATGGATTTGCTGAAGGAAGTGGCAAAAGACCGGCTGGTAGTTATGGTAACCCATAACCCGGAATTAGCAGAGCAGTATGCTACCAGAATTGTTAGATTAAGTGATGGAAAAATTCGTGCTGACTCCAATCCTTATGAAGTGGATGAGGCAATGTTGAAGGAACCGGAGCATAAAAACATGGGAAAATCCTCCATGTCATTTCTTACGGCATTGTCCTTAAGCTTTAATAATTTAAAAACGAAAAAGGCAAGAACCCTGCTGACTTCCTTTGCAGGCTCTATTGGAATTATCGGCATTGCACTGATATTATCTCTTTCTACCGGTGTAAATAAATACATCAAAAATGTAGAGGAAGAGACCTTATCCGAATATCCGCTGCAGATTCAGAGTACGGGATTTAGTCTGGCATCCATGAGTCTTGGAATGGCAGATTCTGAAAAGAATACGGAAAGTGATGACGGAAATGCCAAAACAGATAAAGAAAATTCCGGGGATAAAGTAAAAGTCATTAAGATGGTAACCAATATGTTTTCCACGATGGCATCTAATGACCTGGAGGCTTTGAAAAAGTATCTTGATGAAGGAGACAGTGGAATTGAGCAGTATACTACAGCGGTGGAGTATACTTATAATATCAGTCCGCAGATTTTTAAGGAAAATGAAGACGGGATACGTCAGGTAAATCCGGACAAATCTTTTGATGCAGTAGGTCTTGGATCTTCATCTGGTTCCAATAGTCTGATGTCATCCATGATGAGCACGGATGTTTTTTATGAGATGCCGGAAAACAGTAAGTTATATGAAAAGCAGTATGATATTAAGGAAGGACGCTGGCCGGAAAATTATAATGAGTGTGTGGTGGTGCTTACTTCCAATGGCGGAATTAGTGACTTTTTACTGTATACATTAGGTCTTCGTGACCCGCTGGAATTAGACGAGATGATACAGCAGTTTGCCAGTGAGGAAAATATTGAGACACCATCTGATTTTGGAACTTATACTTATAAGGATCTGGTAGGAATCCAGTTTAAACTGGTGAACAGTGCGGATTATTATACTTATGATGAAGAGTATCAGGTCTGGAAGGATAAGTCGGATAATGAAGACTTTATGAAACAACTGGTGGCAGACGGAGAAGAACTTACGATTGTAGGTGTGGTGCAGCCGGCAGAAGGAAGTAATGCCGCATCCTTAAATGCAGGAATTGCATATCCAAAATCTCTGACAAAGCATGTGGCAGAGGAATCGGCAAAGAGTGAAATAGTAAAACAGCAGCTTGCAAATCCATCCGTAAATGTCTTTACCAATGAAGCGTTTGGTGAGGTAGATAAGGAAAACGGATTTGATATGCAGTCATTGTTTACCGTAGACAGTGAAGCATTGGAAAAAGCATTTTCCTTTGATGAAAGTGCCTTAAGCGGGTTGGAAAATTCTATGGGGGATATGGGAAGTGCCGATTTGTCCGGAGCATTTTCCATGGATGCTTCTTCCATGGGTCAGTCAATTTCTGCGGAAGAAATGCAGGCAATTGCAGGCAGTCTCTTAGAGGGCTACCAGCAGTATGCAAAGGATAATCCGCAGGCAGATTATTCGAATCTGTCCCAGTATTTTATGAACTATTTAAATACGGAAGAAGCCCGGAAAATTTTATCCGATAATATCAAAGAGATTATTACAGCAAATGGCATGGTAACTATTACACCGGAGCAGATACAGAGCCTCATCCAGCAGATTATGGGTGGATATCAGCAGTATGTCATAGACCATGGTTATACCGACCCGGAGAAATTTGATGAGTACTTAGCAGAATATTTGCAGACAGAGGAAGCCCAGGGAATCATAACAGCGTGGGCATCTGAGATATTTACAGGTAGTGGAAATATTGAGATTACGCAGGAGCAGATGCAGAAATTGTCTTCTGAATTATTTGCAGGTTATCAGACTTATGCACAGAATAATGGATTACCTGACCCGGCAAAATTGGGAGATTCTTTTGCGGCATATCTGAATACAGCAGATGGTCAGCAGAGAATTGCAGCCGGACTTTCGAATGTTATGAATGTGGACGCAGTACAGCAGCAGATGATGACGGCAATACAGCAGTATATGCAGCAGGCAATGACACAGATGGGAAACAAGCTGCAAAGTGCCATGGCATCCGGCATGCAGGTGGATGAAGAAGCATTTTTAAATGCATTTCAGATTAATATGAATGAGGATGAGCTGACAGAGCTTTTGATGTCTATGGGTTCTGCAATCGGAACAACCTATGAGAATAACTTAAAGAAATTAGGCTATGTGGATTTTGCAGTGCCAAGCGGAATTAATATTTATCCGAAGGATTTTGAAAGCAAGGAGCATGTGGTAGAAATTTTAGATGCATACAATAACCGCATGGAAAAGGAAGGCAGGGACGAGCAGGTGATAACCTATACCGATATGGTAGGAACGCTGATGTCTTCCGTAACCGATATTGTGGATATTATCACATATGTACTGATTGCATTTGTGGCAATTTCGCTGGTGGTATCTTCAATTATGATTGGTGTCATTACTTATATCAGTGTGTTAGAGCGAAGAAAAGAAATCGGAATCCTAAGAGCCATCGGAGCATCGAAGCGGAATGTTTCCCAGGTATTTAATGCAGAGACCTTTATTATCGGACTGTGTGCCGGACTGATTGGAATCGGATTTACGCTGCTTCTGATTATTCCGGTCAATGCGATTATCCATAATCTTGCAAATACAACCGATGTAAGTGCGGTGCTTCCGGTAGTTCCGGCACTGGTGCTGATTTTACTCAGTATCCTTTTGACACTTCTGGGTGGTCTGATCCCATCAAAGAAAGCATCGAAGAGTGACCCGGTAACAGCACTCCGGACGGAATAATGAGATTGACATTTTTTGAAAAACATTTATAATAAGTAGCAAAGCTACCTAAAAGGAGTGAAATTATGGCAGTGAAGATGCCGCTTGGACTTCGGATTGCAATTATAGACCGGGCATTCCGTCGCAAAATGGATGAATGGGCAGAAGAAATCGGAATTACTGCCGTCCAGCTTCGGGTATTAGGCGAAGTCAGTCTGATGGAAGATAATGGAGTGGAAGAAGTAAATCAGAAGGACTTAGAACATATCGAGCAGGTGACACATCCGACAATGACGGGAATTATAAAAAGGCTTGAGGCAAAAGGTTTTTTAATCTGTGCACCAAGTGAGAATGACCGGCGTTATAAGAAAATATCCTGTACGGAGAAATCCCGTGGAATTCATAAGGAGATTGCGAAGAAGGAAGCACTGGTTGTAAAAGATATGTGTAAGGATTTTACACCGGAGCAGAAGGAAGCATTTCTGCAAATGACAGAGATGATGTTACAGAATATTTCCTGAGCATAAAATAAAAGTGAAATCGGAAGAGAAGGAAGTTACCGTGTAAATTTTCTTTTCTGATTTCACTTTCGTTTTGAACTAATAGGTAGCCTTGCGACTTAATGAAAGAAAAATGGAGGTAATGATTATGCCAATGCATAAGAGAGAAAGTTTGATTTATACGGTGTTAATGTGTTTTACCATGGTATTATGGATGAGTATGTATAATGTAGCACTGCATATGGGAACACTGAATATGGAAGTAATAAGAGAAGGCTGGCTGGGATTCCCGCTGGCATATGTATGCGCAATGTGTCTGGATTGGCTTCTGGTATCTAAAATTGCAAAGGGATTTGCATTTCGTTTTCTGGTAAAACCAGAAAGCAGCACAACGAAAAAAGTGATTGCAGTTTCCTGCTGTATGGTAGTTCCGATGGTAATTTTCATGTCCTTATACGGTGGACTGGAAGCCTGCGTAAAAAGCGGAGCATGGAATATGCTTCCGATTATCTGGCTTACCAATATTCCAAAGAATTTTATTATGGCACTGCCTTTTCAGCTTCTGATTGCAGGTCCGTTGGTAAGAAAGATTTTCCGGACAGCATTTCCGGTTGGAACCGTATTATTAGAAGCAGAAAGTGGAAATCCTGTATGAGAATTCCTCTTGTAAAATCCAAACATATGTGCTAATATAAAACAAGAACAAATGTTCTTGAAAGGCATTGATATGAATGGAAATAAAATCTATTTATGTATTGATTTAAAATCTTTTTATGCATCGGTGGAGTGCGTGGAACGGGGATGGGATCCGCTGACTGCCAGGCTGGTGGTCGCAGACCCGGAGCGCTCAGAGAAAACCATCTGTCTTGCCGTATCACCGGCGTTAAAGCAGATGGGAGTTCCCAACCGGTGTCGTGTCTTTCAGATTCCCAAAGAAATTCCATATAAGATGGCACCACCCCGTATGCAGCTATATATTGATTATGCAGCGGAAATCTATGGCATATATTTAAAATATATTGCAAAAGAAGATATTCAGGTCTATTCCATTGATGAAGCATTTTTGGATGTGACGGATTATCTGCATCTCTACCAGATGACAGCAGTGGAACTGGGCAGAAAAATTATGCAGGATATCTTAGATACGACCGGGATTCCTGCCGCCTGTGGAGTAGGAACCAATCTCTATTTAGCGAAGGTTGCTTTAGATATTCTGGCAAAGCATGAAACAGACCGGATTGCCTATCTGGATGAAGCACGCTACCGGGAGAAGCTCTGGAAACATAAACCGCTGACTGATTTCTGGCGGGTGGGGCGTGGAACGGTAGAGCGTCTATCGAATATGGGCATCTGCACAATGGAAGAGATTGCCCATGCCAGAGAGTCTTTATTATATAAGGCTTTTGGCATAGATGCAGAGCTGTTAATTGATCATGCATGGGGAAGAGAACCGGTAACGATAGCGGACATCAAGGCATATCGGCCGAAGAATACATCCTTTTCCAGCGGTCAGGTGCTGCCGCGGGATTATGAGTATGAGGAAGGTGTACTGGTGGTAAAAGAGATGGCAGATTTATTATGCCTTGATCTGGTAGACCAGGGTCTTGTAACATCCCATATCAGTCTGGTAATCGGTTACAGCAATCAGAAATGCTTTGAACCGGCGAAGGGAAGCACAACGCTGCGCAGTGCAACCAGCTCCAACCGCCGGCTGCTGTCTTATGTAGAGCAGCTTTATCGGAGAATTGTAAGACCGGGAGCATATATCCGGCGGATTACATTGACTTATACCGGCGTAATGACAGAAGATTATCAGCAATTTGATTTGTTTTCAAATCCGGAAGAGACAGAGAAGGATGTGAAGGCACAGCGTGCAGCAATCTCCATCAAGCAGCGCTACGGCAGGAATGCTATTTTAAAGGGAATGAATTTGGAAGAGAGTGCAACGACAATAGAACGAAACGGTCAGATTGGAGGGCATAAGAGTGGCGTATAGAAGAGACACCATGGGAGCCGGACAGCAGGAAACAGCATCCGGCTGGAATGAGAGAGAGAATCTGAGAAGAGAGAAAATGGACATCGAAGACCGTGCCAAGCAGTTTATGCCCTTCGATGCCCTGAAGGGCTTTAAGGAAGCTCTGCGGAAGAAGGAAAAAGAAGTTAATTCGAAAGAGAATCCCACCCCTTGACACCCATAGTATAATAAGAAGAAAACCAAGGATGAGAGGATGATAATTATGAGGCGTTCCAGACAGATGTCGGAATCAATAGAACTTGGAATCGTGCTGGCGTTGGCTGGAGGATTTATGGATGCATATTCCTATATGTGCAGGGATGGAGTATTTGCTAATGCGCAGACGGGAAATATGTTATTGCTCGGAATCAATTTATCGGAGAGAAACTGGGGAATGGCATTGCATTATCTGTTCCCGGTGCTGGCTTTTGCAATCGGAATAGCATTGGCAGATGTAGTACGGGTACATGCAAAAGATAAGAGCCTGTTTCATTGGCGGCAGCTTTCTGTATTGTGTGAAGCACTGGTACTATTTGTGGTATGCTTTTTTCCACAGAGCATGAATCTGGCAGCCAACAGTCTGACTTCACTGGCATGTGGCATACAGGTGGAGAGCTTCCGGAAGATTCATGGAAACGGAATTGCAACCACGATGTGCATCGGAAACTTAAGAAGCGGGACACAGAACTGGTGTGATTTCCATTATACGAAGAATAAAGAATCCGCGTTTAAGGGAATGCTGTATTATGGCATTATCCTGATGTTTATAATAGGGGCGATTATTGGAAATGCTTTTGTGAAATTACTGGCAGAGAAAGCAATTTTGATATGTGCAGCCGTGTTGTTCATGGCATTCATTATGATGTTTGTAGACAAAGAAAAAGCTTTGGAGCAGTAGTATTACTGCTTCAGAGCTTTTTTGATTGCGGTAAAGCTTTCTTTACTGATAACATGTTCCATTTTGCATGCATCTTCTGTTGCGATTTCCTTTGGTACACCAAGACTTTCTAACCAGGTAGAAAGAAATTCGTGACGTTCATAAATCATTTCTGCAATTTCACGACCGGAGTCGGTAAGATAGATGAAGCCGGAATCGGTTACCGTAATATGATTCTTTTCTCTTAAATTCTTCATTGCAATGCTGACACTGGATTTCTTAAAGCCAAGTTCATTGGCAATATCTACAGAACGAACCACAGGAAGCTTTTTGCTCAGCATAAGAATAGTTTCAAGATAATTTTCTGCTGATTCATTTGTTGCCATATAACAACACCCCCATTAGAGTTTTTTTCTATAATAATACATGAATTTAGGTAAGTATAACATATTAAGCCGAACATATCAAATCATAACGTGAATCTAAAA
>OWJJ01001827.1_pt1 | contig 11348 bp, 10 predicted proteins | sample 1732811 | NCBI WGS metagenome assembly OWJJ01 (sample SAMN05065756, study PRJEB22554) | human gut metagenome | biome: ENVO:2100002; feature: ENVO:00000062; material: ENVO:00002003 | host: Homo sapiens | place: USA
TCGTGGGCTCGGAGATGTGTATAAGAGACAGGTTGATCATTTCATCGTGGGCAGCTACTTTGGCTTTACCGTAATTGATGAAAATTTCGGCAGACTTCACATACTTATCGCATTTCTGTGCATCCTGCAGCAACAGGTAACCGATAATGGTATAACCGGCCATTTCCACCAGACGGCGGGCATGGAAGTCGGTATATTCGGTACTGCCGGCTTCAGCTACTTTGGCTGTTGCGGCTTCGAGTTTACCGGTCATGCATTTCAGGGTTTCGCGCAGGTATTCGTGTTCCGGAGCGATCTCCATTTTCTCGTATACTTCGCGGATATGTTTTGCATATTGTCCGGTGGTGACGCCACGGATGGCAGCTACTACCTGCAACTGGGAAGTACCTTCGTAAATATTGGTGATTCGGGCATCCCGCACGTAACGCTGGATAGGATAGTCTTTCATAAATCCTGATCCACCGTGGATCTGCAAGGCATCGTAAGTGATTTCATTGGCATATTCACTGGCGAAAAGCTTCTGTAGCGGAGTATAGATGTCGGCTAATTTCTGATATTCCTTCATCTCGTTGCGTTCGTCTTTGTCCAGGGCTCTTTCTTTGGAGATATGGTAATAGGTCTTGTACATATCTACAAAACGGGCTGTTTCATAAAGAACGGAACGGATACCATGTAACTTGGCTTCCATATTGGAAAGCATTTCGTAAATAGCCGGGAACTCGATAATGGCCTTACCGAACTGTTTCCTTTCCTGAGCGTATTTCAATCCTTCGCGATAAGCGGCTTCGGCAATACCGACCGATTGGGCGCCGATACCCAGACGGGCTGCGTTCATCAGTGCCATCACGTATTTGATCAATCCCATTTTACGTTCGCCTACCAGTTCGGCCGGAGCATTTTTGAATACCAGCTCACAGGTCGGAGAACCTTTGATCCCTAATTTATTTTCGATACGACGTACGGTAACGGCATTGCTGTTGCGGTCATAGATGAACATGGAAAGTCCGCGTCCGTCGTTCGTTCCGGCTTCCGAACGGGCCAGTACTAAGGAAATATGTCCGTCCCCGTTGGTGATGAAACGTTTTACCCCATTCAGATACCATTGTCCGTCGGCTTCGTTATAGGTAGCCTTCAGCTGTACGGCCTGTAAGTCGGAACCGGCATCCGGTTCGGTCAGGTCCATCGCACAGGTCTCGCCGGCACATACGCGGGGCAGGTATTTGGCTTTTTGTTCGTCACTGGCAAATTCGTTGATCGTTTCGGCACAATCCTGTAATCCCCAGATGTTCTGCAATCCGGCATCGGCCCGGGCAACGATCTCGGCGGCCATGATAAACGGGGTGATCGGGAAATTCAACCCGTTGTATTTTCTCGGGAGAGAAATACCGTTCAAGCCGGCTTGATTGATCACATCGATGTTTTGTTGGGTACCGGCGGCATATTTTACATGACCGTCGACTACCTGCGGGCCTTCGGCATCTACCGATTCGGCATTCACAGCTACGACATCCCCGCAAATTTCTCCGACAATTTCCAATACTTTATCATAGTTGTCGAAAGCATCTTCGAAGTCGCGCGGTGCGTTGTCATATTGCTGGGCTTCCGTGTAATTGCGCTCTTTCAGGGCAACGATCTTTTCCATCAGCGGGTGGCCGAGGTGGAATTTTATATCTTCATTATCTGTATAAAAATTAGCCATAATGTTTTGATTTTAAGTTTTATTTGCTGTTTTTCTTGTAATACTGGATCATCTTCGGGATAACGACATTCAGGTCGCCGGTGATGACATAATCAGCAAATTTATTGATCGGGGCGTTGCTATCGGTATTGATCGCAATCACCATGGCAGACTCTTCCATTCCTGCAGTATGCTGGATCTGGCCTGAAATACCGCAAGCGATGTACAGTTTAGGACGTACGGTGGTACCGGTTTGGCCGATCTGACGCTCGTGTTCGCAAAAACCGGCATCGACGGCAGCACGCGAAGCTCCGACTTCTCCGCCTAGAACGGTAGCCAGTTCATGCAGTAACTGGAAGTTTTCTTTCGAACCGACACCATAGCCTCCGGCAACAATGATCGGAGCTGCTTTCAGGTTCACTTTGGATTTTTCCATGTGACGTTCGATCACATGGATGACGAAATCTTCCGGAGTGGTGAACTGATTCACATCGATCATTTTGATTTCTCCCTGGTGGTTCGCATTGAAGATTTCTTTTTTCATCACTCCTTCGCGGACGGTAGCCATCTGAGGACGGCAATCCGGATTTACGATCGTAGCAACGATGTTTCCGCCGAAAGCCGGACGGATTTGGTATAACAGGTTGTGATATATTTTATTGTTTTTCTTGTCTTCATAATCTCCGATTTCCAGACTGGTACAGTCGGCTGTCAGACCGCTGTGCAGGGCCGAAGACACCCGGGGACCCAGGTCACGGCCGATACTGGAAGCTCCCATAAAAGCGATCTGAGGTTTTTCCTGTTTAAACAGGTTGACTAAAATGGAGGTATGAGGGAGAGTGGTGTAAGGAGCCAGACGTTTGTCATCGCCCAGCCAAAGTACGTCTACTCCATAAGGGAAGACTTGTTTTTCAACTCCTTTGAGGTCGCTACCCAATACGATAGCTTCGAGTTTTACGCCTAATTCAGTGGCAAGGGTACGTCCTTTGGTCAGTAGCTCGAGGCTTACATCTGCAATAATACCCTCTTCTATTTCGCAATATACAAATACACTGTTCATAAATATTTAGCTTTTATAGCTTAAGCTTATAGCCTTTCGCCTTTTACTTTTTACTTTTTTACCTTTTACTTTTTACCTTACCCCACGGTATGGTTAACGATCAGTTCTTTCATCATTTCATCGATGGCTGTGTCGCTAGGCTCGAGTACTTTGGCTTCTTTGGCCTGAAATACGACGCTTTCAATGTTTTTCACTTTCGTCGGAGAACCGCTCAATCCCAGTTCCTGGGCTTCGCAAGTGATGTCGTTGACACTCCATTCGGTAATTTTCAGGTAAGGACGTTCCTGGAGCAGGTTGAGGTAATCTTCATCGGCATCCTGCATTTCCTGGGTAGCCCGGGCGTATTTATATTTCATCACATAGCGTGCGTTACGGGGGCGGCAGGGGGCAGCAGAACCGTTAACGGTCACGACGCAGGGCACCGGACATTCTACCACTTCTATACCTCTTTCGAGACGACGTTTGATCGTGATCTTGCCGGCTGTAATATCCAGAATATCTTCTGCATAAGTGACTTGTGGCAGCCCCAGTTTTTCAGCTACCTGAGGCCCCACTTGAGCCGTATCTCCGTCGATAGCCTGACGGCCGCAGATCAGCAGGTCGGTCTGCAAGTTCCGGAGCGCACAAGCTAACGCATAAGAAGTGGCCAGGGTATCGGAACCGGCAAAAGCACGGTCGGATAACAAATATCCGCCATCTGCGCCTCTGTACATGGCTTCACGTATGATTTCTGCAGCACGGCCGGGGCCCATCGTCAGAATGTGCACTGTAGTCCCTTCAATTTTATCTTTTATCCGTAATGCCTGTTCCAGGGCATTTAAATCTTCAGGGTTAAAAATAGCAGGTAAGGCTGCTCTGTTTACAGTTCCATCCGCTTTCATAGCATCTTTTCCCACATTTCTGGTATCGGGAACCTGCTTCGCAAGAACAACAATTTTCAGTCCTTTCATGTTACATTATTTAAGTTATCATCCCTTCAAACGATTGAAAAAGTCGAAAGGATTTTAAGATTAATATTTGCTGAATTACACCGTTTAGTACAGGTTTTCCAAACACTTTGAAGCGATTCCGATCACTTCCGGCAGTACCGGAAACTTGTAACTATTTGGTGAGCAAAGATAATACAATAAAGGTAAAAGGTGAAAAGTAAAAGGTAAAAAGTGAAAAAAGTAGGAAGTGAAGGGATGAAACGGTGGAAGTGGTGGAAAAGAAAAAGGGAACGGTAAAAGCGGCAGGGAGGAAGGAGGCATTTTTGCCGTTGTTCCCGTTTTAGCCGCTTTTACCGTTTCGTCCGTTACTTGTAATTCTGAGCGAATTCGCGGCCCGCACGTAGGGCTTTGAGGTTCATCTCTACGATTTCAGCGCCTTTGCGGCTGAAGATGGCACGGATGCCTTCTTCCAGGTATTCGAACGGAATTTCGATGAAGGGAGAAGCTGCTCCCAACATGACGAAATTGCTGGCTCTGACGTTACCGGCAGATTCTTTAGCAATGGTATCGGCATCTATAATCACCTGATGGGGAAGGCTTTTGAGTGTACTCATCACTTTTTCTACTTCGGGGTAGTTGGGGATATTGATAAAAGGTGTGGAGTTGGTCACCACAAATCCGCCTTCCCGTAGATAGGGGAGGTAACGAAGAGCTTCCATCGGCTCTACGGATAAGATGATGTCGGCACGTCCTTTGGCGATCAGGTCCGAATAGATCGGGCGGTCTGAAATACGCATGAAAGATTGTACATCACCGCCTCGCTGGCTCATACCGTGAGTCTCGGCTTGTTTCATATATAGATTGTTAGTCAGTGCAGCCGAGCCCAAAGCCGCTGCGATAGACAAAATACCCTGCCCTCCTACGCCTGCTAATATAATATCTGTTTTCATAATTTTTTACCTTTAACTTTTTAGCCTTTAGCCTGTAGCTTATTACTTATTCTATTTTTTCTTATTGTCCCTGGCTGCTTTCTGGATGCATACTCTCCGGGGGATGATGACCGATACTCCTTTGTATTCCAGTTCTTCCCGGATAATTCGGCACAGTTCCTCATGGTTCTTGGGTACCGGCAGCAATACCCGGATGTGTTCGGGTTCTACTCCGATACCCTGGCAGATCGATTCTATTTTTCCCAGGGCCGAGGATTCCTGACCTCCGGTCATAGAAATCGATTCGTTGTCGGAGATGATCACTGTGATCGGCGTTTTTTCGTTGACGGCATCCAATAAACCGGTCATACCGGAATGGGTGAAAGTCGAGTCGCCGATAACCGCTACCGTTGGGAATAATCCGGCGTCACAGGCTCCTTTGGCCATCGTGATAGAAGCTCCCATGTCGACACAAGAGTTGATGGACTGGAAAGGAGGAAGTGCACCTAAAGTATAACAGCCGATATCTGAAAATACCCGTCCTTCGCCATAGGTCGCGATGACTTCGTTGAGGGCTTTATAGACATCGCGATGGCTGCAACCCGTACAGAGTGCAGGTGGACGGGGAGCGACGATCTCAGGTACAGGGGCTCCTTCTTTGGTTTTGAAACAAAGGGCTTTGCCTACTAAGTCCGGATTTAATTCGCCATCCCGGGGCAGGGTGCCGTCCAGGCGTCACATGATGTTATCTTGGCCGGGGTACCCTTTCAGCATTTCTTCTACAACGGGATAACCTTCTTCGAGTACCAGAATCTGTTTACACTCGCGCAATAGACGTTTGATCATCTTACGGGGTAACGGATATTGGCTGACTTTTACTACCGGATAGATACAGCCACCGTCAAAATTTTCCAACAGATAATTGTAGGTAATTCCGCAAGCGATGATTCCGAGTGATTTATCACTACCGTCGATATATTGATTGAAGGGAGATTGTTCGGATGCTTTTACAAAATCCGCCTGTTTCTCAAGTAAGAGTTTATAGCGTTTACGGGCGATAGCCGGGAGCAGTACGAACTGGCGTTTATCCTCCGGCAAGTGCAAGTGATTTTCCGGCAGGCTATCGTGCGTTTCGACTCCGGCACGGGAGTGGGCCAGACGGGTGGTAATTCGCATCAATACGGGAGAACCTACCGTTTCTGAGAGAGCGAAACCGTAACGGGTCATTTCGTAAGCTTCTTGCTGGTTCGAAGGTTCGAGTACCGGTACAAAGGCAAATTTACCATATACCCGGGAATCCTGCTCATTTTGAGAGGAATGCATCGAAGGATCGTCGGCTGCGGTAACTACCAGTCCACCGTTAGCTCCGGTAATAGCTGCATTCATGAAGCAATCGGCTGCCACATTCATACCGACGTGTTTCATACATACCAAGGCTCTTTTGCCGGCGTAAGACATTCCCAAAGCCGATTCCATGGCCGTCTTTTCGTTGGCTGCCCATGCCCGGTGTACATTACGGGCGATAGCCTCTTTAGAATTCTGAATATATTCGGTGATTTCTGTCGAAGGAGTACCGGGATAGGCATATACGCCTGAAATTCCGCTGTCAATGGCTCCCTGAGCTATTGCTTCGACACCTAATAATAGCTGTTTTTGCATAATTTTGTCTGATTTTATAGATTATATGATATTACAATAACACAAACGTCGGAGACGTCTCGGAAATAAAATGTTGAATAATTCGAAAGTGAAGGCAATAACTGCCCCGGAATCAGAGTCCCCAGTGGAATTTCAAGGTACCCATGATATAAGCTAAAACGAAATAATATTCAAAAGGACGGTACATATCGCTAAACGCATATCATGTAAAACGTTTGCGAAGATAGAAATATTCTTTAAAAAAAGAAAGCTCCAACGTATTTTTCAGGTATTTTTTTACTTTTAGCCTTTACCCTCTGGTTTTTAGCCTTTTTACTTTTTTTTCCATATCTCCCAATTTTTTTCCGCCTGTCCCAGCCACATCGCATAACCGTTGCAGGCATGAGCTCCGGCTGCTCTTCCCTTTTGCATGAAAGTGGTTGTTTCGGGATTATAGACCAGGTCGAAAAGATAATGTCCGGCAGTGAGGAGCTCGTAGGGAAGGGGAGGAAACTCCGATGTATCGGGCCAGGTGCCCAAAGGGGTAGTATTTACGATCAGCGGATAGCCGGTTATTAAGTCCGGTAACGCTGCATAGCCGATCTCGTCTGCCTGGCGGGGAGTACGGGATACGGTCGATACTTCCATATTCAGAGAGTGCAGGGCGTAACGCACGGCTTTGGCAGCTCCGCCATTCCCCAGAATCAGTGCTTTGGAAATAGCTGCGGGAATGAATTCCAGCAAAGCTTTCCGAAAACCGTACATATCCGTATTATATCCCACCAGATAGGGGTGCCCATTCGGATGGCTCACCTTGACGCAATTGACGGCACCGATAACCCGGGCTTCTTCACTGATCTCGTCCAGAAAGGGAAGGATATTTTGTTTGTGAGGGATCGTGACATTAAAACCGCAAAGGTCGGGCGTTTGTTGTAATAGTGTTGGAAGCTGCCGGATGTCGGGCATTTCGAAGCTCCGATATTCAGCAGCGATATTTTCTTTTTGGAATTTCTCGTTAAAATAGCGGGGCGAGCAGGAATGCCCCAAAGGGTATCCGATGATTCCGTATATTTGCATGATTACTGTTGCTTTTGCATTTTCTTTCCGATGAACTCTATGCCATAAATAAGCACAAAACCCACGATACACATCACGATCGCTTCCATTAAAAGCGGATCGGATTGCGTCAGTTCCTGAAAATAATGCGGAGACACATTCGCTTCCACCAAAGGTCTTACTACTCCGTGTGAGTCGGTATAGGTTTCCAAAGTTTCTTTCCAGGGCCATACTTTATTCAGAGACCCTACCATGAATCCCGTTAGGGTAGCGACAGTCGCTGTATGATATTTTTTTAAAAACCAGGATAACAGATGGGAAAAACTGATGATACCGGCAACCGCTCCGACGATGAATAACAACATCACCCCGATGTTCAGGCTGCTGACAGCTCCGAGGATATAGGAGTATTTCCCCATCAGTAGTAAAATGAATGCCCCGGATATGCCCGGTAAAATCATGGCACAAATGGCTATGGCGCCGGATAAAATGATAAACCACCACGTATTGGGAGTCTCGGCCGGCGACATCACAGTAATGACATAGGCGATACAGCCTCCTGCAATCAGTGAGATCACCGTACCGATATGCCAGTGTTTGATTTCTTTGGCTACCAGTACCGACGAAGCGACGATCAAACCGAAGAAAAACGACCAGATATAAATGGGATGATGTTCCAGTAACCAGGTCATGAGTTTGGCCAGAGAGAAGATAGAGATGGCGATACCACCGGCCACTCCGAGTAGGAATGACCCGTTGATCTTTTTCCAAAAGTCTGCAAACTTCAGGCTGAGCAGCAATTTTAAAGCTTGGAGGTCTATACTTTTGATCGAATCGATCAATTCTTCATAAATCCCCGTAATGAAGGCGATCGTACCGCCGGAAACACCCGGAACCACATCTGCTGCACCCATGGCACAGCCTTTCAGTACCAACAATAAATAATTCTTTTGTTTTCCCATATTTTTCTGTTCACTTTTCGAATTTTATAAAAAAATAAATCCCAAGTGGGATTTATTTTTTCAATACGTTTCTATGCTCAAAACGGAATAGATCAAAAACAGTCTTCACCGGGGTGAAAGTTGTCAGGGGAACCTCGACGAATACCGTAATCCAGTTCGCCATTGCTCCATTCCAAAGCCCCGGGAGTTCCTGTACTTTAATTTCTTTCCCTTTATATGATTTGTGGGTAATAAAACCTTGTTCGGGGGCAATGAATTTTTCGAGATCGAACTTCTTGCCTTTATAGTTTTTTACACCGCATACCAGATCGACCGGATTGAAATGAGTAGAATGATCGAACATTTTTTTTTGTTCTTTATCTTTCAGATTGATCTGAGCCGATTCGACGATCATCAGGCGTGAACTGCCGTCTTTCATTTTCACCCAGAACGGTCCTCCGCCCGGTTCACCTTCATTTTTTACCATTCCACATACCCGGATCGGACGATCCAGCAATTGATGCAGATGTTTGATGCGCTCTTTTGGGTCTTTATAAGTCTTGCCTTCCGCTTCTTTATAACCGATTTGTCCCATAAAGGCTTCAATCTCCCGGAGTTGTTCTTCTGTCGGTTTTTTATCCAGTATACTCAGGTAACTGAAAATCTTTTCTTGCAATTCCACCAGTGTTCCGGCCAGCAGTCTTTTATATTTGATCGTATCTCCCTTGGCCCGGTCGGGGATAACGTTATCGATATTTTTGATGAAAATAATATCGGCTTTCAATTCCTCCAGGTTATAGATCAGAGCACCGTGTCCTCCGGGACGGAATACCAGCTTCCCTTCGCTGTCTCTCAGCAACTCGCCCTTGTCGGTGAGGCTGACGGTATCGGTGGAAGGTTTCTGAATCGAAAAGGTTACTTCGTATTTGATGTTGAACATCTTCTCGAATACTTTGGTCACCTTCTTCAACCGTTCTTTAAAGAGATTCATATACTCTTCCGAAACGGTGAAATGTAAGCGGGCTATTTTTCCATTGTTGCAATACATCCCTCCTTCAACGATATGTTCGTCGAAAGCCGTTCTGACAAAATCCCGGTAGATATGAAAATCGACCAATCCTTTGGGGGTATTCCCATAGTTCAGTCCTTTGTCGGTAAGGATATAACTAAGGATTTCGTTAAATTGCCGTTTGGCGATCATCTTGTCGATGTCTTTTCCATCATTCCACAGAGCGGCAGACAAACGGTTATAGAAAGGAAGTTCGTTCAGTTTCAAAAAGAAATCGTGCATTGTACCCGCCCCTTTATCCTGCACGAATTCCAGGAATTCTTCTTCTGTACCTGTATAGGTATCCATAAAAGTAAACAGATCTTTGAACATCCGGGTGGCCGATCCGGAAGCCGGGACCATTTTCAGCAGTTCACATTCCTGACGTGCTTTATCGAAATTTGCGTTCAAACGTTCTTCATCTTCAGCCTCGATCCGGATAATTCCATTACCGATGGTGGCTGGTTCGGACAAATCGACATAGTCGAATCCTTTTTCGAAATTGGCTAATTGCCGGTCTATCTGTTCCGGTTTAATATCTCTGTGTTTGAAAACTTTCAGATCTTCTTTCGTGTAGTCCATAATTTAGTGATTAAAGCTTACAAAGTTGTAAGTCGGATTAATTATCTTCCTCTTCGTCATATACCTCTTCCTGATTGTCCAGTTCGGTTTCATAGAAATCCTCAGCTTCTTCCATCAGGGAATCGATATCATCTTGAGACAGTGGTTCTTCGTCGATCCAGTAAATTTTTTGATTACTGTAAAATCCGTCCAGATCACATTGAATGATACAACGTGGTTTTTCGGTATGAACAACGTAGACTAAGTCAAGTGCTTCCTGTGAGTTGTCCGCAATAAGAAATTTGGGTAACATGTCATTTTATTCGTTTAAAATTATCAGTCACAAAGATATGCGATAAATGTAATTTTTTTTATAATCGGCCGATAAAAATCGATACGATGCCATTTTATTCTGAAATTAGTTCGTTGTTTGTCATATTTTGGGGATAAAACCCGAACACAGGAAAGTTCGGCCGGGCAGTGGGATATACCATAGTACTGATGTCGGCCGACGAGGTGTTCGACCCTGCTGAGTTCGAAGGAATAACCGATGTGGATGTCTATGTCGTTCTTAAAAAAATACGGAAGAACTGAAAAAGATCCTGAATTTTTGACAGCTTAAAAACATTTGTAACTTTGTCTGTTGTCACATCGTTGTAAATAAACTATGATTGCATCAGAATTGATATCGAATGTTGTGCCGGTGCTCAAACCCGAAGATACCTGCTTGCAGGCGCTCAACTGGATGGAACTTTTCCGGGTGTCCCATCTGCCTATGGAGCAGGGAAAAATGTATCTGGGGCTTGTAGATGATGAGATGATCTATGCCCACGGCGACCTGAACGATCGGCTGGATGTGTTGCAGATTCCGGTGGAAGGTACCTTTGTTTATGAAAATTATCATATTTATGATGTTATCTGTCTGGCGGCCGGAAGTTTGTTGTCGGTGGTACCCGTACTCGACCGGAAAAATAATTTTGTCGGTTCGATTACTTTGACCGATATCCTCCGGCATTTGGACACTTTGCTATGTGTAGACCAGCCGGGAGGTATTCTGGTGCTCGAAGTCAACCGGATCGATTATTCATTGGCCGAAGTTGCACAGATTGTAGAATATAACGAAGCCCGGGTATTGAGTTGTTACGTGTCGGGAAACCGCGATTCCCAGCAACTGCAGATTACCTTGAAGATAAATACACTGAATGTAGATCCGATCCTGGATACTTTTATCCGGTACGGATATACCGTTAAGAATAGTTTTGTCACAGGCGAGGAAGAACAGGATAGTCTGAGGGAACGCTATGGATTATTGATGAAGTATTTAGAGTTATAGAGTTGCTGAGTTATAGAGTTGCTGAGTTATAGAGTTACTGAGTTATAGAGTTACTGAGTTTAAAAAGTTAGCAACTCAGCAACTCAGCAACTTAGTAACTCAGCAACTCAGCAACTTAGTAACTCAGCAACTCAGCAACTTAGTAACTCAGCAACTCAGCAACTTAGTAACTCAG
>OWJJ01001860.1_pt1 | contig 11179 bp, 7 predicted proteins | sample 1732811 | NCBI WGS metagenome assembly OWJJ01 (sample SAMN05065756, study PRJEB22554) | human gut metagenome | biome: ENVO:2100002; feature: ENVO:00000062; material: ENVO:00002003 | host: Homo sapiens | place: USA
CGTCGGCAGCGTCAGATGTGTATAAGAGACAGTAGTATCCATAACAGGAAAAGCCAGATCGCCGCAAAGATGATATTCAGCGGAAAGGCGAGAAAAGAAACAGGAAAGTTTCCTGTGAACAGCTGCATGGCTGCTGCTAATAAAATGTAACCTGCTACATATACATAGTACATATTCGTGCTTCTGTTTTGTTATCTTTTGCAAAGTAAAGAAATAAAAATGAATATTCATATAAAACCTTTGTAAAATTGTAATCATTACAAGTAAATAGTGATATTAATATGGTTTTAGGATAATCTTTCAGTGTAGTTGTTGGCGAAAGGAGCGGGGATATGGAAGCTAAAGCTGCGCTTTACAAGGTATAAAGCTGCGCTTTTCACTCCCTAAAGCATAGCTTTATACCTTGTAAAACGCAGTGTTTTATATTGGGTTTATCATGGCGGGAGTAATCACTACAAGAGCCTGTGAAAAGTGAAAACTTGAAAAGTTGAAGTTGCCAGGTAAAAAGCTGATTGATATAGGAAAGTGAAATCTGTAATACCAAAAATAAAGGAGGAAGCCTAAGCCTCCTCCTTCTATCTGAAACAGAATAAAATTCTTTTTATTTTTTCATTTTCGGCATCATCTTGCCCATTTTGCTGCTGGTTACCATCTTCATCATTTTGCGAGTTTGGTCGAACTGTTTCAGCAAACGGTTTACTTCCTGAATAGTTGTTCCGCTACCTTTAGCGATACGTGTACGGCGTGAGCCATTCAATATTTCCGGATTGGAACGTTCTGCCGGAGTCATGGAATAGATGATTGCTTCGATACTTTTGAAAGCATTGTCGTCGATATCGATATCTTTGATAGCTTTGCCTACGCCCGGGATCATGGATGCAAGTTCTTTCAGATTACCCATCTTCTTGATCTGGGCAATCTGGCTGAGGAAGTCGTTGAAGTCGAACTGATTCTTGGCAATCTTCTTTTGCAGACGTTTGGCCTCTTCTTCGTCATACTGTTCCTGAGCACGTTCTACCAGTGAAACGATGTCACCCATACCGAGGATACGGTCTGCCATACGTGCCGGGTGGAACTGGTCGATAGCATCCAGCTTTTCACCTGTACCCACAAATTTAATCGGCTTGTTGACTACCGAACGGATAGAAAGGGCCGCACCACCACGGGTGTCACCATCCAGTTTGGTCAGTACCACACCGTTGAAGTCCAGGCGTTCGTTAAATTCTTTGGCTGTATTGACGGCATCCTGTCCTGTCATGGAGTCTACCACGAACAGAATTTCGTCCGGATTGATTGCTTCCTTGATAGCGGTGATCTCGTTCATCATCTGTTCGTCTACGGCCAGACGTCCGGCTGTATCGACGATTACGAGGTCATATCCTTTGGCTTTAGCTTCCTGAATGGCGTGTTGTGCAATCTCTACCGGATTTTTGCTGTCCAGTTCTGAGTACATCGGCACTTCAATTTGTTCTGCCAATACACGCAACTGTTCGATAGCTGCCGGACGGTAAACGTCACAAGCTACCAGTAATGGTTTGCGATTCTTCTTTGTTTTCAGCATGCGTGCCAACTTACCGGAGAAAGTAGTCTTACCCGAACCTTGCAGACCTGACATCAGGATTACTGCCGGGCGAGAATCAATATTAATCTCGGCTGTCTCTCCTCCCATTAACTGAGTAAGTTCGTCGTGCACAATCTTCACCATCAACTGGCTCGGTTTCACTGCCGTAAGCACGTTCTGACCAAGTGCTTTCTCTTTCACCGTATCAGTGAAATTCTTTGCCACTTTGTAGTTTACGTCGGCATCAAGAAGAGCCTTGCGTACGTCTTTCAGCGTCTCCGCTACGTTGATTTCGGTGATTTTGCCTTCACCTTTCAGAATCTTGAATGACCGTTCTAGTCTTTCACTTAAATTATCGAACATAGTTGTTTAATTACTAATTAATATTTGAGCCTGCAAATGTACAAAAATCTCTCGTATTTATATCTTTTTATTCTGCCATTTTGCTTTTTTGAGGTAAATATAACTTGTTATCAGCAGTAAGGTATAGTACAGTATCTCAATTGTAAAGCAGATTTCAATCGGTGCTTTCAGCCACATTCCAATGAAGATGATATATGAACCGTAGATGATTATTGTGATCGTTTCGAGCAACAAAGCCGCTTGTGTATTTCCTGTTCCTGAGATACCATTGAACACGACATTGGCTACCGATGCAATTAGCATGGCGCAACAGATGACATATACTGAAGGTACGGATTCTGTAATGAGTGCGTTTTCACTGGTATAAACGGAAAGCAGGAACTGCGGGAACAATGCTGATAATGCAACCAGTCCTAGCATAATGAAAAATGAGAACCGGGCGATTTTGTTGATGAGCGGCATTACGTATCGGATACCTCCCGCACCGATGGCATTGCTCACAAGGCTATTGGTCGTGGTTGCCAGCGCATTGACTGGGATTAGCAATACTACATAAATACTCCGGACGATGTTGGCGATAGCCAGTTCCCGCTGTCCCAATCGTTCAACGGCTACGAAAAATACGAACCAAGTGGCCATCGACAGAAAGTATTGTAGCATTGTGAAACAGGAAATACTCAGAATCCGCATCAATAACGCCGGATCGAATGTGCGTAATCGATTCAGACCGTATTTTTTCAGGTCGACTGTGATATATGTGTAGATGAGGAAGAAGAGAATAGAGGAGGCTTCTGCCAGTACGGATGCAATAGCAGCTCCTTTAATTCCCATTTCGGGCATACCAAACTTCCCGAAGATCAGCATATAATCTAATATCACATTGGTCAGTGCCATGACAACAGCATTGATTGTTAATACTTTGGTGCGTGTGATACCGATATATAACGCCCGGAACATAACGTTGACGAATGAGAAGAAGAAACCATAGATACGCCAGTCCAGAAATTCCATTGTCCCTTCGTAAATGGACTCGGAAGAAACGAGCAAGTGCATGATATCTCCTCCGAATGCTTTGGTGAAGCCGAACAGCAACAATGCCATAACAAACAAGAACATGACTCCCTGAATCATAACCGGACCTACATCTGTATAACGTCCCTCGCCATTACGCCGGGCAATAACTATTTGTGAACCGGTACTGAATCCGAATGCAATGGTGAATACACATATATAGAACAATCCCCCCATTGCGGAAGCTCCGAGTGCTACTTCACTTACGTGCCCGAGAAATGCCGTATCAGTGACATTGATAACATTTTGTGCCAGCAAGCTTAGCAGTATCGGGTAACTGACACTCCAAATTTGTTTGTTGGTATACATAATTAAGCGTTTAAGTTTACATCTTGCAAAGATAACGCTTTATTTCGATTCGGAACTAATAGGGTAGATGAAAACTATTTCCGGATTTTCGGGAGTTTCCTGATTAACGAAGTAATCTCCACCGAAATGCTGTAATAATAACAGGTTGATATCATGCCGTATGATGGTCTCTTGCGATACAAACGCAGGATCTGCCAAAGGTGAATTGCAGATCTGGAAATGTAATACGTCTTCTTCCCGGCTTAATATAAAGCGGATATACCTCTCTTGTCGATGCTCTTGCGGATAAACCAATGCACTGAGTAAAGCCTGTGTTAGTCGTCTTGTATCGGTATGGATGATTATTGGACTATCTATCTTGGTAGAAAAATCGACATTGATACCTGTTTGCTCATTTTGTACACGTGCTATATAACACACCTCTTTACATAGTTCGATGACATCATAATCTTGTACTTGAAATTTCATCATTTGAGCTTCCAGTCGGGATAAATCGAGGACGTCATTGACGAGTTTCATTAATTTCTCCGAACTTTGGTGTATGATATTAGTGTATTCCTGCCTTGCCTCCTTGTCTATATTCGGTTCGCAGGCAATGAGTTGTGAAAAACCGACTACATTGTTGAGCGGAATACGGATATTATAGCTCATTTTTGATAAAAAGCGATTTTTCATTTCATTAGTTTGTCGCACTGTTTCCGTAGCTTTCCTGATTTCGTATTCCGAATGTTTTAAAGCTTTGCGTATCACGAAGAGCCTTGCCATGAAAATAAACAGTAAAATCAGAATAACGAATATAAAAACTAGATATAGGAGTTGGGTTCTGTTATTTCGTTTTTCCTGTTCCAATTCATTCTTTTCTATATTGTATTTCTTTTTTATCTGTTTCATTTGGGTATTTGAAAGTTCTGTTGTGACAGAGTCTTTTAGGGACAACGCCTGTTCGTAGAATAGGATAGCTTTCTCATTTTGCCCTACCTGTTTCCATATTCTTGCTTTTTCAAGTAACTGTTCGGCATAGTCGTTGGGAAAATCCTTTTTCAGCATTGTCAATGTTGTATCGATATAGTTCAAGGCTTGTTGATACTTTCCTATAGTTCGGTTGTATTGAGCGAGTGTATCGAAATAGAGTATTCTGTATGTGAAATATGTATTCTTATTTAAGTATTCCTTAGATTTTATCAGATGAGGATATGCTTGTTCGGGAGCGTTGATATTCAGATAATAATAGCAGTAAAAAAGTTCATTGAAAAGATATACATCAGTAAATCCCTCTTTCAAAGAAGGATTCTCAGCAATATGCTTGTGAAGTATATTTTCTTGTTCTTGTATATATTTGAGCAGCTTTTGATTATCTTTCCTTGCTTTAGTAACTGATATTAACTGTGACAGTACTGAAATCCGGTCTACGGGATGGTCTTTTGCAGTAAGCATCCGGTAAGCCTCTTCCAATGCCTTAATACCTTCGTCCCAACGCTGACTACCTACATAAGCATTGCTTAGGCATTGGTATGCGGCTATGAAACCTCGTTTATTATTTATTTGGATAGATTGCTGCTTCATTCTTTGGGCCTCACTGATCGCAAGTTCATATTGCCTGCTGTTGGTATATAAGTTTAGCTGGAAGCGTTTTGCTTCAAAGAAATAGTCCCATAATTCGGACTTCTTGACGTAAGGTCGCATGATGTTCAACCATTTACTTACACTGTCTTGGTCATTATGATTATAATAGTACAGGATGTGATAATAAGCTGACATTCCGGCGTATTTATCGTTGTGTAATAGTAATGCTTCTTTCATTAATGTATCTGCGTATTGGATACATCGGCTATTATTCTGTTCTATTCTGATGATTTGGCTAATGATATTCAGACGAATGGTATCGTGAGGTATTGTCTGTAATACTTTTAGCAAACTGTCAGATGCAGAAGTGTAGGTGCTTGCTTTCCCGTTCAGGGAACAGCATAGCACAAAAAGCAGGAGAGCTATTCGTTTCATGCGATGTCCTCCTTTCTTACTTGTTTGTTAATGGGATGTGTGAACAGAAAGCGTGCTCCTTGATTGTAATCCGGGTCAATCCATATTTTGCCACCTAGTTGTTCGATAATGAGTTGGCAGATGGATAGGCCGAGTCCTGTGCCTTGTGCATTCTCGTCTAGTTTTTCAAAGCGGTTGAATATCTTGTTTTGGTGATCTTTGGGAATTCCGCAGCCTGTATCAGTTACAGAGAATAGTGCTGTATCTTCTGTCTGTTTTTCTAGCTCCAATGTGATAGTTCCTTGCGGAGTGAATTTTGTAGCGTTTATGAGCAGATTGATTAATAGTTGTTGTAATCTGGCATTGTCTGTGGTCAGTTGGAGTGATTGAAGGATAGAGGAGAAACGTACTTCTGCATTTGTTTGCTTAATCTTTTCAACCATATCGATTACATTCCTACATATTGCCACTGCGTCACATTGTTCGTAGTTGAATGCCATTTTACCTACCTCAAGATTAGACAGATCAATAACATCATTGATCAGTTTAAGTAGCAATTCGGAATTTTGTAAGATGATATCGCTGCATTGTTGCCGGGTTTCATTATCGATAGTTTCTTCTGTTAAAATAGAAGAGAAACCGGAAAGTGCGTTGAGTGGAGTACGGATTTCATGGCTCATATTAGATAAAAAAAGACTTTTGGCACGGATAGAGTTCTCTTCTTGTTTCCTGGCTATTTCCAGTTCTTGCTGTGATTGCTGCAACTTTTTGTTACTTCGTTTAATCGAAATGATGAATAATATAATAAGTATGACAATACACGAGATCATGAGCCAACTCCAATAGAGAATTGTTTTTTGCCTGTTTAGGTTGTCCAGTTCATTTTTATCAATTTGGTAAAGAGCATGAAGCGCATTGATTTGTCGGATATAATTCGTTGTATCCAACGAGTCTTTGAGTGTGTTAAGGGATTCGTAGGCTTGGCATGCCTCTTCATTCTTTCCCATCAATGCCAGTAACTGAGCTCGTTCTTGTAGTATGAGAAGAGATTTGTATGAACCGGCTGTTTGAGTGTGTGATAAAATCGTATCGAATATATTTAATGCTTTAGCGTATTCTTTTGATTCGGTATAGTAACAAGCATACAGATATTCAATCATTAAAAAGAAATAGGAATGTTGGCATTGTCGGTTTATAGACTCGGTTTGTTGCAAATAATTAAGGGCTTCAGGTAGGTGATGCGTCTGAATATTATAGAATGCCTGACAATAATTAAGATAAAAAACATCTCCTAGATTCTTGTCTTTGTTTGAAAGAGATTCCAATTGCTGGATATCTGCTTCTATATTTGTCATTTGCCGGAATTTAAGCTTTGTCAGAATAATACAAGTTAAAATCGTCTTGGCGTATTGGTTTGCATCAGGTACTTTGGAGATGATCTCTAATGCTTCTTTATAAGATTCGATTGCCGCTAAAGGTGTTGATGAATTTAAGTAAGTATTTCCGATTGCTTGCAGCGAAAGTGCTGTTCCTAGTGGGTAACTCATCTCTTTCGCTTTTTGATACATCGAGTTCGCTTTGTCTATGGCCAAACTGAAATGACCTTCTGTAATCAATGCCCGGACAGTCAGTAGTTTTAGTTGGAATAAAAGTGAATAATGTTGTTGTTCTTCTAATTCGGGTTCCAGTAGTTTCTCCCATACAGTGATACTGTCGGTAGAAATCTCGGTACTGAATGGTGTATTGTATTTGAATAATGGTTTTAGCAGAAACAGGCGCTCTTGGTTGGTGTGTGCTGCATATAGGGTAACCGATATAAAAATGGCTACAGCTACTGCTATGATATGATGTTTGTGCTTATTCACTTAATAATTAGCTGCTTGCTCGTTAGTTCATCTGCAAAAGAAATAAAAAGAGCGAAGATTACAAAACAATCCTCGCTCTTTTTATTATTTTATTTTCTTTTTGAGAATTTCGCGTGCTCCGGGACCTTCGTGATTGGGATAACCTGGAGTATGTTTTCTGCAACGTGGGTCAGCGTCCACTTTCAGAGTACGGTAATCATCTTTGCTATGTTTGATATAGTCATTGAGCATTGCACGGTGTTCTGTAAGAACTTTGACATATTTAGGATCTTTAGCGAGATTTTGACGTTCTCCCGGATCTTTCTTCATGTCGTAAAGTTCTTCTCCGTTACCTTCCAAATAGTGGGTGTATTTGTATCTTGGTCCACGTACCATGCGTCCGGGAGTAGTGATATATTCATATTCGCTGTGCCATTCGGATACTACATACGGATGAGTTTTCATCTGCTTTTTTCCCTTTAATGTCGGGGCAAGGCTGATTCCTGCTTTTTCGGCTGGGACGGGAATTCCTGCTAAATCACAAAGGGTAGGCAAGAGGTCGAGTGTCGGTTGTGTGAGAAGATGGTCTACGGGCTTCTTCTGGTGTTTGATACCGGGTCCTGCAAAGATAAACGGAACATTTGTCATTTCATCGTAGAAACTGATGTGTTTAGTTACCATACGGTGGGAGGCCATTCCGTCACCGTGATCGGCTAAGATGACTATAATAGTATTCTTACCGGCAGGTGTGGAATAGAGTGCTTTTAAAACGCTGTCTACTTGCTTGGATACCATTTTTGTATAATGTTGGAAAGCGGCAATGTAATGACGGTAGTTTTCTTCACTCCAATGTGAGGCTTGTGTCATTCGTCGATGGCTGCAACAAATATATTGTACCGGAGTAGGTATGTTGTTCCAATCTTCTACGTCGAAATTGGCAGGTAGTTCGGGGAGAGTACCACTAATAGGACGATCGGTGTGTACTCCTTCGTTTGCTCCTACAAATCCGCATATATTGTGTGGATTTTGGAAATCGGCAATACAAATAAAAGGCTTTTGGGGAGGATTACTTAAATAGGCTACTGCATCTTCACAAGTTCCTACATCCAGGAAGCTATCGTTGTTGACTGGAAATTCCGGATCGGTAAATGGCTTGGCTACCGGTTCTTTATGTTTAAAACCTCTTAGTGAGCCCATGTCGTGAGTCTTTCCAAAGTGTACTGCATCATAACCGTTTTCGGAGAAAAGGCTTCCTAATGTCGGTATGTTTTCCGGTATGCGTGTGTTGATAGGTTCACTGGAATTGGAACGTACATTTGTTTCGTGAGGCATCATACCACTCCATAACGCTGCACGTGAAGGTTGGCTGAGGGGACAGCCCACATAGGCATTGGAGAAGATCACTCCTCTGGAAGCAACTTCGTCCATAGGGAGGGTGCAACCTTGTGTTTGTCCGTAAGCTCCTACGACACGTTGTGTTAAATGGTCGCATTGGATAATCAGGAAATTGGGCTTTTCTTGTGCCTGAGCCGCTACGCTACATAAGGCTAATCCCATGAATGGATAAATCGTTTTCATTTCTGGTTAGAATTAAGTAATAATTGATTTGGAAGCAAAAGTAGCAAAAAAGAGAATGCAGAAAAGACTAGGGGAGCTGTTTTGGACGTCAGTGATAGTAATTTGTACAAAAATGGAATAGTGCCGAGTAGGGGAGAAGTAGAATGGGCTGTAATTAAAATGCAGATTAACACAGACTGGACAGATAATAAGAATTAATCTGCGGCAATCTGTGTTAATCTGCATTCTTAAGAATTATATTTGTTGATTCCCTTTTTAGCTGTTCATACTCATAAGGAATTCATCGTTGTCTCTGGTTTTTTCCAAACGGTCTTTTACAAAATCCATAGCTTCAATCGGATTCATATCTGCAAGGTATTTACGTAATATCCACATACGGTCAAGAGTTGTTTTGTCAAGTAACAAGTCGTCGCGACGAGTGCTGGATGCAGTGATGTTGACAGCTGGGAAGATACGTTTGTTAGACAGGTTACGGTCAAGCTGCAACTCCATGTTACCTGTACCTTTAAATTCTTCGAAGATAACTTCATCCATCTTAGAACCGGTGTCAATCAGGGCAGTAGCAATGATAGTCAGTGAACCGCCGTTTTCGATGTTACGCGCAGCTCCGAAGAAACGTTTCGGTTTGTGAAGTGCATTTGCATCAACACCACCGGAAAGTACTTTACCTGATGCTGGAGAAACTGTATTGTATGCACGTGCCAGACGGGTGATAGAGTCCAAGAATATTACTACGTCATGACCGCATTCTACCAAACGTTTTGCTTTTTCCAATACGATACCCGCAATTTTCACGTGACGTTCTGCCGGCTCGTCGAAAGTGGAAGCGATAACTTCCGCATTTACACTGCGTGCCATGTCGGTTACTTCCTCCGGACGTTCGTCAATCAGCAACATAATCATGTATACTTCGGGATGATTGGCTGCGATTGCGTTGGCGATGTCTTTCATTAAGATAGTCTTACCTGTCTTAGGCTGAGCAACGATCAATGCACGTTGACCTTTACCGATCGGAGCGAAAAGATCTACTACACGGGCAGACATAGAATCAGAATAACCGCCTTTGCAGAGTTTGAACTTTTCATCCGGGAAAAGAGGGGTTAAGTGTTCAAAAGGAACACGGTCGCGGACGAAAGCAGCGTCACGTCCGTTGATTTTCGAGACTTTAACTAGCGGAAAATATTTTTCTCCTTCCTTAGGCGGACGAATCACTCCTTCTACTACGTCGCCTGTTTTCAAGCCAAATAATTTGATTTGAGATTGCGATACATAGATGTCGTCCGGAGAGGAAAGATAATTGTAATCGGACGAACGGAGGAAACCGTATCCGTCCTGCATAATTTCCAAAACTCCTACTCCGTTGAGGATGTCATCAAATTCGTAAGGTTTCTCACGCTCAATAACTTTACGCTCTTGCGGTTGCTGTGCCGGAAGGTTTTCGCTCGCATTGTTTTGCTGCGTAGCGCGTGGCATTGGCAAGCGTTGTTGGTGCTGATTCTGATTTTGGCCTTGATTTTGGTTGTTGTTACGCTGGAAATTATTATTAGCGTTATTGTTTGCATTGTTGTTGTCGCGTGGACGGACAATGCGTGGACGTTGTTGTTGAGATTGAGACTGTTGCTGCTGAGGTTGGGCTACTTGTTCGGGAGCTGATTGCACGGGCTCTGTCTTTGTTGCTTCAAACTTACCGAAGAGTTCTGTCGGAAGTTCAATCTTTTCAGACGGCAGATCTTCAATTGGAATGAAATCATCATCGTCAGCGCCGGTCAGGATATTACTTTCTTCGTCGATAACCGGTTCAGCTTTCTTTTGCGGTTTGGCAACCACCTTTTTTTCTACAGCTTTTTCTGCGGCGGGTTTATCTTTTTCCACAGCAGGTTTGCTAGGCTTTTCTTTCTTCTCGGTAGATTGTTGCTGCGCCGGAGCTGTTTTTTCCGTTGTTTCGGGGGCTTTCTCCGCAACTACAGGTTTCGCTTCGACACTGTTGGAAGCTACCTGCTTCGTTTCTTCAACTTCTTTTTTATCAGTTGTATCTGAATTTTTGCGCGGACGGCCTACTTTACGTTTAGGAGCAACAGCGTTTTCAGCTTTGGCTTCAACAGCAGGAGTTGCTTTTTCTTTGTTTGTTGTTTCTTCTTTGGGAGCTTGCTGGGCTTTTGCAGGAGCAGCTTCTTTTGTTTTTGTTACTTCTCCGGTCTTTGTTGCGGAAACCACTTTGTCCTCTTTTTTAGCCGGAGTTACACGTGAGCGCTTTTTCTTTTCTTCCTTGCGTTCTTCCTTGAGTTTGTCTGCGGCTACTTTCTTGGTGGCTCCTACAATAGCTTGTTCATCGAGTATTTTGTAAACAAGGTCTTCTTTCTTGTATGAGTCTGTTTTTTTTATGCCTAGTTCTTTGGCAATAATTTGAAGTTCCGACAGATCTTTGTCGTTTAATTGGATAATGTTATACATATAGTATGGTAAGTTATTAATATTT
>OWJJ01001876.1_pt1 | contig 11110 bp, 7 predicted proteins | sample 1732811 | NCBI WGS metagenome assembly OWJJ01 (sample SAMN05065756, study PRJEB22554) | human gut metagenome | biome: ENVO:2100002; feature: ENVO:00000062; material: ENVO:00002003 | host: Homo sapiens | place: USA
TCGCAATGGGGAAGAAATCCGTATCAGACAGTTTCTTCGCATTGTTACCCAGCAGACGGGCTACTCCTTTAAGTCCTTCTTTTTCACCGACAACCATCAATTTATCGCCAAACTTCAAAGCGAGATCGGGAGATGGAGACAAATCAATACCGCTTCGACGGACACGGGTCACTGTACATCCAAAATTTTTCTGTAAGTTCAAATCACCCAACTGCTTATTTATCATGTCCTTTTTGGTCAATAGTAAAGATTCTATTTCCTGCGTTTTATCCAAAGGCAACTCACCTTCTTCACGCTTGCCAATCAACACGGCAAGCTGGTCCAACGACTCTTCGCTACCTACGGCTTGTATATAATCTCCTTCACGCAGCACCGTATGGGCCGTAGGAATGGATATTTCATCATTATGTTTCAGACGTGAAATGACAGCGCCCGTCATGGCGCGCGCATTTATCTGCATCAGAGTACGATTGAACACATGAGAATTGGTAACCCGATAAATGCAAGTAATCAGCTCCGGAAATTGTCCACGACGTTCTATCTCCAAGCGGCGGGCTTCTTTATCCAAATCTACCCGCATAATCTTAGGCAGCAGTTTGACAAACAGAATCACGCCGATCACTCCAAACGGATATGCGATACCGTAAGCGATGGACGCCAAAGGAGAATGGGTACTGTCAATAGCAACCGCCAGACCCGGAGTACTGGTCAGCGCACCGGCAATCAGACCGACAACGCTCGGTGTATCAATATCGAATGCGTACTTCAACCCGACTGCAGTCAAGCAGGCAGAACAAATAATAAGCATAGTAATAAGAATGAGCGTCTTTCCTTTACTACGGAAAGAATCGAAGAATCCGGGCCCCGCTTGAATACCGATGGTGAATATGAAGAGCACCAAACCAAAGTTTCCTAATTCTTTAGGAATAATAACACCATAATGCCCGAAAAGAAGGGCAATGAAAATAACTGCCGACACATCAAGAGATAATCCTCTGATCTTTATTCTTCCCAGCATAAACCCCAACGCGACTATCAGGAAAAGGGAGAAATAAGAGGAATGCAATAAGTCAGTAAACATAAAAATAAAGGTTAGTTAGTTAAGGGCGCGAAGGTACGGATTTTATTTAAGCCATACAATATTCCTTCTCAGAAGAAGCGACTTCCTCACTTTTAATACCTACATATAACTAAAGCTTGGTTATTTTTCATTTCTTTTAGGTATTTTCCATCCTTATAGTTCCCTGTAACTTTGCAACCGAAAATTAAACAATCATTATCTATCAAAATTAACAGAGTATGAAAATCTTGAACTTTTGGATGGTTGCCTTTATGGTACTGTCACTCTCAACAACATTGACGTCTTGCAGCGATGACGACGAAAAGAAAGAAGAAACAGAGATGAAAACATTGACCGTTGACGCTACTGCTTATAATCAATGGGTATATGTAAATCTTAAAGACGGCAAAACCCAAACCGTAACTATGGAAGGAAGTGATGACGAATCTGCAGTTACCATTGACTGGCAGATTGCCATACATCGCTATACGGAAGTAAAAACCAATGGAGGCTCTGTTGTAAAAACAGATATGACGGATATGAGCAAGGTGACTACAATTCCGACAGGCGGATATGTCGCAGATGAAAGTGAACAGAACATACTCGTCAAATTCGCTATGCCGCCAACAGCTGATTGCTACGTGAAAAGCCACTGTAATACTGCAATGGTATGGACCGAAGGTTCGGCTATGGCCGGAACATTGGCAACAACCAACAATGTGTTCGTTCTAAAATGTAAAGACGGGACATATGCAAAACTCCAGTTCACCGATTTTGCAAATGCGGACAATGTAAAAGGGCACGTCACGTTTAATTACGAGTATCCTGTTAAATAACCAATCATGAAAAGAATCTTTATGATGTTATTGGGTGTCCTGTCCACGTTGTATACGACAGCGGAGACGGGGCGCCTCTACGAAAACAATGAGGACGATAACGCTATTACGCGGCGTTTCAAAGGAGTTGTATTAGATGAAAACGACACTCCCCTGCCCGGAGCGTCCATCGTTGTAATAGGCACGACAATCGGTGCCGGCACTAATACACAAGGCGAGTTTACATTAAGTTTAAGAGATAAAGGGTTTCCTATCTTGCGGGCCAGTTTCATCGGTTATACTCCTGTGGAATACAAGATTCAAGACAATGAACGCAATAACATTGTCATACGCCTGAAACCTACCCAAAGCTCATTGGAAGAGGTCGTTGTTACAGGTACACGGACAGAAAAACCGCTCAAAGATGTTCCGGTACTGACCAGAGTGATCGGGCAAAAGGAAATCCAGGCTTTAAATCCTATGGATATAGAGACCCTTTTACAGTATGAGCTACCCGGTATACAATTCAATTACAATTCCATGAGTAAATTGCCGGAAATCACTTATCAAGGAATGAGTGGTGAATACTTATTATTCTTGGTTGACGGTGAACGTATAAGTGGTGAAGGCTCGGATCATAACCCCGATTTCAGCCGTTTCAATATAGATGATATTGAACGCATTGAAGTCGTCAAAGGAGCTCAATCCACTCTCTATGCTTCAAATGCTTTGGGTGCTGTGATCAATATCATCACGAAAAGCGCCAACAGACCTTTTACAGGAAATGTAAACGCACGTTATGGCAATAACAGTGGACAAAAATACACTGTTTCAGGTGGAACCAAACAAAATCGTTTTTCTTCTTTCACTACCATATCCCACAGAAGAAGAGATACATACACAATTTCTGATGACAAAGAAACAGAAAGAACAGTCATCAATCCGGACGGTTCAATCACCATCGATAAAAGTGCTAACAGCAGTACCATTCGGGGATATCAGATCTGGGATGCCTCTCAGAAGTTCGGTTATGCTTTTACCGACCAGTTTAGTGCGGAAATAAAAGGAACATATTATCGGAATAAACGCGATAATGCTACGGCTAATGCAAAAACCAATGATATATTTTCAAACTACTCGGTAAATGGTAAATTAAAATATTTGTTTAATGTCAATCACAGGTTGGATCTTTCCTACATCTTCGATAGTTATAGAAAGGATATAGACTATTTTGTAGCAGGATATACCAAAAAGAACTACGATAACTTCGTGCAAACAGCGCGTTTGAACTATACCGGAAATTTCAACGACCAACATACATTTACAGCAGGACTGGAAGCCAATCTTGAATATTTAAAACATTATATGTTCAAAGACAGTACCAATTATAACCAGCAATCATACGTGTTCTATGCGCAGGAAGACTGGAAAATCTCCGAGAAGTTCAATCTGATAGCGGGCATACGGACTGATTACCATTCCAAATACCACTTCCGTATGACTCCTAAACTATCGGTAATGTATCGGCCGGTAGAACTGTTAACCCTGCGTGCCGGCTATGCACAAGGCTATCGGACACCGACTTTAAAAGAACTGTATGAAGAATATGACATGGGAGGTCTGGGGATGTTTACCATTCATGGTGATGAGGATCTGAAAGCAGAGAACAGCCAGCAGTTTTCCCTGTCTGCCGAAATTAACAAAGACATCTTTTATGCCTCCATATCCGGCTATTACAATAAATTCAAGAATAAAATCACATTAGCTTATCTTGATAATATTGAAGACGGGAAAAGTATGCCGGACATGAAATACATGAATTCCGACAATGCTGAAAGTATAAGTATGGAAGCTATTGCACGGGTAAAAATGGATTGCGGACTGATGTTGCAAGGTTCTTACGCATACGTCCATGAAAAAGAAGAATATAAAGGATACAATTTATCCATGACACGGCCTCATAGTTTAACATTCAATGCATCCTTTAACCGTAAATTCGGTAAAGTCAATACTTCCGTTTCACTGAACGGGCAGTGGAGTTCCAAATTACACACATACTCCTATTATTCCGTTGACAATACCATAACTGAATATAATTACTCTCCACGTACTATTTGCACCTTGAACACTAGTGCAAGTTTTCCTCGCGGTATCTCTGTGGGGCTAGGCATAGACAATTTATTCAATTACAAAGATAAATCTGCCGATTATGGAATCCAGTTACCACAGCAAGGTATCGGCTTTATCGGAACTGTTTCAATCAACCTTGCCGATTTGTTCAGACTATAACAAGAGTCAAACTACATACAAAGCTTAAAATAAGAGAAATGAAAAAGAAAAGTAAAATCATCTTAGGTGTATGCATCGTTGCTGCAGCTCTGATAGGGATGTCCGTATGGAATACCTGGTTCAGTCCTACAAAGATTGCTTTCATCAACTTCCAGACCATACAGCAGGGAAGTATATCGAAAGCCAACGACAATTCATCCATCAAACTCAGTGAAGTATCGCTCGACAACCTCGACCGTCTGACCGGTTACGACATGGTATTCATCAACGGAATGGGTCTGCGTATCGTCGAGGAACAACGTCAACAGATACAACAGGCTGCCGACAAAGGTATTCCTGTATATACTTCCATGGCTACCAACCCGGCCAACAACATTTGTAATCTGGACAGCGTACAACAGAATCTGATACGAGGTTATCTGACCAACGGAGGAAAAACCAACTACCGGAATATGCTGAATTATATCCGTAAAGCTATTGACGGTAAAATCTCTTCCATACCGGAAGTGGAAGACCCGGCAGAAAGACCCAGCGACATGCTCTATCACGCCGGACTCACCAACCCGGATGATGAACTGGAGTTCCTCACCGTGGCAGATTATGAGAAATTCATGAAGGACAACCGTCTTTATAAAGAAGGAGCACGTAAAATCATGATAACGGGACAAATGGCTGATGCCACCGAACTTATTGAGGCTCTTGAAAAAGAAGGTTACAATGTTTATCCGGTTCAGTCAATGACGAAATTCATGTCATTTATTGACAAAGTGCAGCCCGACGCAATCATCAACATGGCACACGGACGCATGGGAGACAAAATGGTGGATTATCTGAAAGCTAAGAATATCCTCTTGTTTGCTCCGCTCACCATCAACAGCCTGGTAGACGAATGGGAGAAAGATCCGATGGGAATGGCAGGAGGATTTATGTCACAAAGTATCGTGACTCCGGAAATCGACGGTGCCATCCGTCCTTTCGCTCTCTTTGCACAATATGAGGATGAAGAAGGATTGCGCCATTCGTATGCAGTACCTGAACGCTTGAAGACTTTCGTATCCACAATCAATAATTATTTGAATCTGAATACTAAGCCGAACAGCGAGAAGAAGGTAGCTATCTACTATTATAAAGGTCCGGGGCAAAATGCATTGACCGCTGCCGGTATGGAGGTGGTTCCTTCCCTATACAATCTTCTGGTCCGCATGAAACAGGAAGGATACAACATATCCGGTCTGCCTGCAAATGCTGAAGAACTGGGTAAAATGATACAGGCTCAAGGCGCTGTGTTCAACTCTTACGCAGAGGGAGCCTTTAATGACTTTATGCAAAAAGGACATCCCGAACTTATCACCAAAGATCAATATGAAAGTTGGGTGAAAGAGTCACTCCGCCCTGAAAAATATCAGGAAGTGGTGGATGCTTTCGGCGAATTCCCCGGCAACTATATGGCGACTAACGACGGTAAATTGGGTATTGCCCGTCTGCAATTCGGGAATGTAGTCTTAATGCCACAAAATGCAGCCGGAAGTGGTGACAACTCCTTCCAAGTGATTCATGGCACTAATATGGCTCCTCCTCATACTTATATTGCTTCCTATCTGTGGATGCAACATGGCTTCAAGGCTGACGCACTGATCCATTTCGGTACACACGGAAGTCTTGAATTTACTCCCAGAAAACAAGTGGCATTATGCAGCAACGACTGGCCGGATCGCCTGGTTGGAGCAGTTCCGCACTTCTATATCTACTCTATTGGCAATGTTGGTGAAGGAATGATGGCTAAACGCCGTTCGTATGCCACCATACAGTCGTACCTCACTCCTCCTTTCCTTGAAAGCAGTGTGCGTGGTATTTATCGGGAGCTGATGGAAAAAATCAAGATTTACAATAACTCTCACAAAGAGAATAAAGATCAGGAATCATTAGCTGTCAAAACGCTGACAGTGAAAATGGGAATTCACCGTGATTTAGGTTTGGACAGCATTGCCAACAAACCATATACGGAAGATGAAATCGCCCGTGTAGAAAACTTCGCAGAAGAACTGGCTACCGAGAAAATCACCGGACAACTCTACACAATGGGAGTTCCTTATGAAGCGGAACGGATCACTTCTTCCGTCTATGCAATGGCTACAGAACCTATCGCATACAGTCTGCTGGCTCTTGACAAGCAACGTGGTAAAGCGACAGACACCGTTAGCAAGCACCACAGCCTCTTTACACAACAGTACTTGACTCCTGCTCGCCATCTGGTAGAAAAGTTGCTCGCTAATCCTGCACTGGCCACAGATGAACTGATTTGTCGTACAGCCGGTATCACCGCACAGGAACTAGCCAAGGCTCGTCAAATAGAGGCAGACCGCAATGCTCCGAAAGGTATGATGGCAATGATGATGGCTATGGGAAAAGCTCGGAAAGAATACAGTAAAGAAGAAATCGAACTGGCACTTGCCATCGCTGAAGTAGAGCGTACAATCAAGAATGTAGGCAATTACAAGAACGCACTTCTGACAAGTCCCGAAGAAGAGTTAAGCAGTCTGATGAATGCATTGAAAGGTGGATACACCGCTCCTACTCCCGGAGGTGATCCGATTGCTAATCCGAATGCTTTACCAACCGGACGTAATATGTATGCTATCAATGCCGAAGCAACTCCTACAGAATCCGCTTGGGAAAAAGGTATCGCTTTAGCCAAACAAACGATTGATACTTACAAGCAACGTCACAATGATTCAATCCCTCGTAAAGTGAGTTATACTCTCTGGTCTTCCGAATTTATAGAAACCGGTGGGGCTACTATTGCTCAAGTACTGTATATGCTGGGAGTAGAACCTATTCGTGACGCATTCGGTCGTGTCAGTGATCTAAAACTGATTCCTTCAGCCGAACTGGGACGTCCACGTATCGACGTAGTAGTTCAGACTTCCGGACAACTCCGTGATATCGCCGCTTCCCGCCTCTTCCTGATTAACCGTGCAGTAGAAATGGCTGCGGCAGCGAAAGACGACAAGTTTGAAAATCAGGTAGCCGCCAGTGTGGTAGAAGCTGAAAGAGTGTTGACCGAAAAAGGTGTCAGTCCGAAAGATGCCCGCGAAATGGCTTCTTTCCGAGTATTCGGAGGTGCTAATGGCATGTATGGTACAGGAATTCAAGGAATGGTGGAATCCGGCGACCGCTGGGAAAGTGAATCGGAAATTGCAGATACTTACCTCAACAATATGGGAGCCTTCTACGGTGACGAAAAACACTGGGAAGTCTTTCAGAAATTTGCCTTTGAAGCAGCATTGAACAGTACAGATGTTGTCGTTCAGCCCCGCCAAAGTAACACTTGGGGAGCATTGAGCCTCGACCACGTATATGAATTCATGGGAGGTATGAATCTTGCCGTACGCAATATTACCGGTAAAGACCCGGACGCTTATCTTAGCGACTACCGGAACCGCAACAACATGAAAATGCAGGAACTTAAAGAAGCAGTCGGTGTAGAAAGCCGTACAACGATTCTGAATCCTACCTATATCAAAGAGAAAATGAAAGGCGGTTCTTCTGCTGCAAGCGAGGTTGCCCAGACTGTAACGAATACGTATGGCTGGAATGTGATGAAACCTACTGCCATCGACAAGGAACTTTGGGATAACATATATGATGTATATGTGAAAGACGAATACAAACTGAATGTAAAAGACTTCTTTGAAAAACAGAATCCCGCAGCTTTACAGGAAGTGACTGCCGTGATGATGGAAACTGCCCGCAAAGGATATTGGAAAGCTTCTCCGGAACAACTTTCCAATATTGCCAAGCTGCATACAGACCTTGTCAGACAGTTCGGTCCTTCGGGCAGCGGATTTACCGGAGACAATGCCAAATTACAGCAGTTCATCGCCTCTCAAGTAGATGCGCAAACCGCAGCCAACTACAACAAAGAACTGAAACAAATGAAACAAGCCACCCTGGACGGAGAAGCGACCAAAGGAGGCATGGTATTGAAGAAACAATCGAGCGATGCCGTACAAGGGGCACAGGAAGAGCAAAACTCTTTGAATGGAGGCCTTATCGCAGGTATTGTTCTGGTAGCATTTGTTGTCATGCTGCTAATACTTAAAAAGAAACGGAAAAAGTAATGTAATATGGAGTTAATCATTCACATATTAATGCTGTTTATCGTGATTAACTGCAGTTTCAAACTCAGTTTCTGGAAACTTTGGCAAACCGTAATATACAGCCTGATAGCCGGTCTTTTTGTAGCCGGCACCTGGCAGTATGCTATTCTCCAGTCAAAGACACAGATTGCTGATTATCTGCAGAACACGGAAGCATTGCAAAACATGGCTATTATCATAACGCTTGAGTCAGCACTCTGCTTCGGCTATTGCGTGGCTTTCCTGCGCGGACTTTATGGTAAGAAGAATTTATGGTGGGCGGAATTACTTCGCTGGTATCCCAGCTTGTTGCTCTTCCCCGTATTATTCTACTATCTCACAGAAGCTATCTTCCGGTTACCTGGCGTAGACTTTTCAGTGACAGCCTGGTCACTTGCAGGGATAGTGGTTATCGCCATCCCATTATTAAGCCGGCTGATGAAGTATCTTGTACCCGAAGACGATCTCCGGTTGGAAGTTCATTTCCTTGTCAGCTTATTCATCTGTATCCTCGGACTACTGACCACTGTCAATGGGAAAACGACCTATGCTGCCACCGAGGAGGCACTCAACTGGAAAGCGATTATCTTGTCCATCGGTCTGTTCGTTGTCCTGTTTCTCATTGGATTTGCCTGGAACAAGCTGAAATGGCCTTTATTACAACGTAAAGAATTAAAAAAAAGAAGTAAAATCAATCAATAAAATATTATATGGAACTCATCTCTAAACTTTTATTCTGGGTAGCGAACAGTTTACTTATACCCGATATCATTATTTTGCTGTGCCTGTTCGTTCGTTCACTTATTTTGATCGGAGGCACCTACAACATGTACATGACCAAACGTAAAAATGACAAAGCACTGGACCAACTCATTAAAGATGCACGGATAGACGATCTGAAAGCAGCTTTACCCGACAAAGACAATTCACTATATATGGGTTATCTCCGCGATCTGCTCTACCATCCGGCCAGTGCAGATTACTCTGACTTCCTGATAACAAAATTCGAGAATGAAGCAGAGAAAGATGTGTCTCTTTCTAAAATGCTGGCTAAGATAGGTCCGGTTCTCGGATTGATAGGAACATTGATTTCCATGAGTCCGGCACTTGTTGGACTTTCTACAGGAGACATCTCCGGAATGGCATATAATATGCAGGTAGTATTTGCAACGACCGTTGTAGGTCTGGTTATTAGTGCTGTAGGATTGATATCCATGCAGTTCAAACAACGTTGGTATGCCAAAGATGTCAACAACCTCGATTATGTATCAAGAGTATTAAACGAAACAACCGGAGAGTCCAATAATGAAAAGAAATAGAAGAGTCAGCAAATTCCTCAAAGAAGAGGATACCGACCCGCTAAGTGTAGTAGTAAACTTGTTCGACGTAGCGATGGTATTTGCCGTGGCATTGATGGTAGCAATGGTGATGCACATGAATATGACGGAAGTTTTCGGACAGGAAGATTTCACCATCGTGAAGAATCCTGGTAAAGAAAATATGGAAATCATCTCCAAGGAAGGAAAGAAAATCAACACTTACAAGCCTTCCGGTCAGAAAGAGGAGGATTCAGGGAAAAGAGGAAGAAAAGTAGGGATAGCCTACGAACTGGATAACGGTGAGATTATTTATGTTCCGGAATAACCATTAAAAGTATATTTCCTACCAATAATCAATAGTATCGGGCAGGACAATCCTATTCAGGCATTGTCTGCCCTTTATTTCTTTCATTTTACATTGATAACTATCAGAACAAAACATGGTTTCTTCTTTATCAAAACCCGACAAAAGACACACACATTATCGCAGAAATCTACTAATCATCTGCCTGTTATTAGGTATCGTTCTCATTACTTTCTGCTTTTTGCTTTGCCAGCACGACAGTCAGGATATGGACTGCGATTGCTTAAGATGCCTGTTAAGTGCTCCTCCCCAGGAGGGAGAGTATCTCTACAACCGTTATCTGCTCCTCATCAGTGTTCTCTGCTTCTTGTTAATATTCCTGCCCATTTATATATTCGAACATCGACAACATATAAAAAGGAAATAAAAAACAAGCCACCGAAATGAGTCACTCATTCCGATGGCCTATCCCCTTTAAACACCTTTAAACAAAATGAAAATATGCCTCATATACTAACTAAACTAACTAACCCTCGAGGCATATTTTAAAAGAGACTGTCGCATCAACCTCTTTTTATTGTAGATAGCTTTCGCTCTCTAATCTTATTTACGAGCTTCAGCAATATAGCCGAGAGCTTCTTCACATTTTGCAGTGACATAAGCCCAGTCTTCTGCTGCTACCTTATCTTTCGGGAACAGTTTAGAGCCCATACCTACGCAGAATACACCGGCTTTAATCCATGCAGTCAGGTTTTCTTTAGTAGGTTCTACTCCACCTGTTACCATCAGCTTAGACCATGGCATCGGAGCCATCAAACCTTTCACGAAGTTAGTTCCGTAAACATCACCCGGGAATACTTTGCAAAGATCGCAACCTACTTCCTGCGCAAAACCAACTTCTGACACAGAACCACATCCCGGAGTATAAGCTACCGAGCGACGGTTACATACCTTAGCAATTTCAGGGTTGAACAACGGACCTACCACGAAGTTAGCACCCAGTTGCAGGTACATAGCAGCAGTAGCCGGATCAACGATAGAACCGATACCGATTGCCATTTCAGGGCATTCTTTTGCTGCGAATTTAACGATTTCAGTAAATACTTCCTGTGCAAAGTCACCACGGTTTGTGAATTCGAAAGCACGAACACCACCGTCATAACAAGCCTTTACTACTTTCTTTG
>OWJJ01001882.1_pt1 | contig 11082 bp, 5 predicted proteins | sample 1732811 | NCBI WGS metagenome assembly OWJJ01 (sample SAMN05065756, study PRJEB22554) | human gut metagenome | biome: ENVO:2100002; feature: ENVO:00000062; material: ENVO:00002003 | host: Homo sapiens | place: USA
ATCCTCTGACCCGCGACAACGCGGCGCTGCTGATCTACAACGCTCTGGACATCGAAATGATCCAGAAGTACGAGAACGGCTACGCAATTGCCTTTGGGGATCACCGTACCCTGCTGTCCACTAAGTACGGCGTGTACAAGGTGGAGGGCGTGGTCACCGGCAACGAGTGGGCCCAGCTGGAGGATACCGACAGCGAGGATTCCCTGGCCACCGGCAAGACCAAGATGGATCACGTAAAGGTCTACAAGTCCACCACCAGCAACACCGTTGTGGGCGAGTATGAGGAGGAGAAGAACCCCGTTATCTTCAACGTGTCCACTCCCGTCGACATGCTGGGTCAGACTGTGACCATGTATGTGCGCAAGACTACCGTTCTGGCCAACTCCGAGGTTCTGGGCGTGTATGTGAACGGCAACAACAACGTGGTCAAGACCACCGCCGACACCCAGGACACCATGAAGGACTTCCTGAAGGGTACCGGCCTGAGCGTGGACGGCGATACCGCCTACTACGTCAACTACGGCGTAATGAAGGACGAGGCTGCCGCCACCAAGGCCATGGGCTTCGAGTCCGGCGACCGCTTCAACAGCGTGAAGGGCAAGACCAACGGCTACGGCGTGGAGCTGACCGCCATCGACAACGATAACGACGGCGAGGTTGAGTACGTGCTGTACCTCCAGGAGACCCTGTCCCAGGTCATCGCCAAGAGCGACTCCAAGGAGACCACCACTCTGAACACCTTCAACTCCAACAAGGCCATTGACAACGAGGACATCGTGACTGAGGCCGACCTGGCTGAGGGCGACCTGGTTCTGACCGTCTCCTACGGCGGCCGCTACTATGTCTCCGAGCCCCAGGTGATCACCGGCCAGATGGAGTCCTATGCTGCCAACAAGGAGAAGGAGCAGACCATCACCGTGGGCGGCACCGAGTACCACCCCTCCTACATCCAGTACAAGGCTGACACCGCTGACAACACCTATGAGTTCGACGTGCTCAAGTGCGACAACGGCGGCGTGGAGTTCGACTCCGACTACGACTTTATCCTGGACAGCAACGGCAACGTCATTGCCTACCGTCCCTCCGAGCAGGGCCTGTACGACTACGCCCTGGTTCTGGACTCCGGCTATGAGCCCGGCGCCTTTGCCTCCGATGCCTCCGGCAAGATCAAGGTCCTGCTGGCCGACGGCACCGAGGGCGTCTACACCCTGAACTTCTCCGCCTCCGCCAAGAACGTGGGCGAGCAGGTTGCTGACGTTCTCACCACTAACAGCCATACTGAGAAATACAGCAAAAATCAGGGCATTCAGGAGCTGAAGGGCTTCCTGGGCACCTCCGACTCCGACAACTCCGCTACCGCCCCCTGGAAGACTCCTGTTGAGACTGGTAATACCGGCGCCTTTGTCAACAAGAACATTGATACGACTGGTACTGCTGGTATCAACGACGCCGACTACAAGGACGGCCGCGCTGCTGGCTATGTCATCGCCTACTCCCTGAACGATGACAATGTGCTGACCATTAAGTCCATCGTGGGCAGCAACGACGAGGTTTCCGTGGTGACCGACGTCTTCAACCCCGCCGACGTGAAGCAGCAGACCATGAGCAGCGCCTATGAGACCGGCGCCGCCCGTATCCGCTACAACAGCAACAACAGCCAGATCACCGTAGACAAGAACACTGTGGCCTTCTATTATGACAACAGCACTCCCAGCGATATCACCTACGGCGTGGCTGTCGGCTACAATGAGATGGCTCATGTGGATAACAACAAGATTGTTTCCGCCCGCTTCCTGGACAGCAAGTCCACCCTGGCCTCCACCGTGCTGTTTGACGCCAAGGGCGTGGCCGTGGAGAAGGACTATGCCTTCGTTCTGAGCCGCAGCAGCGTGGACAGCAAGTATGCCACCCTGAACGTGGTTCTGATGGATGGCACTGTGACCACCCTGAAGATCACCCGCAACGACTACAACAGTATCTTCAACACCTCCGACGATTTCAGCATTCCCTATGCCTACACCACTGACGGCAACGGTGTTTCCGACCTGACCAAGCCCAACTTCTCCAGCGATGACAACCAGGCCAGCAACCTGGAGATCGTCCGCGGCTATGCCCGTCAGCTGCGCACCGGCACCGTGGCCCTCTACACCGACAAGACCATGACCAACCTGGTTACCGGTACTTACGGCGACGGCACCTTCACCTATGAGAACAACATCTGGAACGTGGAGGACGTGGACAACAGCTATGAGAAGGCTCCTGTCGGCTCCTTCTCCGAGAACGTGGGCCGCGAGGTTGTCATGGTCATCGACAGCGACAAGAACATTGTCCGCGCCGCCTACATTCTGAGCACCCTGGACGGCGTGTATGCCGCCAATGCCAACATTACTGTTCAGCCTGCCGCGAACTCCAATATTACCGAGAACCAGGCGCTGACCCTGTCTGTGACCGCCACCGCTCCCGGCACTCTGAGCTACGAGTGGTTCAAGAGCGCTGACAACAGCACCAACACCCCCAACGACGACACCTCTCTGGTCAATGTGGCTGGCTACACCGGCGCCAAGACCAACACTCTGAGTGTTGCCGCCAACACCCTGTCTGCCGGTTCCCACTACTTCTATGTGAAGGTGACCAACACCGAGACCGGCAAAATCGAGAGCGTCGTGGTCAGCAATCTTGCCACTGTGACCGTGGGTACTTACACCGCCAAGACCATCAGCTACAGCACTGCGGATGCCGCCAAATTTGCTGTTTATGCCGGCAACAGCCAGACTCCTCTGACCGAGGAGGACAGCCGTTCCGGCAAGCAGGTGACCATCCCCGCTGATGCCACCACCGTTGCGATCCAGAACTCTGACTGGAATGCTGGAGAAAACTACGCCTTTAATGGCAAGAACTACGAAGTGGATTCCGACAAGTGCATCACTGTAAATGTGGGTGATCTTTCTAACGGTGACACCCCGATTAGCTCCAGCAATTTCACTCGGGTGTATAAGGCTACCTATGAGGTTCCCGGCGCTCCCTATACAAGCGCTGCGGCTCCCGATGCCGAGTTCGATGCTACCTCTGTGACCGCTCCTGCGGTACCTGCTGCTGAGACTGGCTACCAGTTCCTGGGCTGGTATGATGCCACCAACAGCAAGGTTTACAAGCCCGGCGCTACTGTGACTCTTGGCGGTAGCGATGTTACTCTGACCGCTGTGTACGGTTCCACCGTCATGGAGGCTGGTGCTAACGATAAGAGCGCTTCCGACGGTCTGGCCACCGCGCAGTTTAAGTTTGACATCTCTGCTGACATCAGCGCCAAGATTACCAAGCTGACTGCAACTGCCAGCACTGTTGGCGGTGCGACTCTGGGAGGTGGCAAGGACACCAATTCCGTTGCCTTTGCTTCCAACGAGATTGCCCTCACCTTCACGAGCGATGGCGTTGACCTGAGCGGAGCCGCTACGGGCAATACCATTACCTTCAGCATCACTATCTCCTATGAGGCTGGCGGTACGCTGACCCCTGGTGATATTACCTACACTTACGCCTGACCATATTGAAACATCCCCCCGGGCTATGCCCGGGGGGATGTTCTATTTCACCGCGAAATAATGGTATTTGGTGCCGCTGTAGTTCATATAGGAGCGGTTCCGGCTGTCCTGGGTAACGGCGAAGCCGCTGGCCTGGATCTGGATGGCGGGCGTGCATGGTCCGTTGATGTCCTGATAGAACACTGGCCAGCCGTCTACCGCCAGGCCGCCGCTGATGCTTTCGCCGCCGTTGCTTCCATAGCGGTTGCCAAGCGCCATCTCCACCAGAACCGCCCTGGGCCGGAATCCCAGGTGAATCGTGCGGCTGGCGGCATTGTCGCCGGTATAGGCTCCTGTGCTGATCTCGGCCTTCTCCCGTTCCAGCCGCTCCGCCTGGGCCTTGGCGGCCCGTATGCCTGTGTCGATCCTGGCAAAGTCCTGATTGAAGTCCGTCCGCAAAAAGTTGTCGGACGGCTCCCATTGGTGCAGTTGATAGTGTTCCGTATAATTTGCCATATTTTTTACATCTCCTCCCCACGTAGGGACACCCCACTATCCGCCGCATGCCCAAACCCGGACAGTCTACAGCCGTGTTTGGAGGTTCCGTCTACCAAATGTCTACCACCTGAGGCCCTGAAACCCTTCTGGTTTCAGGGCCTCAGCCCTTTTTCCCTGTCAGGATTGTCTACCAAATGCCTACCAAGTAAACCTTTTCATGCCGTCACCGAGTTTTTTAGGTGAAAACGAGCAGATATTTGTACCTATTTCTCCTTTGTAAGGGGCGTCATACTTGACTGAAACGCGCAGTCGTGAGTAGGATGCCCCGAAAGCTCAAAATTTAGAAGGAGGAATTCCAAACATGAGAAACCTCAAGCGGACTCTCAGCCTGGCTCTGGCCTCCGTCATGCTCGTGGGCATGATGAGTGTTGGTGCCAGCGCGGTGAACGCGAGCGATTTCACCGATGCGGATGAGATCGTAAACAAGGACGCCGTTTCTACCATGACTGCCCTGGGCATCATCAATGGTAAGGAAGACGGCAGCTACTTTGACCCCACCGGCAACGTGACCCGTGCCGAGATGGCCAAGATGCTCTGCGTCGCCATCAACGGCGGTGTGGATCCCGTGCTGGGCGTCAAGGACACCCCCACCTTTACCGACATCAAGGGTACCTGGGCAGAGTCCTACATTGAGTACTGCGCCGCCAACGGCATCATCGCTGGCCGCGGCAACAACAAGTTTGATCCTACCGGCACCGTGAGCGCCACCGAGGCCGCCAAGATGCTGCTGGGCGTGCTGGGCTACAGCGCCGAGAAGTCCGGCCTGGTGGGCAACGACTGGGCCATCAACACCAACGTGCTGGCCAACCAGAACGGTCTTTACAAGAAACTGTCCAATCTGAACGCCAACACCCTGCTGACCCGTGACAATGCCGCCCAGATGATCTACAATGCTCTGGACGCCGACATGGTTGAGCTGAACGCCGCTGGCAACTACACCACCAGCCAGTACAGCTACACCGGCACCGAGTCCGTCGTGACCGGCACCGAGCGCGTGTGGGTGCTCACGATCAAGGAGAACAACTGCACTGATTCTGGGATCAAGGCTGCTGTTGATGCCCTGAGCGGCTCCGTGTACAACAGCCGCAGCGACGCTGACGAGACCGTGAAAGAGGTCGCTGGCGCTGAGTTCAACAAAGTTAAGTACGCTCTGGAGCAGAAGACCCAGAATGTTTACGGCGAGAACACCGTGACCAAGTACGCCGACGAGACCATGGGCCACAAGTACCTGTCCCTGATCACCGACGGCGACGCCGTGCTGACCGACGTGGAGAAGGACAGCAAGGGCACTTACACCCTGTACATGAACGGCATCACCACCAAGGGCCAGTACACCAAGGTCGAGGGTGACTACAGCAACCTGATCGGCCAGAAGGTCGAGGTTCTGTATAAGGACCGCGAGAATGTGTACGGCGTCTATGCCTCCACCGACAGCTCCCTGATCGTGGAGAGCACTGCTGGTAAGGTTGGTACTCTCAGCAATAATGAGGTCAAGATTGACGGCACCACCTACAAGGTGGACAGCAATGTGACCACCACCGCTCTCTACACCGGTAAGCTGATTGACGGCCTGAATGTGGGCAGCAACAAGGCCGCCGCTGTGAAGGCTTACGACAACGACGACAACGGCAAGATCGACACCGTTGTTTACGTCCCCTTCACCGCCGCCAAGGTGACCTACGTGGGCGAGAAGTCCTTCAACACCGATGTTAACACCAATGTTAAGTTTGAGGACGTGAACGCTTACGACGACATGGCCAAGAACGACTATGTCATCAAGAGCGACGCCGCCAACACCGTGGATGACACCGATACTTATGTCCTGGCTGAGACGGTCAAGGGCAAGATCGAGGCCACCAAGAGCGACTCCGTCCGCATTGACGGTACCTGGTACAACTATGTTACCACCACTCCCGACAAGGATCTGGCTCTGGACAGCACCGTGAAGGCTGCTGTGCTCAACGGCTACATCGTGAAGTCCGAGGTTGTCACCTCCAGCCACGAGCTGCAGGATTACGCTGTGATCGTGAACACCGACAAGGATATCAACGGCTTCCAGGCCAAGCTGCTCTTCGCCGACGGCACCACCAAGGTGGTTACCACCGATAAGGACTACGGTAACGGTAAAGGTGGCGAGAAGTACGGTAACGCTCTGGTGACTTACGAGGTCAAGAAGGGCGATTACGTCCTGGACAAGGCCAAGACCAACTCCGGCGACGCCGACAAGGCTGGCTTCGACAAGATTGTGACTGGCAAGTATGTCAACGACTCTGGCAAGGGCAAGATTAACGGCGAGAGAATCGCGGACGACGCCGTGATCTTTGTGAAGGATAGCGCGGGCAAGTTCTCTACTATGGCTGGTTCCGACTTTGCCAAGTACAGCACTAGCTCTGTAAAGACCCAGAATATCACTGCTTACGCTAACAAGGACAACTCCACCGGTTACAACAGCATTGTCCTGGCTTACGTAGAGCTGGACGCGAAGGTTAACTCCATCACCAGCAACTACGGCTATGTGACCAGCGCCGTGTCCACCACCAAGAACAAGGACGGCGAGACCGTGTCTTCCTTCACCTTCTGGGATGGCGCCACCGAGCACAAGGACATCATGACCGATGAGAAGGTTTCCCTGTCCAAGGGCGACATCTTCACCTACGAGGAGAACAAGAACGGCAGCTACACTGTCACCGAGGTCGACAACCTGCTGCGCACTGCCATCATTGCCTACAACGAGAAGAACGGCGATATCCGCTTCACCGACGCTTCTCTGAGCGACAAGGGCAGCAATGTCAACGCTGAGATCACCAAAGATACCGTTATCATCGGCATCAACAGCGATGACAAGGCCGGCGTTGAGGGCGCGGTGCCCACCATCGCCATCGAGACTGATAAGTCCGGTGTTTACCAGGCCAACGCCTACTATGTGATGGGCGCCGGCGACGAGGTGAAGCTGCTGGTGGTTGACACCTACGGCAACATCCCCGCGGTTGACAGCGTCATCACTGTGACGGACCCTTCCAACCTGAAGGACACTTGGAATAAGTATACTGATGTCCGCCTGGATGCCAGCAAGATTTCCAAGGCTGAGAGCGTAAATGTGCCTGCTGGCAAGACTCTGACCCTTACTGGTACTAACGATACCAACAAGCTCACTGTAACGGTTGAGAGTGGCGCTACTCTGAAGGTGAACGCTACTCAGATTGCGGACGGTAAGCTGGAGATTACGCTGAAGGCTGGCGGTGCGGTTGTGCTCTCCGACGGCAGCGTGCTGGGTAAGGACGGAATTGTTTCCTGTAACTCCGATGTGACGATTGCCAAGACTGCTTCTGGCGTTTCTTACACTACCTCCGGCGTGGTGACCATTGGTGATAATTACAGCTTCTCCGATTCCAACACCTTTGTGCTGAACGGCTCCGTTGTTGGTGCAAAGGAGGGGGTTAAGATTACCATTGGAGGCACTGCTCCTACCGGCACCGGTGTCGGAGCTGACGATAACTTCTACAGCGCCGCTGGGAGCACCTCTACCCAGGGTACCAAGGAAGCGTTGCAGAACAATTCCACCTATGTCTGGGGTACGGTTTACACCGATGGTAGTGGTACTACTGGCATGGGCTGGGTGAAGCAGTAAAGCAGAACAAAGCATTACTTTTCACTTGTTAAAAGGTAAGAGCCGCCCCCGATTGGGGGCGGCTCTTTTTGTTAGTGGAAAGCTATATAGTGGTAGCTCATTCCGGATTGGTTTGCGTCCGCGTAGAATCTGCCCTCTATCAGGTCGCCGCGGGCCACCCGTATTCCGCTGCTGGTGATCTCCACCAGGTTTCCATCCCGCATGGTGACTGGTGCTCCTTGCAGCGCCAGTCCGCCATAGGTATACATGTCGGACTGCATTGCGCCGTCCTGCCTTACCACAAAGACTGCCCGGGGCGATACCCCCAGCGAAATATCCCGACTTCGGGCGTCATCCCCTGTATAGCTTCCACTTAGAATCTCAGGCTTTAAGGCCAGTGCTTTATCCAGCACACGGAAATCCTCGTTGAAATCCGTGCGCAGGAAATTGTCCTCCGGCTCCCACTGGTGCAGGTGATAGTGTTCCGTATAAGCTGCCATTTTCATTCCTCCCGCAGGGGGGGCGGGCAGTGCCTTTGCTGTACTGGAAAACGCGGCCCCTGCGGGAAAGGAACCCCGCGTCCGGCTGTCTACCGGACGCGGGGGTGGCCTTGCCTGCGGAGGGGGTAATATAGATGGCAAACTATACAGCGCACTATCACCTGCACCAGTGGGAACCGGAGGACAGCTTTTTACGGAGAGACTTCAACGAGGATTTTCAGAAAATTGACGCGGGCCTCGCCGGACGGGGAGATTGCAGCCTTCTGTTCGGCTCTTATGGGGGGGCGGGAACTTGCGGCCCGTCCGAGCCTACCGTACTTACACTGGGGATTCCAGCCAAGGCGCTTTGGGTAAGCTGCGGTTCACGCCACGCTGTCTTTCTGAGGGGGAACACGCAGGCGGTTAATTTCAGCACCAGCGATGGAGAGCTGCTTGAGGTGGAGTGGACGCAAGACGGCCTGAGCTGGAAGCTGGGGGGAGGACTTTACAATCACGACTACCAGCAGCTCAATGAAAAGGGAACCACCTATTATTACGCGGCGCTATACCAAGAAAGCAAGGAGGCCCCGGGAAATACCCGGGGCCTCCTTGCTTCTTGGGGTTTGGTGATCAGAACTCAGCGGATAGTGAAGGTCCCGCCAATCAGCTCATCGCCGGTGGTCGTATTGACAATCGTCCAAGTATAAGTGCCATCGACAAGCGCCTTATCGCTCATCTCATAGCCCTTGGAGGAATTATTGATGCCTTCACCAATGACCTGCACATAGAAGTAATGGAAACCAGTGGTCACACCTTTGGCATCTTCCTTGTACATCAGATTACCCTTGCTGTTCTTGATGGACAGAGCAACATCCTGAGCATCCTTGTCAGTAATGCGGAAGGTGAAGAACATGTTGTCGGTGATTTCACCGCCGATGTCATCCTTCTTATCCTCAGGCATCTTGGTCAGAACATAGGCACCATTGGCTTCGCTGCTCAGATCAGAGGCGTTAACAACGGTAGCAGTATTTACACCGCTGCCGGAAATCTCAGCCTTGTCGCTGCCGGAGGAGGTGGTGGAGCCGTAGAAGATGGTGACGATCTCGCCGTTCTTCACGATGGCGGTAACCGTCATGCCCTTCTCCACATCACTCAGAGAGCCAGTCTCGATCTTCTTGCCCTTGGTGACGGCATAGACCTCGACATCGTCGGAAACAGCGTAGCTCTTGCCGCCCAGGTCGATGATACCATCCTCGGCCTCAGCCTTGACCTCCATGCCGGGAAGCTGATAGGTATCATCGGTAGTGACCTTGCTGTACTCCTCACAGGCGGAGGCGTCCAGAATCTCGTTCTCAGCATCCGCATAGGCGATAACGTTCAGCAGAATATCGGTCTTCAGGACATTGCCGCTGGGATAGCTGTCCTTCAGCTCCTCATCCATCTTGACAGTGGTGATCTCACCGTTGACAACAGCCTTGTACTCGTAGTAGGTGTTGTCGCTGTCCTTCACCTTGGTGCCGGCCTTGGAGCTGAGGACATACACGATGTCGTCAGAGCTCGCGGACACATCGGAGATGAAGACCATGGTAGCCACAGTGCTACCGCTCTTGCAGTAGTAAACAAAGTTGCCGCTGTTGTCCTTCAGGTCGGGAGCATTGGCATAGCCGGTGTAGGACTTATAGGTGGCCTTGCTGCCGGTGCCGGTCTGCACCAGGAAGACGGTCTTGCTGTTGGCGTAGACAGTCTCAGTGTCCAGAGTCATGGCGGACTCGCCCTTGTTGATCTCGACCTTCTTGTTCTCGGCCAGACCAGAAGTGCTGGCGGTCTTGATGGTGTAGATGTCCTTGGAGTTCTTGCTGTACTCTACGATGTAGCCCGGCAGTTTATCCAGTTCTTTCTTCTTAGCATCAAAGCCGTCGCCTTTCAGGCAGTCCTCGTCGAGCTCGGCCTCGACCACGGTGCCGTCGGCCAGCAGAAGCTTGGCATAGTAGGAGCTCTCGTCGTCATAGCGGCCCTTATCGGCACCGGTGTTCACGACGTAGGCGTAGTCGCTGGAGGCCTTGGATACGTCGACCTTAATGACATACCCATAGGAATCCAGGTACAGGTCCAGCACGCTGTCGACCTTGACATCACCCTTATTGGACATCTTCGCGCTGTACTTGTAGGTCTCGCCGTCAGCCACGAAGCTGGAATCGCCGGTGGTCTTGGTGACCTCGACGCCCTCAACCACCTCGGCCAGGGTCATGGTCTGGATCTCACCATCAGCCATGGTGTAGAGAACCACGTCGTCCTTCTCGAAGGACTCAGTCTCAAACTTCTTGCCGTCCACGGTGACATAGCGGTCATCGCCGTCCTTCGCGGCGGTAACCTTGGAGATCTCGCCCACGTAGGTGTTGATGACCACCAGGGTCACGTTGTCGTCGTTGTCCACAAAAGCCTCGACCAGAACGCCGTTGCCGCCGAGCTCGTCGTCGCTGTTGCCCTTTTCGATGGTGAAGGTGCCATTGGCCTTGCCGTCCTCGGTCACATCCACAGTAGTGGTCTTATCCAGGCCCAGGTCGGAGTACAGGGTCTTGGAGCTGACCTTCTCGGAGTAAGAGGCGTCGGCGGTGGAAGCATAGGTGCCGATCTCCTTGGTGCCGTTCTTCCACTGGTCGGAGGGACGGCCGAAATCGTCGTGGTTATTGCTGTTCAGGGTCAGGTCAGAGAAGTACTTCTCGCAGAACTGCTGCACCTCGTCCTTGTCGCCCTTCACGGTGCGGTAATCATCGGTCGTGCTGTTGGCGACCTTCACGGGGGCGGAAGCGCCCACGATAACCTGCATGCCGTCGGAGCCGATGACAGTGGTGCCCTTGTTGGTGTAGTACACAGTGTCGGCTGTCTCTTATACACATCTCCGAGCCCACGAGACGCGTAG
>OWJJ01001885.1_pt1 | contig 11069 bp, 10 predicted proteins | sample 1732811 | NCBI WGS metagenome assembly OWJJ01 (sample SAMN05065756, study PRJEB22554) | human gut metagenome | biome: ENVO:2100002; feature: ENVO:00000062; material: ENVO:00002003 | host: Homo sapiens | place: USA
CTGTTCTTACACGGCTAGCTACACGAGGTGCAACGTCACGGCCGATGGAAGAAGCACCGAACAGCATGATTTCGGGATCGAATTTTTTGATTACTTCTGTAACAGCTTTTGTGTAAGGTTCTGTTACATATTCTTTCAGGTAAGGGTGGTCAACCAGAACTACTTTGTCTGCGCCGTAGTGATACAGTTTTTCTACTTCGCCTTCGATTTCGCTGCCCAGCAGGACTGCGTATACATCGTCTTTCAGATCTGCTTTCAGTCTTGTAGCTTCACCGATCAGTTCCAGACCTACGTTCTGTACTTTGCCGTTTCTCTGTTCCACTACTACAAAAATACCATTGCTCATGGGAATTTTCCTCCTCAAAAAATATTGTTTATTCCGATCATCCGCCGCCTTTTCAGGGAAGGCTTGGAAACCGCAGGTTTCCAACTCCCTTCACGCAGGCGGGATTCATTTCCGCCGCGTGCCGAAAACCAGAGTTTCAAAGCACCTTACAGGTGCTGATGGAACGGTTGGTTTTCCACACACAGCATATCCGATGAAATCCTGATTTCATCGGTGGTTTGCTTTAGCAAACCATTATTAGATGATGAATTTTTCTTCCAGTTTCTTCACGATTGCTTCTACAGCCTGTTCTGCTGTCAGATCTTTCAGGACTGTACCAGCACCCTTCAGTTCTTTTGTGAAGGATTTGTATACGTTTGTGGGGGAACCTTTCAGACCGATCATATCCAGTTCCAGATCGTCTTTCAGCATGTCAAAGCCAAATACTTTGATTTCTTTCTGGTAAGCGTCGAATACGCCGCCTACGGACATGTATCTGGGTTCTGCCAGTTCAGCGATTGCTGTCAGCAGGCAAGGTGTTTTTACTTTTACGATGTGGTAGCCATCTTCGAACTGTCTCTTAACGACTACGTGGTCTTCTGCTGCTTCTACGATTTCTTCTACGTAAGAAACCTGAGGCAGGTGCAGTTTTTCAGCGATCTGGGGACCAACCTGAGCTGTGTCACCGTCGATAGCCTGACGACCTGTGATGATCAGATCGTAGTCCAGCTGTTTCAGAGCTGCTGCCAGGATACCGGATGTAGCATATGTATCGGAACCACCGAATTCTCTGCCGGAAACCAGGATAGCTTCGTCACAGCCCATAGCCAGTGCTTCTCTCAGAGCAACGTCTGCCTGAGGGGGACCCATGGATACGACTGTTACTGTGCCGCCAACCTGTTCACGGATTGTCAGTGCAGCTTCGATACCAGTTTTGTCGTCGTGGTTGATGATGGAAGGAACGCCGTCACGAACCAGTGTGCCAGTTTTAGGATCGATTTTAACTTCTACGGTATCAGGTACCTGTTTGATACATACAACAATTTTCATTGTGATTGAATCTCCTTTCGTTTTCAAACCGTGAGGCTCTGCCTCACACTCCGCAAGCCTTTAAAAAGGCTTGACCTAAACTTGATTGCCGCAAAATTTCATTTTGCGGAAGTCTTGCTTATTAACCGAAAAATGAAACTTTTCCTTGCGCAAAACCTGTTTTGCGCCCAAAGGGTCAAGGGGCGGTGCTCCTTGCAGGGGATTGGGGACAGGGTCCCCAAGGTCTTTCTTATTTCAGTTTCATCCAGTTGGAAATAACGATCTTCTGTACTTCTGCGGTACCTTCGTAGATTTCTGTAATCTTCGCGTCACGCATCATTCTTTCGATCGGGTAATCTCTTGTGTAGCCGTAACCACCGAAGAGCTGTACGCATCTTCTTGTTACATCGCTTGCTGTTGCACCAGCCAGGTATTTTGCCATAGCTGCCAGGTGGCTGTATGCGCCGTGTGCGTCTTTTGTGCATGCTGCTTCGTATACCAGCAGTTTCACTGCTTCTACTTTTGCTGCCATGTCAGCCAGTTCGAACTGTGTGTTCTGCATCTGACCGATTTTTTTGCCGAACTGTTTTCTTTCCATTACGTATTTTACGCATTCGTCGATGGCGCCTTCTGCCAGACCCAGAGCCTGAGAAGCTACACCGATACGGCCGCCGTCCAGTGTCTGCATTGCGATCTTGAAGCCCTGACCTTCTTTGCCCAGCAGGTTTTCTTTAGGGATTCTGCAGTTTTCGAAGATCAGTTCGCATGTTGCGCTACCACGGATACCCATTTTTCTTTCTTTTTTACCGATGGAGAAGCCGGGTGTGTCTTTTTCTACGATAAATGCGGAGATACCTTTTGTACCTTTGGATTTATCTGTCATTGCGATGATTACATATGTATCAGCATAGCCAGCGTTTGTGATGAATACTTTTGTGCCGTTCAGTACATATTCGTCGCCATCCAGAACAGCTGTTGTCTGCTGCATGGAAGCGTCTGTACCTGCGCTGGGTTCTGTCAGACCGAAAGCACCCAGTTTTTCACCTTTTGCCAGGGGTACCAGGTATTTCTGTTTCTGTTCTTCTGTACCAAACATGTAGATGGGACCTGCACACAGGGATGTGTGTGCGGAAACGATGATTGCTGTTGTGCCGCATACCTTAGCCAGTTCTTCTACTGCCATGGAATATGTCAGGTAGCTGCCGCCTGCACCGCCGTATTCCTTGGGGAAAGGAATGCCCAGGAAGCCGTATCTTGCCAGTTTCTTAACGGTTTCCACGGGGAATCTTTCTTCTTCGTCCAGTTCTTCCGCCAAAGGTTTTACTTCTGTTTCAGCAAATTTTTTGTACAGGTCTCTCAACAGTACTTGTTCCTTTGAATAGCCAAACTCCATAATTTGTTTCCTCCTTAAAAACAATTTTGATCGTCATAAAATGTCTTTCTGACATGCAGCGGGGTATTTCTGCATGCCGCTGGTATCAATTATACTTGATAAATCAAGGCTTTTCCAGCATGTATTAAAAAAAATACATCGTTTCCATCAATAAAAACTTTTGTCTTTCAGTGGTTGTACAAACAGGGGACGATAGAACAGATTCCGTCCTCTGCGCACACTTTCCATAAGAGAAATTGCCTTTACCTGTACGGTAAGGTTTTCCAATTTCACCTGTTTCTGCACATCGGCAAACCCACGATACGGTTCTACCTCACGTCCCAATGTGATATGAGGGCTCAAACCTTTTTTCTCTCTGGCAAATCCCTGTTTGCCCAGAGAAATTTCCAGCTGCTGAAACAGCCGCTGAAGGGGTGCGCTTTTCTCCACCCCTGCCCACAGGATGCCTTCCCGACCTCTGGGAAAAAATCCCAATCGATCCAGCTTCAGTTCAAAGGGGCGATTCCGTCTGGTGGTTTCCATCATGGCCTGTACCACATCGTCTACTTCTTCCGGTCTGATTTCCCCCAGAAAATGCAAGGTCAGATGGAAATTTTCCTTAGGCGTATAATTCCCCTTGCGGCAAAGTTCTGCCGCCTGCTGCTGTGCCCCTTCCAGGGCGTCCTTCACTTCTTCTTCCAGTTCAATGGCAACAAATGTCCGCATGCTTCCTCCTTTCTGTAAAAAAGGACGGCGAGACCCCTTCTTTTGGAAAGAGCCGTGCCGTCCCTTCATAAAATACAAAACTTCTTATTTTACAAGAGCCATTGCTCTTTCCACAACCTGTTCTACGGTGAAACCGAAATCTTTGAACAGGGTGCCTGCAGGTGCGGATGCGCCGAAACCATTCATGCAGATCACGTCGCCGTCCAGACCTACAAATTTATGCCAGCCAAAGTCTGCCGCTGCTTCTACAGCCAGTCTTGCGCGAACAGCCTTAGGCATAACGCTTTCTTTGTATTCGTCGCTCTGTTCTGCGAACAGTTCCCAGCAAGGCATGCTGATGACTCTTGCTTTCACGCCTTTTGCAGCCAGTTCGTCATAAGCTTTGTAGATCAGTTCTACTTCGGAACCGCTTGCCATGAGCAGTACATCAGGTGTACCTTCGCAGTCACGCAGGATATAAGCGCCTTTCAGAGCGTCTTTACCAGTGCCTTCCAGTGCAGGCATGTTCTGTCTGGACAGGATCAGACCGGTAGGTGTTGTAGTATGTGTCAGAGCTGCATACCAGCCAGCTGCTGTTTCTCTGGTATCACAGGGACGGAATACCATGTAGTTAGGCAGGCTGCGCAGCATTGCCAGATGTTCGATAGGCTGGTGAGTAGGACCGTCTTCCCCTACGCCGATGCTGTCATGAGTAAAGATGCTGATAACAGGCAGACCCATGAGGGCTTCCATACGCAGACCAGCTTTCATGTAATCACTGAATACGAAGAAACCAGCGATATAAGGTCTTACGCCGCCATGTACAGCCATACCGTTTGCCATAGCTGTCATGGCAAATTCACGGATACCGAAGTGTACGTTGGAGCCAGCGGGGTTTTCTTTGCTGTAGTATTCTCTGTCTTTCATAACAGATTTGTTGGAAGGAGCCAGGTCAGCGCTGCCGCCAAACAGGTTGGGAACAACTTTTGCTACTTTCTGCAGTACTTTTTCGGAAGTTGCACGAGTCGCGATGTCGCCTTCGTCTTTCCAGAAATCTTCGTCATTCAGCAGATCTGCTGCCAGCTTGTCACTGTGCCACAGTTCGTATTCTTTTGCCAATTCGGGGTTTGCTTTTGCATATGCTGCAAACATTTCGTTCCAAGCAGCTTCTTTCTTTGCGCCTTCAGCTGCCCATGCTGCCATGTGTGCTTTGACTTCTTCTGGAACAAAGAAAGGTTCTGTGTAAGTCCAACCCAGATTTTCTTTTGTCAGCTTGATTTCTTCTTCACCCAGAGGTTCGCCGTGAGCGGATGCTTTGCCCTGTTTGTTGGGTGCGCCGTAACCAATCAGTGTGTTTACTTTGATCAGGGAAGGTTTGTCTGTTTTCTTTGCTGCCGCAATAGCTGCTGCGATAGCGTCTACATCGTTGCCGTCTGTTACTTCTGTAACATCCCAGCCATAAGCTTCAAAGCGTTTCATCACATCTTCTGTGAATGCAACATCTGTGCTGCCTTCGATAGTGATTTTATTGCAGTCATACAGTACAATCAGTTTGGACAGACCCATTGTGCCAGCCAGAGAAGCTGCTTCGGAAGCAACGCCTTCCTGCAGGCAGCCGTCGCCGCACAGTGCATATGTGTAGTGGTCAACCACTTTGTATTCAGGTGTATTGAATTTTGCTGCCAGATGGCTTTCAGCCAGTGCCATACCAACGGCGTTTGCGATACCCTGACCCAGAGGACCTGTAGTTGTTTCTACGCCTGCTGTGTGTTTGTATTCAGGGTGACCGGGTGTCAGGGAATTTCTCTGACGGAAGTTCTGCAGATCTTCAATGGTCAGACCATAGCCGAATACATGCAGCAGGGAATACAGCAGTGCGGAGCCATGACCTGCGGACAGTACAAAACGGTCTCTGTCGTCCCATTTGGGATTTGCAGGGTTTGCTTTCATTTCCTTTGCCCACAGTGCATAAGCAGCGGGTGCTGCACCCAGAGGCAGACCGGGATGACCGCTCTTTGCTTTCTGGATCGCTTCTGCGGAAAGGAAACGCAGGGTATTTACAGTCAAGTTATCAATATTCATGTTGTTTTCCTCCCATTTCGAAAATTGCCCTTTCAAAAAAGGGCAATCTTCATCAAAACATATTTTGGTTCACGTTACAAAAAGATGTTTCTTATTTCTTGGGTACGCTTTCCCAGTCTTTCAGGAAACGTTCGATACCGATGTCTGTCAGAGGGTGTTTTGCCATCTGGATCAGTACATTGTAAGGGATGGTTGCGATGTGGCAGCCAGCTCTTGCAGCGTCGATGACGTGCAGAGGGTTACGGATGGAAGCAGCGATGATTTCTGTTTCGATGCCGTGGATATCAAAGATATCAACGATTTCTTCGATCAGAGTCATGCCTACGGAACCAATGTCGTCCACTCTGCCCAGGAAAGGACTTACATATGTTGCGCCTGCTCTTGCAGCCATCAGCGCCTGTGTAGCGGAGAAAATCAGTGTTACGTTTGTTTTGATGCATTCTGCTGTCAGGATTTTAACCGCTTTCAGACCTTCCAGTGTCATAGGGATTTTGATAACGATGTTTTTGTGGATTTTAGCCAGTTCTCTAGCTTCTTTTACCATACCTTCATGATCCAGGCTGATAACTTCCGCACTGATGGGACCATCCACGATAGTTGTGATTTCTTTTACAACTTCTACGAAATCTCTGCCTTCTTTTGCAATCAGGGAAGGGTTTGTGGTTACGCCACAGATGACGCCCAGGTCATTTGCTTCTCTGATCTGATCCACGTTAGCGGTGTCGATAAACATTTTCATGATGCTTCTCCTCTTTCTTTGTATATGATTGTAAACAAGTTACCATTTGCACATATTATGCTGGTTTTATTGTACTGCATAGAAAAGGCAAAAGCAACGGCTTTTCCCCACTTTTTCGTTTTCCGTCAATCTGCCCAAGGTCATAAGACAAGAGAAAAAATCTTTTGTTTGAAACACAAAAAAGAGTAACTGTCCTTACAGGAGGAACAGCTACTCTTTTCATATGCTTATAACAGCCAGCCTTTGACAAAATCGGCAATGCCGTCTTTTTCACAGACATTTTTGTGTCTGATTTCTCTTGTTTCAATGCCCCGGATGGGTGCAGGGATGGCTACGCCGCTGACTTTTTCCATTTCTTTCATCAGTGCAAAAGCGTCGCCGTCTGCGTATTTTTCATCCAACGCAGTCATAACGTCTTTTGTGAATTTGTAAGGGCTTGCGGTGGAAACGATGACCATGGGGTTCTTTGTGCCGCTTTCTGCTCTGTATTTTTCCGCCGCCGCATAAGCCACTGCTGTATGGGTATCCATCACATAGCCTGTGTTTTTGTATACTCTGCGGATAGCGTCAAAAGTTTCCGCTTCATCAGCAAATTCCCCGGAAATCCGTTCTTCTGTGATTTCCGCTGTGTACTTCCCTTCTGCCTGCAAAGCAGCCATTTCCGCCTTTGTCTTGTCCTGTCCACCCATGTGGCACAGCAGGCGTTCCAGATTGCTGGAAATGAGGATGTCCATGGAAGGAGAAACGGTCACATGGAACGCGCGGTTTCTGTCATAAACGCCGGTACGGAAGAAATCATACAATACTTTATTGTCATTGGATGCACAGACAAAATGACCTGCGGGCAGACCCATCTGCGCCGCATACCAGCCAGCCAGAATATCGCCGAAGTTCCCTGTAGGTACTGTAAAGTCCAGAGGTTCTCCCCATTTGATTTCACCCATTTTCACAGCCTGAATATATGCCCAGTAGTAATATACAATCTGGGGCACCAGTCTGCCGATGTTGATGGAGTTTGCGGAGGAGAAACGATAACCTCTCTTTTCCAGTTCGTCCGCCAGTTCTTTGTCAGTGAAAATCTGTTTTACAGCGCTCTGGGCATCGTCAAAGTTTCCTTTGATACCTACTACACAAGTGTTGTCCCCTTCTTGGGTAGTCATCTGCAATTTCTGCACAGGGCTGACACCGTCTTCCGGGAAGAATACCATGATTTTCACACCGTCCACGCCAGCGAAGCCTTCCAGCGCCGCTTTTCCAGTATCGCCGGAAGTAGCTGTCAGGATAACGATTTCCTCTTTCTGTCCCTGACGTTTTGCCGCTGTTTTCATGAGATAAGGCAGGATAGACAGCGCCATATCTTTGAATGCCAGTGTTCTGCCGTGGAACAGTTCCAGATAAAGCATATCCCCTTTTTTCACCAGAGGTACGATTTCTTTTGTATCGAATTTTTCATCATACGCATGTTCGATGCAGTATTTCAGTTCTTCTTCCGTAAAGTCCAGATACAGCTTCAATACTTCATAGGCTAACTGCCGATAATCCATCCCCATAAGTTCTTCGGGAGTCTTGTCCATTTTGGGGATTTCCTTGGGAATATACAGACCGCCGTCGGGGCAGATGCCACGCAGGATGGCTTCTGATGCAGACGCGGTAATGTCTTTGTTTCTGGTGCCTATGTATGTTGTCACTGCCATATTCACTCGCCCTTTCTTCCATGCCGATTTTCAAAGAGAATTGATGATAGTTCTATTGTACGAATATTTTTCCATTTGTCAACCACAATCGTACATTTGTTTTTTATTGAAAGACAATTTTGTATTCTGTATTTCTTATTCCCATTTCCAACCGACGGCGTATTTGTTTTTCAGACGCCCTTTCTGAGTCTTGCCCCAGCCCAAGGGGTAACCATCCACGCAAACCAGCGTCCAGCCGTCTTTTGCTTCCGGCGCTTCCAGTGTTTCCCCTTTCAGATAACGGATGACTCTCTCGTCAGAAAGAGACATGTCCAGCACGTTCTTCACTTCTTCTTTTTTCAGCCCCATGGCAAATGCCTGAGAAGGCTCAAACCGTCCTTTTTTCAATGTGCCCAACTGCCAGCCGCTCCGCAGTACCCGCAGACCTTTGGTAGCAGGCGCCCCTTCCGGCAAAAGACACAGGCTGTCCCCGTAAATCTGAAATGTGCCTTTCCATTTGCCCGTAAGGGTTTCTTTGGCAAACTGACGGAAAGGTTCCAGTTCTTTTTCACCTATGCTGGCTTCTGTGGGTGTACTGCATGGTGTTGGTTCTCCTGTTTTTTGCAGCAACGCCAGAAAATGCCCTTCCCCTTTGATTTTGTGTGGATAGAGCCGCACACATTCTGTCAGGGGCTCACATCCCGGCGCAAAGTCCCAGTTCTTTTCCAGAGGAACCAGCGTAAATTCCGGGTGATTGTCCAGAAATGTCTGGATACTGTCCTCGTTTTCCATTTTGGCGAAAGTACAGGTGGAATAGAGAATCATTCCCCCTGTTTTCAGCATGGAAGCGCAGTGTTCCAGAATATCCGCCTGCTGTTCTCTGCAAAATGTGAGCAGTTCCTCGTTCCAGCTTTTCACCATATCCGGCTCTTTGCGGAACATCCCTTCCCCAGAACAGGGCGCGTCAATCAAAATCTTGTCAAAAAATCCGCCGAACCGTTCTGCCAGCTTCTTTGGCGGTTCACTCATGACAATGGCGTTGGTAATGCCACTGATTTCCACGTTTTTCAAGAGTGCTTTTGCCCGTCCGGCACTGATGTCGTTGGAAATGAGCAGTCCTGTTCCTCCCAGTCTTGCCGCCAGCTGGGTGGTTTTTCCACCGGGTGCCGCACAGATATCCAGCACAAAATCTCCTTCTTTAATGGGGATCATGGCACCAGGTGTCATGGCGCTGGGTTCCTGCAAATAGTACAGCCCCGCGTGGTAATAGGGATGCTTGGCAGGACGTTCCCCTTCTGCGTAGTAAAATCCGCTTTCACACCAAGGTACAGGGGAAAGAGAAAATTCCCCTTTTTCTGCCAGTTCCGCCGGAGAAATTTTCAAAGTGTTTGCCCGCAGGCCGTAGTGTCTGACTTCCTCAAAAGACGCCAGATACGCTTCGTATTCTTCCCCCAGCAATGCTTTCATTTCGTTGATATATGCCAATGGTAATTCCATGTTTTCCTCCTCGTTGTACGTCAACTGCTTCTTCTGCCTACCATCATACGCAAAAAAGAAAAGGGATGCAAGAATTGAACAAAAATTCAAACACCTTTTCTACGTTTTTTCGTCTTTACAAATATACCATGGTCGTATATCATAAATAACGTTAAAAATGACTTGGCAAAAAAAGGAGAGCTCCCATGGAAAAACAGATCTGGAAACCGGGCACCGTATTGTACCCCGTCCCTGCCGTTATGGTATCCTGCGGCAATATGGAGCAGAAAAACATCATCACCGTAGCATGGACAGGCACCATCAATACCAATCCCCCCATGACTTACGTTTCCATCCGTCCTGAGCGTCACTCCTATGAGCTGATTAAGGAAAGCGGAGAATTTGTCATCAATCTGGTCACCAAAGACCTGACTTATGCCTGTGATTTCTGCGGCGTCAGAAGCGGCAGAGATGTGGACAAATTCACTGAAATGCACCTGACAGCCAAAAAAGGGAAAAAAGTAGACTGCCCCATCATACTGGAAAGCCCGGTCAACATTGAGTGTAAGGTAAAAGAAATTGTTCCTTTGGGCAGCCATCACATGTTCCTTGCAGAAGTGGTTTCCGTCAGTGTCAGCGAAAAATATTTCGACAAGACAGGGAAATTCCACTTAAACCGCAGCAAGCCCATCTGCTATTCCCACGGGGGATATTTCACGCTGGGAGAACAGGTCGGCTCTTTCGGCTATTCCGTGCGGAAAAAGGACACACCCAAAACAGGAACCAAACAAAAAAAACGCCGCTCCGGCAAGAAACAGCGGCAGAAATAACAAAAGAGAGCGTATGAATTTTTAAGGAGGCGTATTATCATGCTGCAAATCACAGAAGTAAATATTTTTTCTTTGAGCAAAGACGAAGACGCATGGACCATCGAAGGGGAAATCATTTTTGAGGACGACCTGACCTCTGCTTTTGAAGCGGATTATCTGCCTGATGAAGATGAACTGGAAAACCTGTCTCTGGAATTGGAACTGGATGGTTTTGATACCAAAGTACTGAAAAATATGATCCTGGACGCAGCTAACGACTACGAGGACTGATACAGGAGGCGAGTAAGTATGAGCCTGACCATTTGTCCTGCCTATGACCGACCGGAAGAAGTCAAAGCCCTGTTTCTGGAATATACGGATTTCCTGCTGAAAGCCGATCCATCTTTTGCCGCTTTTCTGGAATTGCAGAATTACGACAGAGAACTGGATCATCTAGAGGAAAAATACGGGATGCCCAAAGGCAGACTGTATCTGGCGCTGGTGGATGATGCCATTGCCGGCTGCATTGCCCTGCGCCCCCTTTCGGATACGGAATGTGAACTGAAACGGCTTTATGTGAAAGATGCCTTTCGTGGTCAGGGCATTGCGGAGCATCTGGTGACTAAACTCATTGACGACGCCAGAGAAATGGGCTATGATGCTATGCTGCTGGATACCCTGCCTTTTTTGAAGGGTGCCCTGCATCTGTATGCCAAACTGGGATTTCAAGAAATCCCGCCCTATAACAACAGCCCCATGGAAACATCCATTTTCCTAAAGCTGGATCTGCATCAATAAAATCAAAACCACCCGTTGAACGGGTGGTTTGATCAGACCCTATAAGGGTCTATCTCTTGTG
>OWJJ01001900.1_pt1 | contig 10998 bp, 7 predicted proteins | sample 1732811 | NCBI WGS metagenome assembly OWJJ01 (sample SAMN05065756, study PRJEB22554) | human gut metagenome | biome: ENVO:2100002; feature: ENVO:00000062; material: ENVO:00002003 | host: Homo sapiens | place: USA
CGGCGACCACCGAGATCTGCACGAGCCTTATCGTCGGCAGCGTCAGATGTGTATAAGAGACAGGAATCGGAGATACCATTCGTGTTTCATTAACCGGAGATCCGTTAGAAGAAATTAAATCAGCAAAACTGATTTTAAGAACTTTAGGGCTTCGTAAAGGTGGCATAGAAGTTGTATCCTGTCCGACCTGTGGAAGAACAAGAATCAACTTAATCGAACTGGCAAATCAGGTAGAGGATATGGTAGCGGACATTCCTTTAGACATCAAGGTTGCTGTTATGGGCTGTGTAGTCAACGGACCGGGAGAAGCAAAGGAAGCCGATATCGGAATTGCCGGCGGTGTGGGAGAAGGACTAATTATAAAGCATGGTCAGATAGACCGTAAAGTACCGGAGAATCAGCTCTTAAGTGAATTAAGAAAGGAACTTTTGAACTGGAATAAGGAGTAGGAAAAATTATGGCAAAACTGTTTTTTGAAGTTTTTCCAACATTAAAGATTACCGGAGAGATGAGTGCACTTTTGAAAGAAACAGAGATTACAAAAGTGGCATCGAATTCCGCACAGAATGCATTGCGGATTTATTTAGAGAGTACAAGGCTAATTCCAAAACCGGAAATCTATCATATTGAACAAGAAATCAGACAACAGCTATTTCCGCACAAGGAGGTAGCTGTTAAAATCATAGAAAAATTTAATTTATCCAGCCAGTATACACCGGAAAAACTGATGGCGGTATACCGGGAGAGTATTTTAGAAGAGATTCGCAATTACAGCGTATTGCTCTATAATCTGATGCGCTGCAGCAAAATGGAATTTGACCGGGAAGACCATATGATTCTTACTTTAGAGGATACTATTGTTGCCACAGAGCGGAGCAATGAACTGATTGATATCTTAGAAAAAATCATCTGCGAACGTTGTGGATTAAAATTAATGATTGAGCCACAGTATGAGAAACCGGCAGAAAATAATTATGTAAAGAGCGCAGACAGCCAGATTGAAACAGAGGTTGCCCATATCGTGGCACGAACCGCTGCTGCAAGAACGCAGAATGCGGATGGCATGGAACAGCCTGCTGCCAATGAAGCAAACGCACAGCCGGATGCTAGAGCGTCAGAAAAGGAAAAAACACCTGCTGCCCCGGAGAAAAAACAGACTACTGGCACAGAAGGCACAGGAGCAGTGCCTGCTGCTGGAAAGAATAACTTTTCCGGCGGAAAGGATTTCAAGGGAAAATCTTCCTTCCAGAGAAGAGATTTTGTTAAAAAATCAGACAATCCGGATGTTATTTATGGCCGTGATTTTGAAGAGGATGCAATTCCGATTGAGACCATCGTAGGTGAAATGGGAGAAGTTGTCATCCGTGGACAGATAATGACATTAGATACAAGAGAAATCCGTGGTGAAAAGACAATTATCATTATGTCAGTAACGGATTTTACGGATTCCATTGTGCTTAAAATCTTTACAAAAAATGAGAATCTACCGGAACTGATGGGAGATTTGAAAAAGGGAGCATTTCTTAAAATTAAGGGTGTAACGACCATTGATAAATTTGACAGTGAGCTGACCATCGGTTCCATTGTCGGAATTAAGAAAATCCCTGATTTTACTACAATAAGAATGGACAACAGCCCGTTAAAGAGAGTAGAGCTTCATTGCCATACCAAGATGAGTGACATGGATGGTGTTACTGATGTAGGAGATCTGGTAAAAAGGGCATATAAGTGGGGACATAAGGCACTGGCGATTACCGATCATGGAAATGTCCAGGCATTCCCGATTGCAAACCATGCACTGCCGGATGACCCGGACTTTAAGATTATCTATGGTGTGGAAGCTTATCTTGTGGATGACTTAAAGGACATTGTAGAAAATTCAAAGAATCAGTCCCTGCAGGATACCTATGTGGTATTCGATATAGAGACCACCGGATTTTCACCGCTGGTAAATAAAATTATTGAAATTGGTGCGGTAAAAGTAGAAAAGGGGAATATAACCGAGCGTTTTTCCACTTTTGTTAATCCGGAAGTGCCGATTCCGTTCCACATTGAAAATCTGACCGGAATCAAAGATGATATGGTAATTACGGCACCGGTGATTGCAGAAGTTATGCCGGAGTTCTTAGCCTTCTGTGATGGTGCTGTTATGGTAGCACACAATGCTGATTTTGATATGAGTTTTATCAAATATAACTGTGACCGTTTAAGCATTCCTTATGATTTTACCATTGCAGATACCGTTGCCATGGCACGAATGCTGCTGCCGAATCTGAACCGTTTTAAGCTGGATACCGTAGCAAGGGCATTAAATATTTCGCTGGAGAATCATCACCGTGCGGTAGACGATGCAGCATGTACCGCTGAAATATTCGAAAAGTTTGTAAAAATGCTTGCTGACCGTGGCATCAATACACTGGATGAATTAAATGCCGAGGGACATGTCAGCAAAGAGACCGTTATGAAGATGCCGACCCATCATGCTATTATTCTTGCAACGAATGATCTGGGTCGTGTGAATCTCTATAAGCTGATATCCTTATCCCACCTTGATTATTTCCATCAGAGGGCGAGAATTCCAAAGAGCGAATACTTAAAACACAAGGAAGGCTTACTGATTGGTTCTGCCTGTGAGGCGGGAGAACTTTATCAGGCAATTTTACAGGGACGGCCGCAGGAAGAGATTATTCGTCTGGTGAAGTTTTATGATTACCTTGAAATCCAGCCTCTTGGAAATAATGCATTTATGATAAAAGATGAAAAAGCACCGATTTCCACCATGGATGAATTAAAGGACATTAACCGCCGGATTGTAAAATTAGGAGAAGAATTCCATAAGCCGGTTGTGGCAACCTGTGATGTGCATTTTATGGACCCGGAGGATGAGGTATACCGCCGGATTATTCTGGCTGGTAAAGGCTTTAAGGATGCCGATGAGCAGGCTCCGCTATATCTTCGTACCACAGAAGAAATGTTGGAGGAATTCAGCTATTTAGGCAGTGAGAAAGCGAAAGAAGTCGTTATCGATAATACTAATAAGATTGCAGATATGTGCGAGCGCATTTCTCCGGTTCGTCCGGATAAATGTCCGCCGGTAATTGAAAATTCCGACCAGATGCTGCGTGATATCTGCTATAATAAGGCACATGAGATGTATGGAGAGGATTTGCCGGAAATCGTATCGGAGCGGTTGGAGCGGGAGTTAAAATCCATCATCGGAAACGGTTATGCGGTAATGTATATCATTGCCCAGAAGCTGGTTTGGAAATCAAATGAGGATGGTTATCTGGTAGGTTCCCGTGGATCCGTAGGTTCTTCTTTTGCGGCAACCATGTCCGGAATCACGGAGGTAAATCCGCTGGCACCGCATTATTACTGTGCCCACTGTCATTACAGTGATTTTGATTCGCCGGAAGTAAAGAAATATGGCGGACAGTCCGGTTGTGACATGCCGGATAAGCGGTGTCCGAACTGTGGCAAGCCGTTAGTGAAAGCCGGTTTTGATATTCCATTTGAAACATTCCTTGGATTTAAGGGAAATAAAGAGCCGGATATTGATCTTAATTTCTCCGGTGATTACCAGAGTAAATCCCATAAATATACAGAAGTAATTTTTGGTGCGGGACAGACTTTCCGTGCCGGAACCATTGGTACGCTGGCAGATAAAACCGCATTCGGTTATGTAAAGAATTATTATGAAGAGCATGGTGTGCATAAGAGAAATTGTGAGATAGACCGGATTGTGCAGGGCTGCGTGGGAATCCACCGGACCACCGGACAGCATCCGGGAGGTATCGTAGTATTGCCGGTGGGGGAAGAGATTTATTCCTTTACACCGATTCAGCATCCTGCCAACGATATGACAACCGATATTATTACGACTCATTTTGAGTACCATTCCATTGATCACAACTTATTAAAGCTTGATATTCTCGGACACGACGATCCGACCATGATCCGTATGCTTGAGGACTTAACCGGAATTGATGCACAGAAGATTCCGCTGGATGATAAGTCCGTCATGTCCTTATTTAAGAATACCAGTGCACTGAGTATTACACCGGATATGTTGACAAACTGTACACTTGGAGCACTTGGAATTCCAGAGTTTGGAACAGACTTTGCGATGCAGATGTTAATTGACGCAGACCCGCAGTCCTTTTCCCATCTGATTCGAATTGCAGGTCTGTCACACGGTACGGATGTATGGTTAGGAAATGCCCAGACATTGATTGAAGAGGGAAAAGCAACCATTTCTACGGCAATCTGTACCCGTGATGATATCATGATTTATCTTATCAGTATGGGACTTGACAGTGAGGAATCCTTTACCATTATGGAGTCTGTCCGTAAGGGAAAGGGCTTAAAACCGGAGTGGGAGGAAGAAATGACTGCCCATGGCGTACCGGACTGGTATATCTGGTCCTGTAAGAAGATTAAGTATATGTTCCCGAAGGCCCATGCGGCGGCATACGTTATGATGGCGTGGCGTATTGCTTACTGTAAGGTATTTTATCCGCTGGCATATTATGCAGCATACTTTTCCATCCGTGCAACCGGATTCAGTTATGAGCTTATGTGTCAGGGAAAGGATAAGCTGAATTACTTCATGCGTGATTATGAGAAACGAAAGGATTCACTATCGAAGAAGGAGCAGGATACCTATAAGGATATGCGTATTGTGCAGGAAATGTATGCAAGAGGCTATGAGTTCTGGACCATTGATTTATATAAAGCCCAGGCATCCCGTTTCCAGATTATTGATGGCAAACTGATGCCTGCCTTAAGTACGATAGATGGTCTTGGCGAGAAGGCGGCAGAGGCAGTGGTAGAGGCTGCCAAGGATGGTCCTTTTCTATCCAAGGATGATTTCAGGCAACGGACCAAAGTTAGTAAGACCGTAATTGATCTGATGGGAGACCTTGGATTATTCGGGGACCTGCCGGAATCGAACCAGCTTTCTTTATTTGATTTTTAATACATAGGAAGGTATAATTGTTAAAAGGAGTGAGGAGCATGAACGAAGTATATGAAAAGCTTTTAAAATGTTATGCATGTTTTGAAGATAAGATTGATTTTAAACCACAGGCAGCATTGATTTTAGGCTCCGGATTAGGAGATTATGCTGACACGAATATGAAGGTGGAAGCAGTGCTTGATTATCACGATATCGAAGGGTTTCCGGTATCAACGGTACCGGGACATAAGGGGCGCTTCGTATTCGGTTATGTAGGGGATGTGCCGGTAGTATGTATGCAGGGACGTGTGCATTATTACGAAGGTTATTCCATGCAGGATGTTGTGCTGCCAACAAGATTAATGAAAATGATGGGAGCAAAGGTACTCTTTCTTACCAATGCTGCAGGGGGAATACAGCAGGGAATGAAAGCCGGAGATCTGATGATGATTACCGGGCAGATTGGCTGCTTTGTACCATCTCCTTTAATCGGGGCAAATATCGATGAACTGGGGGAAAGGTTCCCGGATATGAGCCATATCTATGATGAGGATTTACAGAAAATAATCCGAAAAGCTGCCATTGAAGCAGATATTCCGCTTCGGGAAGGCACTTACCTGCAGTTATCAGGACCGAATTTTGAAACACCACAGGAGATTTCCATGTGCCGTGTACTGGGGGCAGATGCGGTAGGCATGAGTACAGCCTGTGAAGCCATTGCAGCAAATCATATGGGGATGAAAATCTGCGGTATTTCCTGTATTTCAAATCTCGCGGCAGGAATTTCACCATTTTCACTGACACACCGTGAAGTTCAGGAGACAGCAGATCGTGTTGCACCATTGTTTAAAAAGCTGGTGACCGATTCTATTACCGGTATGAAAACATTTCTGTAAGAAAATGGTATAGCGCGGGAGGCAGCTATAGAAATTAAATATAAGAGGCAGATATCTATCAGGAGAAGGTAGAAGATAAGGAGGGGATTGCGTATGAATATACGTTTTTACAATGCCAGAATCTTAGTGCCGTCAGAGGGACATTCTTTTCAGGTGATAACCGGGGAATTGTGGGTAAAGAAGAATGAGATTATCTATATCGGGGATGGCCTTGATACGGAACGTGTTTTTGAAAAAGAGCCGGCAGGAATGATTCTTTGGGACAGGGAAATTGACGCAGAGAAAAACCTGCTGCTGCCGGGATTTAAAAATGCCCATACCCATACGGCTATGACATTTTTACGTTCCTATGCGGATGACCTGCCATTACAGGACTGGCTGACAAAGCAGGTATTTCCGAAAGAGGCACTGCTTACGGCAGATGATATATACTGGCTCAGCATACTAGGCATCATGGAATATCTGACCAGTGGCATCACTTCAAATTTTGATATGTATTTCTTTCCAGAGACAATTGCAAAGGCTTCCATAGACTGTGGATTCCGGACCATGCAGGTCAGCAGCTTCAATGATTTCACAAGCTCCATTGAAGAGATGGAAGAAATTTATCATAAAGTCAATGAAATGAGTGACTTAACCGGTTATGTGCCGGGATTTCATGCGGAATATACCACCTCAAAAGAGCACTTAAAACAGGTGGCAGCATTATCCGAAAAGCTGCATGCACCGGTATATTTCCATAATTCCGAGACTGCACTTGAAGTAGAACAGTGTAAGGAGCGTTATGGAATGACACCGACCCGGCTGATGGAAGAGCTTGGAATGTTTCAATATGGCGGCGGTGGTTATCACTGTGTATATTTTGAAGATGAGGATTTTGAAATTTTTCGAAAGAGAAATCTTACGGCAGTAACGAATCCTGCATCGAATCTGAAGCTGGCAAGCGGAATCGCACCGATTGACCGCTTTATAAAAGAGGGAATTAATCTTGCTATCGGAACAGATGGCCCGGCAAGTAACAACTGCCTTGATATGTTCCGGGAAATGTTTTTAACTACCGGTCTGGCAAAGGTCAGAGAAAAGGATGCAGCCTGTGTTGGTGCGGAAGAAGTACTTTATATGGCAACGACAGGAGGAGCTGCTGCCATGGGATTAAATGAATGCGATAGTCTGGCAGAGGGAAAGAAAGCAGATTTAATTATGCTTGATTTAAAACAGCCGAATATGCAGCCGGAAAATAATCTCGTCAGGAATATTGTATACAGCGGAAGCAAACAGAATGTAAAGCTTACCATGGTAAATGGACAAATTCTTTATGAAGATAACACATTTCAGATTGGATTTGAACCGGAAGAAATATACCGGAAAGCAAATGAAATTATTGGCAGAATGAAATGAGAGGAACGATATGAAAGTAATATTTGTACATCATAGCTGTTTTGTGGTGGAAATGGAAGATGTGGTTTTGATATTTGATTATTTTGAAGGAAACCGTGTAACCGGTTATACTTTTACCGGAGTGCTTCCGGTATTTGACAAAGACAAATCCATTTATTTCTTTGCAAGCCATAAGCATCAGGACCACTTTGATATGAATATTTTAAAACTGGCAGAGGATTATGAAGACATTCATTTTATTTTGTCAAAAGATACAAAAATGAGTCCGAATTTTATGAAAAAACACGGTATTCCGGAGCGGGCAAAGAAATGTATCGAATATGTCATTCCGGATAAGAAATATGAAATCGGAAAAGTGAAGGTAAAAACCCTTCGTTCCACGGATGCCGGTGTGGCGTTTCTGGTAAAGACCTGTGGCAAGACCATTTATCATGCAGGAGACCTTCATAACTGGAAGATGGAGCATGTGGGAGAGCTGATTAATGGCAAGATGGAGCGGGACTATAGACACCAGATACGCAAGTTAGAAGGTGAGCATATTAATGTGGCATTTGTGGTTTTAGACCCGAGACTTGGTGTGTATACTGACCTTGGTTTGGCTTATTTTATGAAAAATGTAGAAGCTGATTATGTATTCCCGATGCATATGTGGCAGGATTATTCTGCCATTGAAAAATACAAGCAAAAATGTGATAATCATTTGTATACGGACCGAATCATGGATATCGAAAAAGAAAATCAGGTATTTGATATGGACAATCTCAAATGAAATTCTTGAATTATGCCATTAATTGGTCTATACTTAATACGTTTCCTGCTTAGGGGAAGGAAACAATTTCATTACACGGGAAATCGGTAAAAAGTGGTTCCCGAAGTTAAAAACAGGAGGAAGAATGTATGGATAAATTTCTCGCATTTGGAGGCAGTTTTTTACAGTATGTAGTTATTTTTGTGATTCTGGTTGCAATTGCAGTTCTCGGTGTGTTTACAGGTATTGCACTGCGGAAACGGAAAGATGCAAAGGAACTGGCATTACATGAAGATAAAAAGGAAGAAAAATAGTTTTTTGGAGGAATTATTGTGAAGAAATACGGAGTAAATGACTTAAGAAGAATGTATCTTGAATTCTTTGAGAGCAAAGGACATCTGGCAATGAAGAGCTTTTCTTTAGTACCACATAATGATAACAGTCTTCTGCTTATCAATGCTGGTATGGCTCCATTAAAGCCATATTTTACAGGACAGGAGATTCCGCCGAGAAGAAGAGTGACAACCTGTCAGAAATGTATTCGTACCGGAGATATTGAAAATGTAGGTAAGACAGCAAGACATCTTACCTTCTTTGAGATGCTCGGAAACTTCTCTTTTGGTGATTATTTCAAACATGAAGCAATTGCATGGTCATGGGAATTCTTAACAAAAGTGTTAGAGCTTGACCCGGAGCGTCTGTATCCATCTATTTATGGAGAAGACGAAGAAGCATTTGAAATCTGGACTAAAGAAGTCGGTGTTCCGGCAGAGAAAATTACCAGATTCTATCGTGACCCGGAAACCGGAGAATGTGATAACTTCTGGGAGCATGGTGCAGGACCTTGCGGACCATGTTCTGAAATCTATTATGACCGTGGAGAAAAATATGGCTGTGGAAGTCCTGACTGTAAAGTAGGATGTGAGTGCGACCGTTTCATGGAAGTATGGAACAACGTATTTACACAGTTCGAAGGAGATGGCAAAGGTGGTTATACCGAGCTTTCCCAGAAAAATATTGATACCGGAATGGGATTAGAGCGTCTGGCAGTTGTTATGCAGGATGTAGACTCCGTATTTGATATTGATACTATGAAAGCAATCCGTGATAAGATTTGTGAATTATCAGGAAAGACTTATCAGCAGGATGCATTAGATGATGTTTCTATCCGTCTGATTACAGACCATATCCGGTCTGTAACCTTTATGGTATCTGACGGAATTATGCCAAGTAACGAGGGAAGAGGTTATGTTTTAAGAAGACTGATTCGGCGCGCTGCAAGACATGGCAGATTACTTGGAATTGACGGACTGTTCTTAGCAAAACTCAGTGATACTGTTATTCATGAGAGCAAGGATGGTTATCCGGAATTAGAAGAGAAGAAAGATTTCATCTTCAAGGTATTATCCCAGGAAGAAGAAAAATTCAATAAAACAATTGATCAGGGACTTGCTATCTTAGCAGAGATGCAGGACAAGCTGGAAAAAGAAGGAAAGAAAGAATTATCCGGAGCGGATGCTTTCAAGCTTTACGATACTTACGGATTCCCTCTTGACCTGACCCAGGAAATCTTAGAAGAAAAAGGATTTACCATTGATGAAGCCGGATTTAAGGCTGCAATGGAAGAGCAGAGAGAGAAAGCAAGAAAAGCAAGAAAAGTAACCAACTACATGGGTGCAGATGTTACCGTATATGAATCCATCGACCCAAGTATTACAACTGAATTTGTCGGATATGAGAACAATACTTATACTTCCAAGATTACAGTAATGACTACCGAGACTGAAATCACAGAAGCTTTATCCGATGGTGAGATTGGAACTATTTTCGTAGAGAAGACTCCATTCTATGCAACCATGGGTGGACAGGTAGCAGATACCGGTGTTATCAGTAGCAAGGACGGAAGCTTTGTCTTTGAAGTAGAAGATACCGTAAAGATGCTTGGCGGCAAAGTCGGACATATTGGTAAAGTTACCAAGGGAATGATTAAGACCGGTGATGAAGTAGAACTTTCCATTGATGTAGACAGAAGACTTGCCATCGGAAAGAACCACAGTGCAACACATCTTCTTCAGGAAGCTTTAAGAGAAGTACTTGGTACCCATGTACAGCAGTCCGGTTCTTATGTAGACGAGCACAGATTAAGATTTGACTTTACACATTTCTCAGCAATGACAGCAGATGAGATTACCAAAGTGGAAGACATTGTAAACCAGAAAATTGCAGAAGCACTTCCTGTTATAACAGAAGTAATGTCTTTAGAGGATGCAAAGAAGACCGGTGCAATGGCATTATTTGGTGAGAAATACGGTGATACCGTCCGTGTTGTAAAAATGGGAGATTTTTCTACCGAGCTTTGCGGTGGTACCCATGTAAGCAATACAAGCGCAGTCCAGGCATTTAAGATTGTTTCCGAGGCTGGAATCCAGGCTGGTGTCAGAAGAATTGAAGCCCTGACATCCAAAGGTGTATTTGAATATTATGACCAGTTAGAAGAAACCTTAAAAGAGGCTGCAAAATTATTAAAAGCGACACCTGCAAATCTTGTTGAGCGTGTAAATCATGTATTAGGCGAAGTAAAAGCATTACAGTCTGAAAATGAATCCTTAAAGAGCAAAGCGGCAAAGGATGCATTAGGCGATGTTATGAATCAGGTGGAGGAAGTAGCTGGTGTGAAACTTTTAGCAACCAGCGTTTCCGGTGTAGATATGAATGGTTTAAGAGACTTAGGAGACCAGCTCAAAGAGAAGCTTGGCGAAGGTGTTATCGTATTAGCTTCTGATTGTGATGGCAAAGTAAATCTTGTTGCAATGGCAACTGAGGAAGCAATGGGCAAGGGTGCACATGCCGGTAACCTCATCAAGGGAATTGCTGCGAAGGTTGGCGGAGGCGGCGGTGGCCGTCCAAATATGGCTCAGGCCGGTGGTAAGAATCCGGCTGGCATCAAAGATGCTTTGACAGAAGCAAAGACTGTTCTTGCACAGCAGTTAGCATAAAAT
>OWJJ01001907.1_pt1 | contig 10956 bp, 6 predicted proteins | sample 1732811 | NCBI WGS metagenome assembly OWJJ01 (sample SAMN05065756, study PRJEB22554) | human gut metagenome | biome: ENVO:2100002; feature: ENVO:00000062; material: ENVO:00002003 | host: Homo sapiens | place: USA
CAAATTTGCTATTACTCACCACCTGAAGAGGTGGGAGTCTTCTCGACTGAGATAAACCTCGCTGCCGTCTCCCCCAGCTTCATACTGTTGGAACCCTTGAACAAGACTGCATCTCCCTCACCGATCTGTGCATCCAGCCAGTCAAGCATATCTTCTTTTTCGTCCTCTTCAAACGAAACGATATGCAGATCCGGTTTGACTTTCTTTGCTCCCTCGGCGATCGCCTGCGCCAGTTCTCCATATACAACCAGGATATCGACCGGTTTTTCCGCCAGAAACGCACCAACTTCACGGTGGAACTGAATCGTATTCTCTCCCAGTTCCTTCATATCTGCCAGAACCGCAATTCTGCGTCCTGCCGGCAGGGAAGAAAGTACACCTATCGCCGCTTTCATCGAATCCGGGCTTGCATTGTAGGTATCGTCCACGATCGTATAATCATTTTTATGATAAATCTGCTGACGGTTCTTGAACCCGCCAAATTCAAGCAGCTTTTCCGCTGCATCGGCAAGCGGCACACCGTAGGCATCCGCAACCGCCAGGGCAGCCAGCGCATTCATGACATTGTGCTCGCCCATAACAGTCAGCTTCACCGGGACGCGCACCTCGCCGTGTACCATCGTAAAGGACGGAAATCCATCCGGGTATGAAAGATCCTCAGCGCGGTAGTCGTTATCTGCTCCAAGTCCATAACGGACGGTATGGCAGCCTGCTTTTGCATGCACGGTGGAAAGCATATCATTATCTCCATTTACAAACAGGATTCCTCCTGCCTTCATACCGTCCTGGATATGCAGCTTTTCTTTTAAGATATTCTCGCGGGAGCCCAGATTCTCAATATGCGTCACACCGATATTCGTCATGACTGCCGAATCCACCGCCGCAATCTCCGCGATCACCGCCATCTCGCCCGGCTCACTCATTCCCAGTTCCAGCACGCCGATCTCATCATTCTCAGAAATCTCCGAGATCGTGAGTGGCACACCGATCTGGCTGTTGTGGTTTGCCGGTGTCTTGAATGTCTTATATTTCGCTGAAAGCGCCGCCGCCACCATTTCGCGCGTCGTCGTCTTTCCCACGCTGCCGGTGATACCAACTAACGGGATAGAAAGGTGTGCCCGCAGGCAGCGTCCGATCGTCTGCAATGCCAGTTTCGTATCTTTCACCTGGATCAACGCGCCGTGAAAGCCCTCCGGTGCCGCCTCATGCTCCGAAGTCAGTGCGGCTGCCGCCCCATTGTCCATCGCCTGAACCAGGAAACGATGCGCGTCTGATTTCTCCCCGATCAGCGGAACAAACAGATCCGCCCCGCGCATACTCCGGGAATCAATGCTGATGTGTTTTAACTCTGTATCTGCATCTCCGCAGAGCAGTGTTCCCGACACTGCTTCCACGATATGTCTGACTGTAATATGGTCCATATTTTGCCTCCAAATTGATTACATATGCAGCTTCTTCACCGTCTCCTGCACTACTTCCCGGTCAAGGAAATGATAGCGCACGCCCTCGATCTCCTGATAATCCTCATGCCCTTTTCCGATGATCGCGATGATATCGCCATCTTCCGCATGGGACAAGCTGTACTCAATCGCTTCGCGGCGATCCGGGATTTCAACGTATTTGCCGTCGGTTTTTGCAAGTCCGACCTTGATATCTGCCAGAATATCTCCCACTTTCTCAAAGCGGGAATTATCCGCCGTGATGATCGACAGATCTGCCAGCTTTCCGCCAATCTCTCCCATCGAGTACCGACGATCGCGCGCCCGGTTGCCGCCGCATCCGAAGACGCAGACGAGACGCTTCGGCTTGTAGTCGCGCAGCGTCAGAAGAAGACTTTCCATGCTGACCGCATTGTGGGCGTAGTCAACGATCACGGTGCACTTTGCTGATTTATATACAATCTCCATCCGTCCATCGACCTGGATATGTTCCAGCGCATGGCAGACTTTCTCCTTCGGCAGGTCAAAGAAGCTGCACACGCCCGCTGCCGCCAGCGCATTGTCCACGTTAAATTTGCCCGGAATGCCGACGCGCAGATCGTGCTCATATCGTCCATGCGTCTGAAATTCGACGCCCACGAAATCATGTTCGCGTACATAGTGAATGTCATCCGCTGTAAAATCAGCCGCCTGTTCCAATGAAAAGGTCAGGATCTCTGCTGTCGCCCCTTCTACGATCGCATCAAAGTGCGGATCATCGCGGTTGACGAGCGCTGTCCGGCAGTTTTTCAAAAGCTGCTTTTTGTAGTAAAGATATTCTTCAAAACTTGCATGTTCATTCGGGCCAATATGATCATTGGAAATATTCAGGAAAATTCCATAATCAAAGAAAAGTCCGTCTACCCGGTGCATCAGGTAGCTTTGGGAAGAAACCTCCATCACGATGTAACGGCAGCCCGCTTCCACCATTTTTGCAAAATATTCTTGCAAAATGTAGGATTCCGGCGTCGTATTTTTGGTCGGATAATGATTCTCACCGATCACAGCGCCGTTCGTTCCGATGAGACCCGTCTTCTGTCCGGCTGCCTCCAGAATCGCCTTGATCATATAAGTGGTAGTCGTCTTTCCCTTCGTGCCGGTCACACCGATCGCCGTCATCTTCCGCGCCGGATAATCAAAACGTGCCGCAGAAAGAAGCGATAGCGCGTTCCGTCCATTCTCCACTTGAATGACCGTCACGTTCTCAGGCGCCTCAACCGGATGCTCGACCACCAGAACCGGCGCGCCCTTTTCAACCACATCCGGGATAAAGGTATGCGAATCGACGTTTGCCCCGCGCATACACACAAACACCGTCCCCGGCGCCGCCTTTCTTGAATCGTAGACCACCTCGTCAACCTCCGTCTCCAGGCTGCCCTGCAATAATGTATACGGCAATTCTTTCAGCCAATTTTTAAGCTTCATAGGATACCTCCTGATTTTGATATTTTATAATGATTCCGCTTTTTAATATCCTTCTTCCATCATGTTTTCAAACTGCTCCATGCTCATCAGCACCTTACGCGGCTTCGTGCCTTCTTCCTCACCGACCACGCCTGCATCTGCAAGCTGATCCATGATACGCGCGGCACGGTTGAAGCCTATCTTAAACATACGCTGCAGCATGCCGATGGATGCTTTGTCTTTCTCAATAATAAATTTACCTGCCTGTGCAAAATAGGCATCGCGCCCACCGCCGCCAAAGCCCGCATCCATCGCCGTCGAACGGATCTTAGACTCAACCTCGGCGCTGTACTCTGCGGTCAGCCCCTCCTGTTTCAAAAATCCGACCACATCCGAAACCTCATTGTCGGACACAAACGCGCCCTGTACACGCTGTGGTTTCTGATAGCCCGACGGATAGAACAGCATATCACCCTTTCCGAGCAGTTTCTCCGCGCCATTCATATCAATAATGGTACGGGAATCCACTCCGGAAGAGACGGAAAAAGCAATTCTCGACGGAATATTTGCCTTGATCACACCGGTGATGACATTGACCGATGGTCGCTGCGTCGCAATCACCAGATGAATGCCCGCTGCACGCGCCAGCTGTGCCAGACGACAGATCGAATCTTCTACTTCGCCCGGCGCTACCATCATCAGATCGGCAAGCTCATCCACGATAATGATGATCTGCGGCAGTTTCTCCGGTTTCTTCGGATCGTCGATATCCGCGATCGACTCAACCTTGGCATTGAAACCCTTAAGATCGCGCACGCCGTATTTTGCAAACTTCTGGTAACGGTCGGTCATCTCTGCCACCGCCCAGTTGAGGGCGCCGGACGCCTTTTTCGGGTCGGTCACAACCGGAATCAGAAGATGCGGAATACCGTTGTATACACTTAACTCAACCACCTTGGGGTCGATCATGATGAGCTTAACCTCGCTCGGCTTCGCTTTATAAATCACACTCATGATCAGCGTATTGATGCAGACTGATTTACCCGATCCGGTCGCACCCGCGATCAGAAGATGCGGCATCTTCGCAATGTCGCTGACAACCGTCTGACCTGCGATATCTTTTCCGACCGCGAATGCCAGCCGGGATGGATATTTCTTAAATGCCTCTGACTCCAGCAGATCGCGCAGCAGAACCACATGGTTCTCCTTGTTCGGAACCTCGATACCGACCGCCGCCTTGCCAGGAATCGGTGCCTCGATACGGATGTCCGCCGCTGCCAGATTTAACTTGATATCATCCGCCAGCGCTACAATCTTGCTGACCTTGACACCCTGCTCCGGGTGAAGTTCATAGCGGGTAACCGTCGGTCCACAGCTGATGTTTGTAACCGTCACGCCCACGCCGAAGTTCTGGAGCGTCTGCTGCAGCTTGATCGCGGTCTCCCGGTACTCCTGATCCGAGAAATCGGTCTGTCCCGTGCCGCGTTTTAAAAGTGTCAATGGCGGGAATATGTATTCTTTCTGGATCTTCTTTTCTTCCTCTTCCTTGCGCTCGATCTGCTCTGGAACCGTCAGTTCCTCAACTGGAAGTGCTTTTCGTTCTTCCCGTTTCTGCTCCAGTTTTTTCTGTATTGCCTCTGTATCTGTCTCGATCACCTTTCCGGATGCAGTCACGACCGTTTTGGAATCCTCCGGGACAAAGAAACTGCCCTTTGCCTCGCCCCGCTCTGATTCCAGCGTCTTATAATAGCCATCGATTGGTTCGGAATCCGTTTCCCCAGATATAGGTTCGTTCCATTCATCCTCATTCCCCATCGAAACGGTTTCCCACTCGTTTTCCGATGGCTCAAAGACATCCTGATGCCCTAAATCTGTATGAATCTCCTCTGCAGTCAAATCGGGCGCCGCCTCCGCAGCCGGTTTCTCCCGTGTCTCTACCGGATAATAGCCTGGACCTTTCCGGCTCTCGCTGCCGGCAAATTCTTCCATCGTCCGGGTATCACGGCGTACATACAGGCGTTTCAGGAGCTGGTCGCTCGCACTGTCCTCTGTCTCTGCAGGCTCCTCTGCAAATTCTGTCTCCCTTACTGCCCGCGCCGTCTCGCGCTCCGATTCTTCCTGAAACTGAGATTCTGAACCAGCGTATGCATATGTATCCTGCTCCGATTCCACCGGCTCTTCTTCATACTCCATCGGTTCTGGTTCTACCGCTCCGTCACCGTGGAATATCTGCCCGCGAAATACATCTGCCGGATTCTCCTTCTCTACTCCCTGTCTGGAATCCTGTGCCAGATTTTTTCCCTCTGCCGGAACATCGGTCCAATCATCATAAGCCTCGGCCTCATCCTGCAAGTTTTCCTGCCTTCCATGCATCTCACGGAATTCCTCCGGTGCATCCTCCGGTCCCAGCACGGTTCCCTCCGGGACTCCTTCCGAGAAATTCCGCATCACTGGCAGCTCGGTCAGCTTGGCGCCATCGAGATCAACGCCACGGACCCGCTGCTCCTCCCGCAGACGGCGTTTTTCTTCCTTTTTCTCCTCATGTATCTCACGGCGGCGGCTCATATCTTCTTTCGCATACTCATACGCCCTTCCGCTGCCCTGTTTAACGAAGTTTACCAGGGAACGCTCCGTAATGCACACGGCACCGAGTGCCAAAAGCACCAACAGAATCAGAACTGCTCCGATCGTTCCCACTGTTCCGCACAACAGCAGCATCAGAATGCCACCGATAAAGCCGCCTCCACCTGCCTGCGCGTAATAATCGCCCAGATTCCAGTCCAGATGCTGACCGCCTCCCATGAGAAGCTGGGAAAGTCCGCAAAATGCCAGAAGCACCTCGCCAACCGCCACCAACTTGGCTACGGCTTTCTGGTTGCCCCGGTTTGAAAGATAAAAACAAGTTCCCATAAATAAAAGGAATGGCACCAGATACCCCATCACGCCGAATACGCCAAGCAGAGTTGATCGCAGAAAACTTCCGACAAAGCCGCAAAGCCCGAAATTGCTCAAAAACAAAAGTACCGATATTGCAAATGATACAATAATCGCCACTTCCGTTCCCATAAATGCCCCTGTACCACTTTTCTCCACCGGCTCCGGCGCCTGGCTGGCGCGGCTTCGGCTTCCTGTTCCTTTCACGGTGCCTTTTCCGGACGAAGCTTTCTTCTTCCCCCCACTCTTTTTCTCGTTCAGCGTCTCCTCCGCTTTCTTCGCCGCAGGGGACTTTCTGGATCGCCCGGCTTTTTTCTCTGTCCCAGCTGTCTCCCCGGCACGCTCTGTACTCTGTCTTTTCCTGCTTGTATCTGCCACCTGTCTCATGCCTCCAATATTTCCCATGTATCTGCGGTTCCTCCTGTTTCACAAAATACAGCCTCCCGCAGACTGCTTTTCTCATTTTACATTCTTATTATCTCATTCAGTATACCCAAATTCAGGGAAAAAAGCAACGCTTTCCTAAAATTTTCGCACGTATGTTCTATCTCCTTTTCAGATTTTCACTAAAATCCGTCTTCGTCATCCGGTCGTGTTTATCTATTTCCTGTTTCTTCCCATCGATCGCCCGGTTCAGCCATGCAAGCGCTTCCCGGATCCCGCCGCATTCATCGATCAGTCCCTCCTGGACCGCCTCCTCGCCAACCAGGACCGTTCCCAGATCTTTTGTCATCATCTCCGTATTGAGCATCAGGCTCCGGAGGCGCTCATAGGAGATCTGACTGTGTCCGGACACAAAGCTTAAAATACGATCCTGAATCATTTCAAAATAATCATACGTCTGCACGGCACCGATCACCATCCCCGTCATCCGTACCGGATGTACCATCATCGTCCCGGTCGGGACAATAAAAGAGTGATCGACCGCCACTGCGAGCGGCACACCGATCGAATGGCTGTCCCCGATGACCAGTGAAACGGTCGGTTTGCTGAGCGAAGCAATCATCTCCGCCAGTGCCAGTCCACAGCTTACATCGCCGCCCACCGTGTTAATCAGGACTAAAACTCCCTCCGTCTCACCGCTCTCCTCGATCTCCGCCAGCTTAGGCAGAATATGCTCATATTTCGTCGTTTTCGTATTGCCGGACAAATTTTCATGTCCCTCTATCTCTCCGATGATCGAGATTAATTCAATGTGATTGCCATTCTTTCCCGTAATATCCGTCTGTCCATTTTCACGCTTCTGAATCGGATCCTCCTGCGCCTGTTCCCGGCTTTCTCCCGCCTTATCTGTCTGCTTGTCCCACGCTTCATTTTCCCATTCCCTGTTTTCACGATTTGCCCGAATCATATTTTCCTCTTTTCTGCGCTCTTTCTACCTTACACGCGGATTCAATGTTTTTTCTCAACTGCCTAATTCATCCTTAGTATTCTGTCTTCCTATTATCTTTATTCACTGAAACCGCTTTTTATACAAACAAGGATGTGCCTTGGCACATTCGGGCGTCTCGCGCGGTCACTTGCGACATGTTTCTGCTTCGCGCGAGTGCGCATCCTCGCGGAGCGTTTTTTATTTCATAGGACACAATTTCCTATGAAACAGAAAAAAGAGAGCTGGGAAAAGCTGCCTTTTCTCCCTGCTCTCTTTCAAATATTTTTTATTGACTTTCCATGGAATTAATCGCCCAGTACATTGACGATCTTCGCCGGGGTACGGTAATTCCAGGTGGAAATCTTGATACCATCCCTTGCATTCGACGCATGGCACACGCGCCCGCCGCCGATATAGAGTGCTACATGGTTGATCGTTCCACCGCTGTTTGTGTAGAAGATCAGATCACCCGGACGCATCTGGGAAGAACTGATACTTCTTCCTGCTCCCGCCTGGGAACCCGAATGATGCGGCAGACCGACGCCGAAGTGTGCCATAACCGACATCGTAAATCCAGAACAATCCGTACCATTTGTCAAGCTGGTACCGCCCCATACATACGGATTTCCAAGGAACTGAGTCGCGTAGTTTGCGATCTGCGCACGCTTGGAGGAGCCGCTTGAAGATGCTTTCTGGCTGCCAGAACCACCGTTACTGCTGCTCTTGCTTCCAGAGCCTCCCTTGCTGCTCGCCGCCTTGGTCTCAGGCTCCGGTGTCTCCTCAACCGGTGTAAACTCGATCGCCTCATTTAACGCATACCGGACATCGACAAATTCAGTTGCTACATAGGCACTCGTCTCATCCAGTGCAATCTGCACCCAGCCATCCTGCTGGCTCATAACCGAATACCGCTCGCTGTTGGAAATCTGCGTCCAGATCGGCGCGTCCGTGTTCGGCTCCGTACGGGCATTCAGACGGTCAGTTGATACGATCGCCATCAGCTGTGCAACCTGCAGTGCCTCCTGCTTCGCCGCCTCTCCAGTCAGAATAAATTCGGATTTAACATAGCCGGTAACCGGACCGGACTTGATCTTATACCAGCCGCCATCCTCGGTCGTTTCCAGAATCTCACCACCGGACTTGCTCGTCATCTTACCGATGATCTTCGCATCCTCCTTCGGCTCCACGCGGATATTTAAGTAGTTATTGACATTGGAAATACCCAGATTGTCATACATATTGAGAACCATCGTCCGCAGATCCAGCTTACGCGCTTCATTTAACGCATAGCGCACATCCACATAATCCGCTGAAATATAGCCCCCGCTGATCTGAATCCAGCCGTCCTGCTCGCTGACAATGGAATAACGCTCATTTTTCAGCGCCTGTTCCAGCACCTGCGCGTCCTCACTCGGCTCACTCCGGATATTCAGCTTGTCAGTCGTGATGACCGCCATCTTCTTGACCAGCTCAAATGCCTCTGTTTTTGCCGCCTCGCCGGTCTGTACAAATTCTGAACTGATGTAGCCCTCCAGACCGCCGGAAGATACCTGATACCAGCCTTCCTGCGAATCGTCCAGAATCTCGCACGCACTGCCGCCCATCAGCTTGCCGATGACATCGGAGGTCGTGCTGGCGCTCTCACGCATATTAAGATAACCAGATACATCCACAATACCCAGATTCTGGTAGGACTCGACTACATTCTTCTTTTCTTCGTCCTCTTTTGCCTGTTCCTCATCCTCCGGCAGCGTCTCTCCGATCACGGTTTCCTGCGCCTCTGCCTCGGATGCCGATGCCACCCGGGCGTTTCCAGAACCTCCGAACGTGCCGCCCTGTGCCAGCTTCACGATGATAACCAGAGCCAGCACCACAATGACAGCACAGCCCCCGATCATGAACCAGTGCATCGGATCTTTGCCATTTCGTCTCTGACGTGCTTTCTGCAGGCGTTCTTTATAATCTTCTGTCTTTTGCTCTTCCATCTTATCCTCTCCCTATCAGTCTCCCAGCATATTGACAATCCGGTACGGATTCCGGTAATTCCAGGTAGAAATCTTGATGCCGCTTCTCCGGCTCGCCGCATGGACGATCTGACCATTGCCAATGTACATCGCCACATGGTTGACCGTTCCCTTGCGATTCGTATAGAAAATCAGATCGCCCGGACGCATCTTCGAAGAATCAATCTTCGTACCCGTCCGCGCCTGTTCCCGGGACACCCGCGGCAGGGACACGCCCGCCACATGGCTGTATACATACTTTGTAAAACCAGAACAGTCCACACCCGAATGCGGGTCATTACCGCCCCAGACATAACGGTTTCCGACAAACTGAAGCGCATAGTTGACAATCTGGGTCCGCAAGGATTCCTTTTCTTTTAATGGGGTAAATGGGATCGCCTCCGGCAATGCATAACGCACATCTACGAAATCAGTCGCCACATACGCACTCGTCGTATCGAGCGCAATCTCGACCCAGCCATCCTGCTGGCTTATAACGTCGTAACGCTCATTGTTAGAGATCTGCGTCCAGATCGGCGCATCCGTGCTCGGCTCCGTGCGGGCATTCAGGCGGTCGGTTGAAACGATCGCCATCAGTTCTGCAACCTCCATCGCCTCCTGCTTCGCCGCATCTCCTGTCAGGATATACTCCGCCTTCACATATCCAGTGACGGGACCCGACTGGATCTTATACCAGCCGCCGTCCTCGCTCGTCTCCAGAATCTCTCCGGCAGACTTGCTCGTCATCTTACCGATGATATTGCCATCCTCACTTGGCTGATCGCGCACATTCAAGTAATTATCCACACTGGAAATACCCAGATTTTTGTATAAATTCAGCACCATCGCACGCATATCCAGCTTCCGCGCCTCATTGAGTGCGTATTTGATCTCCGCATAATCCGTAGAAATATAACCGCTCGAAATCTGAATCCAGCCATTCTCCGGCTCACCCTCGACCACATAGCGCTCATTTTTCAATGCCTGACCGACAACCTCAGACTCCGTGTTCGGCTCTTTTCGGATGTTCAGGGAATCTGCCGTGATGAGCGCCCGCTTTTCAACCAGTTCCAACGCTTTTTTCTTCGCCTCATCCCCGGTCAGAACAAACTCTGAGCTGATATAACCAGAAATACCGCCAGATTCGACCTGATACCAGCCTTCGGTTGAATCATCCACGATCTCACACGCACTGTCGCCCATCAGCTTTCCGATGATGTTGCCGTCCGTGCTCGCCGTCTCACGCATATTCAGATAACCGGACACCTGCACGATACCCAGATTTTTATAGGAAGCTACCACTGCTTCTTTCTCTTTGATCTCCTCCGCTCTGGACTCTTCGGATGCCTCGTCCTTCGAAAGCTCTGATGCTGTCGCCGCCCCATTCTTTGCAGTTCCGGCTCCCGCCTGACGGCTGAGCAGGGACTTGCCTGCAAATGCTGCAACTGCAAGAACAATTACCACTCCTGCTGCTATCACTCCGAAGCGAAGGTTCTGACTCTTATCTTCGCCCTGGCGCCTGCGCGAATGTCCCGCGGATTCCCGGACCGGATTTGGTGTCTGATCCTGAGCTGGCTCTGATTCCTGACTCTGAACTGCTTCCGGCTCTTGAATCCGCTCCGCCGCTGGCACCTGTTCTGACTCCTGCGTTTCTTTTTTATTTTCTTCTTCTAACATATGGATCGCTCCTGATTTTTCTTGAAATTATGACTTAATATCTGTCTCTTATACACATCTCCGAGCCCACGAGACGCGTAGTAATCTC
>OWJJ01001911.1_pt1 | contig 10930 bp, 10 predicted proteins | sample 1732811 | NCBI WGS metagenome assembly OWJJ01 (sample SAMN05065756, study PRJEB22554) | human gut metagenome | biome: ENVO:2100002; feature: ENVO:00000062; material: ENVO:00002003 | host: Homo sapiens | place: USA
CGAGATTACTACGCGTCTCGTGGGCTCGGAGATGTGTATAAGAGACAGGTCCCACGCCTTGCCGCTCTGCGGAAAGACCCGGTCGCCGCGTTCGATGTCGAGTTTCACGCCTGCGCGTTCGAAAAACTTGATCGCCGCCCGGTTGTTGAACTCCGAGAACGCGACCTTGAAAAATTCGGCGTTGGTGCGCACCTGATCGGCGAATTCCTCGGCCGGACGCGCGTTGGTGACGTTGCATCGTCCCTTGCCGGTGATGCGGACCTTGCGGCCCGACTTCTCCATCTTTTCGATCAGCAGCACGCGCCTGCCGCTGCGCGCCGCCGTACCCGCGGCCATCATGCCCGCAGCGCCCGCCCCGATGACGATCACGTCGAAAGGCTGTTTTTCTTCCAATTGTTCCATACGGGTGCAAAGATAGGCAAAAGCAAAGTAAAAATTAAGAATTAAAAATTAAAAATCAGGATGCAAAGAGCCCCGCAGGCGGTCGGCAGAGTATATTTCTTTCGCAATTCAGTATATTTTTTTCTATTTATCCGTTCGCCTCTTTTATTTCAAAATCCAATGTCCTAAATTAGGACCAATATAAAACGCCATTGCTATTATTTCGGAGGCGAGGCCGAAGAGGGAATTTAAAATGAATCTGCCATGAACAAAACCGAGCTGAAAGTGTTTCTCAAAGGATTGGCTAATTTCTACGTCGTTCTGATGATTATAGCGTTTCTGCCCACACCCGGAAAAGATTGCTCTCCGGGACGCCTCGTGCGGTGCATCGTCATTTATACGATCGTAAGCATCGTGATCTTTTCGGCCGTCTATTTTTGGAACCGAATCAGAAAGGGTCCGGATAAACGTCCCGATACGTGTCCGGTTCCCGATGCAAAAGAGACGAAAGACGACGATTTGAGTATTTCCCGGTTCCTCACCTTGCGAAACATGGGCGCCTGCTTCATCTATTTTCTTTGTGTCTTCGCGCTTCTCTATCCGGAAATGTCTCTCGAAAGCATGCTCAAAGCCAGCGCCCGAAGCACCGGCTATTGCATCCTTGTCCTGCTCGTGGCCGGAATCGTTTATTGTGTCTATCAAAGTCATGTAGGCAAGAAAAAGTCGATCCGGGAAAAGTAGTTGCAGCATCGGGAGGCCATCGCGCCTCCCGTTTTTTCGGATACGCCGGAATCCGCCGCGACGGCCGCGCGGAAATCGCCCGGAGAAAGAATTCTCCCGGCTTAATTTTTTATTCTTGATTTTTAGTTGTATTTTTGCGGCCGTTAAAAATCGTTCTAAAAAAATGTTGAGCAGAAGATTACTCCGTATAAAGGTCGTCAAGGCGCTGTTCGCCCATCTCAAATCGGGCGCGGATAACATGATGGCGTCGGAAAAAACGCTGATGGCGTCCGTCGACAAGGCCTATGACCTCTATTTCCAGATACTGATCCTCCCCGTGGAGATCGCGCGTTACGCCGAACAGCGTCAGGAGCTGGCCAAACAGAAGAAACTGCCGACATTCGAAGACCTCAACCCCAACACCAAGTTCGTGGACAACGCCGTGATCCGCACCATCGCCAACAGCGACGCGGTGAACGATCACGTGGCGGCCCGCAAACTGGGATGGGAACGCTATCCCGAACTGATCCGCACGCTCTACGCGCAGTTGACCGAGAGCGACTACTACAAGGACTACATGCAGCGCGAGGAGCGCTCGTTCGACGACGACAAAAAGCTGCTCGAGGACTTCTTCAAGGAGTTGCAGAGCTGCGAGGCGCTGGACGACGTGCTGGAGGAGATGTCGATCCTCTGGACCGACGACCTTCCCTACATCGTGATCATGGTCCTGCGCACGCTTTCGAACCTGCGCGTCTCGCACACCGAACTGAAGGTTCCCGCGAAGTTCAAAAGCAGCGAGGACCCCGAATTCGTCAAGACGCTGTTCGAAAAGTCGCTGGTCAACTACTCCGCCTTCCAGGACTACATCGAGAAGTTCACGGCCAACTGGGACGTGGAGCGCATCGTCTTCATGGACAACCTGATCATCGGCACGGCGATGGCTGAGCTGACTTCGTTCCCGTCGGTTCCCGTCAAGGTGACGCTCGACGAGTGGATCGAAATTTCGAAATACTACTCCACCCCGGGCAGCAGCACCTTCATCAACGGCGTGCTGGACAAGATCGTCGAGTCGCTGACCGCGGAAGGACGCATCAAAAAGGCCGGGCGCGGCCTGATCTGACCCCTGCCGGCCATGACCCGCATGCTCGCGATCCTCGCCCTGGCGGCACTCGCCGTTGGCTGCGGCACATCTCCCCGTGCGGTCGAACGCAAGGGCCGGATTATCTCGCTAACGGATTCGATTCTCACCACGGGAGGCACGGACACCGTGCGTTTCGGACGCCTCGGGTCCGGCGAAATCGCCGTGCTGCGCCTCTGGCTGGCCAACGACGCGAGCCGTCCCGTGGCCGTCGCCTCCTACCGGCGCAGCTGCGGATGCACGACGCTCGAATTTGACGCACAACCGATTGCACCGGGCGACGCACGGCAGGTGACGCTCACCTTCGATTCGCGCGGCGAACGGGGCTGGCAACTCAAGGCGCTGGACATCACGCTGGCGGGAGGGCAGCGGCCCCTGCGGCTGTTCGTGGAAGCGGACATAAAATAAATCCTTGTTTATTCGGCAATAATTTGTACCTTTGCTTCGTTCAATGGAATAAACACTTAAAACGAATACAATTATGATTAATTTTCTTCAGACGGTCCCCATAGAGCCTCAACCGGGATTCATGCAGCAGTACAGTTTCATTATTATGATCGGCCTCATGGTGCTGGTTCTCTGGTTGTTCATGTGGCGTCCCGAGGCCAAGCGCCGCAAACAGATGCAGGAGTTCCGCAACGGTCTGAAAAAAGGCGACAAAGTCATCACCGCCGGCGGCATCTACGGCGTCGTGAAGGAGATCAAGGAGACCACCCTGCTGATCGAGGTCGACGGCAATGTGACGCTGCGCATCGACAAAAACATGGTCGTAGCCGACAATTCGGACCTCCAGCGTCAGTAGAGATAACCCGCGCATAAAAAAGAGCTGCAAGGATTTGCAGCTCTTTTTTCACACACCTATCCGAACAGGTGCAAGGCCCCGACGTCGATGATCCGCTGGTTGGAACTCCCCCGGAAATCGAGCGACAGATCGCGCAGCGCCTCGACGTAGCGTCCGTCGACCAGCGTGTCGATCCACCGAAGGCACTCCCGGCGGGCCGGGTCGGCGAGACACTCTTCGAGCGTATAGCCCGTATAGCACCAGACGTTCTGCCCCGTGCGCTCCTTCACCAGCCGCAGAAAGGCTGCCATGGCTTCGGGCTGCAACAGCGGATCGCCGCCGCTGAGCGTCACCCCGTCGAGAATCGGATTCGCGGCGATTGCGGCGCAGATAGTTTCGGCACGCTCCACGGTCAGCGGCTCGCCCCGCCGGGGATCGTGGCTCTCGGGGTTGTGGCAGCCGGGACAACGGTGCGCGCACCCCGCGAAATAGATCGCATAGCGCAGCCCGTAACCGTCGGAGATGGTTTCGGGATAGATGCCGATGATTCTTAATAATTCCATTGCGTTTTCATAACATGAATACAACTCCGTCGGTCGCGATTCACGGCGGAACGCCGTGTTTACAAATCTGACCCACCTCTAAACTTTAGGCGGGGACTTGCCGCACGCGACCGGAGACGGCGGCAAAAAGGGATTCTTCCGCCGGGTGAATTTTGATTTTAGGCGGGCGGACAGGGGGCCGCCAATTTCGATTATCGCAGAGCGGTTTTCGGGCTTCGTGAAGTGGGGCGAAGCAGGAGCATACGAACGTATGTAACTGTTTCGCCCCGCAAGGGAAGTGCAAAAGATGCCGGTGAGAATCGAAATTACCGGTGCTTTACCCGATCGCGCTCCTCGGCCTGCTTGGCCGAGTTCCACGATTCGAGGCTGCCTGTCAGGTAACCCGTGATGCGGCGCATGCGCAGGATGTCGTCCGAACCGCAGACGGGACATTTCGAGTAGATCACCCCGCGGTGGCCGCACTTGCGGCAGGTGTCGATCGGATGGTTGATCGAGCCGTAGCCGATCCCCTCGTCCTGCATCACCTTGACGATCTTGAGGATCGCCACGGGATTCTTCCGGGCCTCGCCGTCGAGTTCGACGTAGGTGATATGCCCGCCGCGCGTGATGGCGTGGAACGGCGCTTCGAGGCGGATTTTCTCGACGATGGAAACCGGCTCGCGCACGTCGACGTGGAACGAGTTGACGTAGTAGTCGCGGTCGGTGACGCCCGGAATCTCCCCATAACGCTTGCGGTCCATGCGCGTGAAGCGTCCGCTCAATCCCTCGGCCGGGGTCGCCAGCACCGAATAGTTCAGCCCGTATTTGGCCTTGTACTCCTCGACCACGCGGTTCATCACCGTCACGGCGTCGTAGAGCGTCTGCCACGCCTCCTTCGAGGTCGCATGGCCTTCGCCGTAAATCGCCACCATCGCGTTGTGTCCGCCGATGAAGCCGATGCCCAGCGTGCCGTGCTTGAGCACGTCGCCCACCTCGTCGTTGGGCTGCAACCGGCCGCCGCCCTTCCAGACATCGTTCGACATCATAAACGGGAACTGCCGCGCGAGGGCCGTGCGCTGGAAGCAGTAACGTTCGTAGAGCTGCTCGGCCATCATCGTGGCGGTCTTGCGCACCGATTCGAGGAAAATTTCGCGCGCCTCCTTGCGGATCGCGTGTTTGTTGCCGTCGGGAATCATGTCCCCGGCCTCGCGCATCGCCTCGATGGCCAGCCGCGGCAGGTTCATCGACGTGAAGGAGAGGTTGCCGCGCCCCCACGACGACTTTTCGCCGTGCAGATTCTCGAAGACGCGCGTACGGCACCCCATCGTCGCCACCTCGTAGCGGAAGCGGTCGGGGTCGTCGATGCGCCACTTCTCGTGGCGGTTGAACGGTGCGTCGAGAAACATGAAGTTGGGGAACAGCGCCACCGACGTGGTGCGGCACGCCTCGATCAGCAGGTCGAAGTTCGGAGTTTTGAACTTGATCTCCCCAGCCAGTGCCTTGTCGAAGTCCTTCACCGCTGCGGCATAGTCCTCTTCGGACCACGAAACGCCCTCCTTGACCTTGAAAATCTGGATCGGGAAGACCGGCACTTCGCCGTGCCCCAGCCCCTCGATCGTGGCGGAAAGCAGTTCGCGGATGACCATGCGGCCCTCGGGCGAAAAGTCCGTGCCGTAGTTCACCGAGCTGAACACCACCTGGTTGCCGCCGCGCGAGTGCATCGTATTGAGGTTGTGGATGAATCCCTCCATCGCCTGATGGGTCTCGCGGCGCGTCGTGTCGTATGCCTGCCGCCAGATGCGTCGGATGTCCTCGTCGGCGACCTCCACGCCCGACTGGCGCAGGGCGGCGAACAGACGCCCCACCGCCGTCTCGCAGGGTTCGATCGTCGGCACGTGTTCGGCGACCAGGGCCTTCAGCTCGGCGCGCTCCAGCGTCACGCCGCCCCGCACGCCGCACAGGAACAGCGTCATGTCGGTCAGGTGACGGCGGAAGGTTTTCAGCACGCCCGGAGCCATGAAATGGTCGAACGCCGGGATCGACTGCCCGCCGTGCTGCTCGTTCTGGTTGGTCTGGAAGACGATCGTGGCCAGCGTGGCGTAGCTCTGGATCGACTGCGGCGTGCGCACCGAGCCGTTCTTCGTCGAGAATCCCCGTTCGTAGATGTCACCCAGATCGTACTGAATGCACGTCGTGGTCTTGGTGGGATAGTAGTCCAGGTCGTGAATGTGGATGTCCCCGTCGCGGTGGGCGCGGCCGTGGCGCACGCCCACCAGATATTTCAGGGCGTAGTCCTTGGTGATCTCCGAGGCGAAGGTCATCATCTGCCCCGCGGGCGTGTGCGACGACATGTTGGCGTTCGAAAGGTTGATGTCGTTCTTCTCGACGGTCACGATGCCGTCCATGACGCTCTTGATCGACGAGCGGCGGTCGCGTTCGACGTTGCGCCACTCGCGGTAGATGATATAACGTTTGGCGATCGAGGGGTTGCGTTTCATCAGCCGCTCCTCGACCATGTCCTGAATCTCCTCGACCGAAATCTCGGCCTTCGTAATTGCCGCCGCCACGTCGGATGCGATCTGCTCGACGGCCTGCCCCTCGTCCGTTATGCCGCCCGCGCGAAAGGCCTTCGTGATGGCGCGGACGATTTTATCCAGAGAAAAAGGCTCGGTTTTACCATCACGTTTGATGATGGAAATCTGCGTGTAATCCATTGTAATATGAGTATATACGTTTCACAACAGGCCCCGTTTCCCCGCAGGGCCGACATTGCATGCGCAAAGGCAGGTCTTCTGACTCGCACCGACCCGCAGGCGGCCTTCCCGTCCCCAGCGGGACAGTGGCTCGACGATTCGCCTGCGGCATTGAAGTGCATACAGCAGCGGGAACTGTCCGGGATTCGCACCCGATTCCCTCTTATCCTCCGCCCCGGCGGGACGAAGGATACCTTTGCGGGTCACAAAAGTCTCCATTATTCCCCGACTTTCAAAATTCCGGAGCAGGAAGTTTTCAACATTTTGTGAAAGGCTCCGAATTTCGTATCTTCGCCCCCGCAAACCGGAAAATCGTAACTCCATGACACAGAAAATAACACACGTCTGCCAGGGAACCTGCTCCCGGCAAATCGACGTCGAACTCGAAAACGGCGTCGTCCGAAGCGTCTCCTTCACGGGCGGCTGCCACGGCAACCAGCAGGGAATCGCGGCGCTCGTGCGCGGGATGACGGCAGCGGAAGCCGTCGCCCGGCTCGAAGGCATCGACTGCCGGGGCCGCGGCACGTCGTGTCCCGATCAGCTGGCAAAAGCGCTGAAAAAGGCGTTATAAAACGCCCCGGCCCGGCCGGGTACGGATTTTGCACTCCGAAAAGCGTTCCAAAATGCAAGACTATGTATTTTCTATGGTATCTGCTGATCGGACTGGCCGCCGGATGGATCGCCAACCTGATCGTCAAGGGAGGAGGTTCGGGACTCTTCGTCAACCTGATCGTCGGGCTCATCGGCGGCATACTGGGCGGCTGGCTCTTTTCGCTCTTCGGATGGGTTCCCGTCGGCACGCTGGGCAGTCTGGCGACGGCCGTCATCGGCTCGGTCATCCTGCTGTGGATCGCCGCGCTCATCTCACACCACAAGATCCGCTAAACGAACGTATGCACGAAAAAGGCGGTCGCATGACCGCCTTTTCGTGTTGAGCTGCCGGGATTCGAACCCAGAACGACAGAACCAAAATCTGCTGTGTTACCATTACACCACAGCTCAAACATTCGCTCGAAAGCGACTGCAAAGATAAACAAAAAATCGCAAAAACCAACCCCCGGATGCAAAATTGGCAGAGACAAAACCGGACCTCTGCCGGATTTTTCGTATCTTTGCTTCAGTTACCCTGTAAATAAACGCAAACGATATGATTCCGACAATGATTCTGCTCTTCGTGGTGGGCTATCTGTTCATCGCGCTGGAGCTCAAAACCAGGATCGACAAATCGGCCGTCGCCCTGCTGATGGCCGGAGCGATCTGGACCGTGTTCAGCCTCCTGGGCAACGACCCGCACATCCAGCACGAGCTGGTGGACCAGCTGGGCGACACGTGCGAAATCCTGGTCTTCCTGATCGGGGCCATGACCATCGTGGACCTGATCGACAGCTACGGCGGCTTCAACGTCATCACCGACCACATCACCACGCGCAACAAGCGCAAACTAATGTGGCTGCTGGCGATCATCACCTTCTTCATGTCGGCCGCACTGGACAACATGACCACCACGATCATCATGGTCATGCTGCTGCGGCGGTTGATCGCCAACAAGAAGGAACGGTGGATTTTCGCCAGCGTGATCGTCATCGCCGCGAACAGCGGCGGCGCCTGGTCGCCCATCGGCGACGTGACGACCATCATGCTGTGGATGCGCGGCAACGTCACGGCCGCCAACCTGATCGCCAACCTCTTCCTGCCGTGCCTCGTGTCGGTCGTGATCCCTGCGGCCATCGCCAGCCGCTACGTCGCCGACCGCCCCGCCGCCGCGGTCAGCGCCAAGGCCCTCGCATCGGGATGCCCCGAATGCATCGGTCCGCGCCTGCGTCTATTCATCCTTATTGTGGGCGTCGTAAGTCTGCTGTTCGTGCCGGTGTTCAAAAGCCTCACCGGACTGCCGCCCTACATGGGCATGATGGTGTCGCTGGGATTCATGTGGATTCTGACCGAAATCATCTACGACCGCAAACGCAGCATCCGCAACATGGAGGAGTCGATCCAGCCGCGCGTATCCAAAGTCCTCAAGCACATCGACATGCCGACGATTCTCTTTTTCCTCGGCATCCTGATGGCCGTGGGCGCGTTGCAGACCGGCGGCGTGCTGACCGACATGGCCGACTGGCTGGACAAGAATGTCCACGAAGTGTTCACCATCGCGGGCGCCATCGGCATCCTCTCGTCGGTGGTGGACAACGTGCCGCTGGTGGCGGCCTGCATGGGCATGTACCCGGTGGCCGACGTCGCAACGGCTGCGGCGAGCGCCGACCCGGCTTTCGCACAGAGTTTCGTGGCGGACGGGCTGTTCTGGCACCTGCTGACCTACTGCGCCGGCGTGGGCGGCAGTCTGCTGATCATCGGCTCGGCGGCCGGCGTCGTGGCGATGGGACTCGAAAAGATCAATTTCGGCTGGTACCTCAAACGCATCTCGCTGCTGGCCCTGTCCGGCTATCTGGCGGGCATCGCGGTGATCTGGCTCGAACACGTCCTGATCGGGCTTTGACCGAAAAGTTCCGGATGCGTCGTGCGCCCAGAATATTGCCGATCACGGGTTTGCCTCATAACAGTATAATCAGAGGTTGGATAAAATATTTTTATCCAACCTCTGATTTACAGCCAAATTATCAGCAGTTTGTAAGTCAGGAACTCCAATATCAATTTAGTAAGAGTACCCTTGCGGAATCAATGCCAGATGTACCCCGGAAGATGTGGATAGACCATTTTTCAACACCCGACATTCGATATCGTGAAGTACGGGTTCATCGGTATCCGACGCAAAATCAACGGTAAATGTGAAGCCCTCACCCGTGTACGGAGGCAGGGTGCTGCTCCATACATAAGTGACAGAAGAATCGTAATTTTCAATAGAACACGTTGCTTGCCCTTCTCCACGGGCCAAATACGCTATATTCCATTTATCATACCCCAAACCCATCATCGAAAGATCGCCGGGTTCCACCTCCGACAATGAAGTCCCGATGTTTGGAGCGGTGGGAGCGGGCCCCGAAACCGCTGATACAGCTGCATAGGCATTTACCAGACCATAACCCACAAATTGGTTCCATAATCCGTTCAATCGAAGCGGATCGACACCATAAGTGTTGCCGCCGATCTTTCGGGTAGTTTGTTCGATAATATTGCGTACCCGCCATACCGAAAGATCGGGATCCGTTGCCCATATCAAAGCCACGATGCCGGAAACATGGGGAGCAGCAAAAGATGTGCCCGACACACAAGTATATCCACCGGTCACATCTGTTGTCCAGATTTCACGCCCGGGAGCGACAACATCCAATGAAGAACCATAACCGGAGAAATCCGATTTGTACCCATTCCGATCTATTGCACCTACTACTAACGTTGCAGAAGGTGCTCCCGCTGCCGGCTGTGATACAGCACTGCCTTTATTGCCCGATGAAAAAACAACGATGCATCCTTTACCATGAGCATATGTTATAGCATTATTGATTTCGGATATTGGAGAAGATGTATCAAATGACCATGAATTATTAATTACGCGCGCACCATTATTTGCGGCAAACCGAATTGCATTCGCAAAATTGGTCGTGGTGGAGGCAGCTATGCCAAGCTCGTTATCAGTATAACAAATACTGATGGGCATGATTTTCACTCCGGATGCAACGCCTGCAATGCCTTTGCCATTATTAGCCGTGGCTCCGATAACACCGGCAACCTTTGTGCCGTGATCTCCGTATAGCCCACTTGGAATTCCTCCCGTGTGAGCGTTGTAACTGACATTATACAAATGTAAATCATCATGGTTATTATAAACACCGTTATCGACAACCGCAACGATAATATCGTTGATATATGGAAAAGCAAAGGCATTCCTTGCGTTCACATAATTGATATCGATCCCCGGATAAGAGACGTTTTTCAGATTCCATTGATAGCTGAAATAGGTATCGTTCGGAGCGGCGTCGGACATCGACTCAACGATAAACTCGGGTGTTGCATACTCAAACGCGCCCGATTCATACATAAAATTCGCCATTTCGAGCGCATTCCCTTTCGACTCCTTTGTACACGAAAGATAATAGATACTCGGGTCGAATTTGTTTTCTCCCAATATCTCCAGATTATACTCTTCCGCGATTTTTTGAAGTTTGGCAAGGTCTTGCTCTCCTGTCAGTTGTACGCTGAATACATTCGTTATGCCGAGATCGGCTCCATCGCTTGTTTTAAAATAGGGAGCCTCATACACTACATCCTGCGGGTTAATCGATTTTTGTTGGGCGTTATCCAGCGTAAACGACGTAAGACTTTTTTGCATGCGGAACTCTTTTGACGATCTTATGCCCAGCGCAGCATAGTTATCAATAGTTCTGGTATTTCCCCCACGGATATTTACGGCCGATTTGCGAACACTTTCAAATTTTGCGGTTTCAACCAAAACATACGACTTGTTCTCGTTGACCGTTAGTGGGATTTTCACACCGTCACACCAAATAATAATAATAATCAGACGAACCCACAGACGCACGGGTCGCGGGAACGTTTTCTTGATATTCCTCTGACAAAATGTCATCCTGGCAACCATAAAATGTTATGACTGCAATGATAAGAGAAAGCAGCTTTTTCATGATATAAGAATATCTAAATT
>OWJJ01001920.1_pt1 | contig 10900 bp, 7 predicted proteins | sample 1732811 | NCBI WGS metagenome assembly OWJJ01 (sample SAMN05065756, study PRJEB22554) | human gut metagenome | biome: ENVO:2100002; feature: ENVO:00000062; material: ENVO:00002003 | host: Homo sapiens | place: USA
GAGCCTTATCGTCGGCAGCGTCAGATGTGTATAAGAGACAGGTGTTTGGCCATCACCATACCTGTTCCAGCCCTGCGGCCTTGTTTGACGCGCACAGCGTTTGCTTCCCCTTGGCATGCTCCGCTGCTTCGCCCACAACAGCGTCATGGCAGTACTTCTCCGGGGAGTATCATCTCTGGTGATGGGTATTCTGTTTTCAAGGTGCAGTACCAGGAGGACAAGGAAAGTTTTCATTGACAAATTGCCTTCCTGATGTTAGACTAATAATAACTTTAATTAGACAGTCATCGCTGCGAGTGTATCTTAACACACCAAAATACGTTTGTCAAGTCTATTGAAACTCTAATTTAAAATTAGTCTATTTTAAGGAGCCGACTATGTGGTATGTGAAAATGTATTTCTCTGAAAAGCGGGAGTTTTTTCAGTCAGATGTGTATAAGAGACAGGGAGTACCGTCCGTTGATCGGGAGTTTCCATTCCTGGAGAGCCTGCTCACCTTTCTGGAGATGGATTGTGGGGAACTGACACCCATTCTCCAGCGGATCGCAGATCGTTGGAGTCGGCTGATTACAGAGTTTGACCGGGATGCCGGCACAGAGGCCATGGTGGAACTGGGCCAGCTGAAAAGTCGGCATATCTATCTGGAGCTTCTGTATGTGCGTTGGTATGACCGTTTCTCCAGAATGGGGATCTATGGTGACTGGGGCAGCGCGGAGGATGAGCAGATGTTGGCGGAACTGCGGGATCTCCCGGAGCAGCTTCTCCTCTATCAGAAGCAGGTGCAGCGATTCTTTGATTTAGTTCTGGATGTGGACAGCGCAGGGCGCGACCCACAGCAGCAGGCGGCTAAGAATTATCTTCACGATAGTCCGAAGGATCCCGGCCTGTTTCGCTTCCGCCCCATTCCGCTCAGCTTTGAGCCGGTGGAGCCGGGGCGGTGTTCGCCGGTTTTGTACTCTGCCAGCATTCCGGACATGATCGACTATTCTCTGCGCAGTTGTGTGGAGAGGGGCATTACGGTGCGGCGCTGCAAGAACTGCGGCCGCTACTTTCCGCAGACCGGACGGGTCAGCGCAGAGTACTGTGAGCGTCCGGTGCCCAGAGGACAGCAGACCTGCCGTGAGGCTGGAGCCTTCCAGCAGTGGACAAAGAAGCAGTCGGACGATCCGGTATTCAAGGCCTACCGCAAGGAGTATAAGAAGCGGTTTGCCTGGATCAAAGCCGGTCGCATTTCCGATACGGATTTTTATGCCTGGAGTGAGCAAGCCAGAGAGATGAAAAAGAAATGTGACCGCGATGTCATCACCCTGGAGGAATATGTGGAGTGGCTGAAAAACTCCTGAATCACTGACAAGAAAAAGAATACGGGACCGGCTTACAAAAGCCAGTCCCGTATTCTTTGTTTAGGCGATGTAGATTTTGCTTTGTTTACAGGCTGCCGTTATATTTATGGCTCTGTCTCATAGGGCCAGGTATTGATGCCGCCGAATTCGTAGATGTTGGTGTAGCCCAGGCCTGCCAGCGTAGAGGACGCGGTCTTGCTGCGGTTTCCGCTGCGGCAGTAAACCAGGACGGTAGAATCCTTTTCGGGGATCACCTCGGCGGCAGTATCCTCGTCGATGCTACCCACTGGCAGCAGGACAGCACCGGGGATGTGGCCGCTGTCGTATTCGTCCTGCTCCCGCACATCCAGGATGATGACCTCCTGGGTATCCATCATTTCTTTGGCTTCTTCCTGGGTGATCTGCACATAGGAGCTGTCCGAGGTGTTTCCACCGCATCCAGTCAGTAGCAGTAGGCAAAGCAGCAGAGGTAAAATTCGTTTCATTTGAGTTCCTCCAGAAGTCCGGCGGCAAAGTTCTTGTGGCCCTGCTCTGTGAAGTGTACGCCGTCATAGGCCGAGGGGATGTCCCACTTTCCGGCGTCGGCAAAATGGATGCCAAGTTGCTCCGCCAGGGTCTGACAGCACTTGGCAAAGGTGTGGGAGTCATCAATGAACTGCTGGTTGGGCACCCACTCGCCCAGGGTCATTGGCGGTGGTGCGATCAACAGGAGCTTGCTTCGATCCAGGGAGACACCGGAGAGGAACCGTGCCAGTCTCTCAGCGGCTTGCGTCGGGCTACACCCCTGGAGCAGATCATTGGTCCCCAGCATGACGATCAGCAAATCGGTGTCAGCAGGGAAGGCAGGAGCGGCAGAAGGGATCTCCCGGCCATTCTGTCCCATGTTGCAGACAGTCCAGCCGTTTTCCGTCGCCAGGATGTCCACCCACCGGCTGTTCCCGTCATAGCGTCCGCCGAAATAGCCGCGAGGGTCATAGCCGTAGGTGTTAGAGTCGCCGAAGCAGATGACATTCATCTTATGTTTCCTCTTCTCTTGGTAATAGCTCAGTTTTGTCAGCTGTTAGAAACTGCTGACCGAAGTGCCTGTTCTATGCGCGCCTCCTCTCCGCTTCCATCTGTCCGAAGCCGAAGCAGCGGAATCCCACACTGTTCAAAAATCCGGTTTTTCTTTTCATCTCTGTTTGCTTGGACACTCCCCGCAGCATGGAAGGCGGCACCATCCACCTCTACTGCAAGCAAAGGAGATTTATCCATACGACGGAACAAAAGAAGATCTACATGAGTCAGGGGATTCCGGACATATGCTGTTTCTTCCTCCGTCAACACGGAATAGTCCTTCACCAAGTTGACCAGGGACACATGGGCTGCGCAGTCCACAAAAGAAAACTCTGCTTTTTGAAGGATATTCTGGATCACAGCATAGGCAAGATTTTCCGAGTCGTATTCTGAAACCCGCCCATGCTTTTTCAGAAAGTCCCTCCGCTGCTCGGCATACCCCTGATAGAGCAGATCAAAAACAGAGTACACCGTGCTCTCAATCACCGCGCAGTTGTTGTATTCGATATAGCGAGCCAGATCGCCGTAGTTGGTTCGGTCGTTCTGCGGGTCCTGCGAGGTAATGACGGTCAATGATTTCACCGCCCTGGATACCGCCACATTTAGCATCCGTGGATCATCCACAAAGTCCGTAATGACATTGTCCACAGAGGTCAAAACGATGGCGTCTTTCTCACGGCCTTGGAATTTATGGACGGTAGCCACTTCCAATTCCTTGCCCAGCTGCGTTTGGATTGCCGCCACCTGATCCCGGTACGGCGTAATGATGCCAATGCTCCCATACCCCTGTCTCTCCAAGCTGGGAAGGACCTCTTGCCGAATCACATCAATTTGTCTCTGGTTTAGATGGCCACGGGCGTGGTTGCCGGGTGCTGTTCGGTACATGGTCAGGACATCCGGCTCTTCATGGTCCTCCGTCATGACGATGAGCTTCCCACCATAGAATTTCTGATTGCAGAAATTGATAATCTTGGGATGGCAGCGATAGTGTTCCCGCAGGAGAACGGTAGGGGCCTCCGGCCATGCGGCAATCGCAGAGGAGAGCAAACTGTGGGCGGTGAAATGATAAGTCTCTGGGAGAGAATACCGTCCCCAGATTCCCTCACTTTTCTGAATGTTCTGGTCGTCCAGCACATTGGGGAGCTGCTGGAGATCTCCCACAATGACGATATTCTTAGCACTGGCAAAGGCAAGTACGCCAGTGGCCAAATCCACCTGGGATGCTTCGTCCACGATGAGATAATCGTAGGTATGTTCAAAGTTTAGCGTGCCTTTGATGGAGTAGGTCGTACTCAGAATTACCGGATATTCCTGATTAAATTCTTTAGACTTTCCACGAAAATCCCGCATCTCAAAGCGTTGGCGGGGCTCTTTCCAATGGAACTTTTCACTTAGCTCCGCCTGGAATAACCGAAGAGACTTTTCCGTCAACTCCGCCATCTTTTCGTCAAAGGCATACTGCTCTAACCTCTTCTCCAGCTGAGCCCGCTCTTCCGTCAACTCTTGTCGGCGCACTACATAGAATTGCCGCTGCAGATACGGGATTACCAATTCCGGCGTCTGGAGGAATACTTTCAGCGCACTGCGATTGAAGCGAAACAGGATGGATATTTTTTGTAGCAGGCTCAATTTATTCTCCTGCTGGGCCTGCTGCTCGTACTCTGACCAGAGAGACAAAATCTTTTGAGCGGATAGCCCTTTCACCTCATCCCTTGGTGCCTGGGTGTAGGTGCTGTAGTACTCACCAAAATAGTGCTGCTCTGGTGTCAACTGGAGGAGTTCCTGTTCGATGGCGGCAATGCGATTCTTTCCGTTGAGCATCTCGCTGATCTCTCTGGAGAGAACAGTTACCTCCTGATCCAGTTGTGACTTCTCCTCCGCCTTCAGAACCCAAGCCGACATATCAGGATATTGACCTGTCTGTGTCTCCTGGAAATGCTCCTTATTGGCTCGACTTCCCAGAAAAGCGGTCAGAAAAGAGAGGCCTTTCTTTTCCGGTTTTTCCGCCACATTCAAAGTGGCGGAGTTGTTATTGGAGACAACAGCTACCGTCTGTCCGTTCCGAACAGCATTGGCAATGATATTCAAAATTGTCTGTGTCTTTCCGGTACCGGGAGGCCCCTGGATGATGCTGATCTGTGAGGAAAAAGCATTCTCCACCGCTGTTTTCTGGCTCTGATTCAGGCCAAAAGGATAGATGACTGCCTCGGGGAGCGTCCGCACCGCGGGCTTCTTGGAAGAATCCAGATAGCAGGATAGTACAGTTGCGTCGCTGACACTTTTGATTCGCTCGTACTGGGCACTCAGGATATTGAGCCCACCTTCGGCAACCAGACTGACCGCCGATGCCGTTTCTTTGAAATACTCAAAAACACCTGCCTGTTTCTGGTTCATAAGGCAGTTTTTCTGAAGTTCCACTTGGCTTTTGGAGCATGTAAGGACTTTTTTCCCCGTTCTGAGGAAGCGATAAAAGGGGCCAAAATCCAGAATCTCATCGACCTGCGAAAGAGGATTTCCGTCCACGGTAAGGATAAACTGCGCGGGATCAATTCGGCTTTGTACTTTTAGAAGCTGCACCTTTTCGGCGTGGTAGCGATAAGGCTTAGGAGACGTGGTATAGACCACCTCGCACATACCGTCTTGAAAACGGAAGCTGGCGACGGAGTCAGTTTTATCCTGCCCGTTGATCAGAAGCATATATTTTTTGCTGTCCATCGCAGACCCCTTTCACTACATTCTTTACCGCATCACTTTGTCGAGCAGTGCCTGATACCCATCGATCACATCATAAACAACATCACCGTTGCTAATAGCCTTAAAATGCTCTTTGGCACAATGGATCTTAGCTTTTTCAATATCACGCAGCTGCATAGATCGCATGGATCCCTTGGTTTCTGCCACAAAATAGATGTGCTTCACCATCCCCGCATAGAATGCGATGGCCCAGTCCGGATTGTAGCGTCCCACTGGCGTGGAAATATAAAACCCATTTGGCAGTTTTACATAGACCGCTACTTCCGAGCGAATGTCCAATTCTGTGGCGAAGTCCCGCTCGTTGGTGGAGTCATAGAGGATATGATCATAGAGGTGCTTATCTGCCTTCATCGCATTAGTCCCGAGGTGGCCCTTTAGCGTAGGCTCGGTGAACACATCGGTGTCGTAGCAGTCATCCAAAACATTGTAGGTGATATGCTGAATGATGGCAGTGGCCTTTTCATCGTTGATGAGGGCGGCTGCTTTGATAATAAACTCCTCTGGGTTCTCCCGGAACTGGTTGAAAACCAACGGCTCAATACCAGTTAGAATTGCAATGATGGCTTTGCGGGTAAGTCCTGTTTCATCCACCAATTTGCCGACCAAATCGTACTTGACGGCGCTATTGGCCCGAACTTGTTTGTCCTGTGAATACATCTCAGATTTTTTCTTAGAGAAAGAAGTCCCTTCCAGCAGAGAGTCCTTAGATTTGACTTCCTCCATAGATCCACTTTCCACCTTGAAGTAGATTTTAGAAACACGGAGGTTACGGTTCAGTGCGGTAATTGACTTCTGGATCAGTTCTTCGGTATTAAAATCCACTACATAGACGGATTTGCTGTTGATTTTAGACCAGAGAGCCTTGAATTCCGGCATGGCCAGTTTGTTCTGATCCACCTGCAGCTCCACATTGTTGCTTCGGGCATTCTCTGGCTTCATGACTCGGTCATTATAAACGGCATCCAGAATATCCAGGACAGATCCAGCACAGTCTGCGGCTTCTTCCGCAATTTTCACTTGGTTGTTAGCCTTATCTTCAAAAAATTTGTCTGTCAGAATGCCCTTACGATCCACATAGCCGTTAATAATCAGGTCATAGCAGATGGCTTGTGCGAGGGCCTCATCCACCACTTGTTCATTTCCAGAGGTATCCTGGAGGACTTTGCCCTTAAACAGGTCCGCCGTAACCGCACGGGGCCGGTCCGCCACAGCTTCCGCCATTTCAGACTGCAGGCCCTTTGCAAAACTGTCGTAGCTTTCACTGGCGATAACGGTCAGGATGTTGATATTGTGTACCTCATTGCCCAGAACATTGGCATCCATACGGTCTCCGTCCTGGTTGACGCACAGACGCAGCCCGCGGCCCACTTCCTGGCGCTTGCGAACCTCACTGCTGCTTTGCTTCAAGGTACAGATCTGGAACACATTGGGGTTGTCCCAACCTTCCCGCAGGGCGGAGTGAGAGAAGATAAAGCGCACCGGGGATTTTTTCGGATCACGGTCCAGCAGCCGTTCCTTGTTTTTCATAATCAAGTCATAGGCGTCAATATCGTCGGAGGTCTTTTCCTTTTTGTCTCCTAACTTACTGTCCGTCATGCGACCCTTTTTATCTACGGAAAAATATCCTGCATGGGTGTCCGCTGCCTTGATTGAATCCAGATACTTGAGATATTCTTCCTCGCCAACACCCAGTTGAAGAGTGGAGACAATATCGTTGTACTCCTCTTCAAAAATATCTGCAAAGATGCCATTGTAAGGCTGCCCCGCAGCATCATATTGCTTGTAGTGGGCCACCTCGTCAATAAAGAATAGAGAAAGAACCTTGATGCCCTTATAGAATAACTGCCTCTCTCGTTCGATGTGAGAGAGGATGGTCTCCCGAATCTGGATCCGGCGTAACTGCTCCTCACTGACCTTACCGACCACATCACCGGCATAGAGTTTGACTCCGTTTAGAAATTCCAAAGAGTCATCTCGCCCATCAATGGTCTTCACCACAAAACCGTTTTTATATTCCTCAAGCTTTGTGGTTTCACCGGAATTGTCATAGAGGTTATAGCCGATCCCAACCTTGCGGGTGACCTTCCGAACCCCGGCAGATCCCCGGTAGTCAAACTGAATGGTGGCGGTGGGATCCGCCTTGGAGAGGTTGATCCCCTCCAGGTAAACGAAGCCGTCGGTAGCGGTACTGCCGCTCTCGGTGATTCCCTTGACGGCGATTTTCTTCACCAACTTCTTGTTATATGCCTCCATGGCGTCCAAACGATAGACCATATTGTAGATGCTGTCCGACTTATGAGTGGCGGAGTAGCGGAGCGTAAAGAGGGGATTGAACTCCTTCAGTCGCTCCTTGGTCTGCTTTCCCTCTACCGACTGGGGCTCATCAATAATGAGAATCGGATTGGTCCTGGCAATGATGTCGATGGGACGGCGGGAGCGAAATTCGTCCAGTTTCATGTAAATACGCCGGGCATCCTTGCCCCGGGCATTGAAGGCTTGGGAGTTGATAATCATCACATTGATAGAGCTGTCTGAGGCGAAGCGATCAATCTCCGTAAGCTGGGAAGAGTTGTAGATGAAAAAACGGACCTTTTTGCCGTACTCCTCCGCAAAGTGCTCCTGAGTCACCTCAAAGGATTTGTAGACGCCTTCCCGGATGGCCACGCTGGGGACCACCACAATGAACTTGCTCCAACCGTAGTGCTTGTTGAGTTCATACATGGTCTTGATGTATGTGTAGGTCTTGCCCACGCCCGTCTCCATCTCAATAGTCAGGTTGTATCGCCCCTCTAAACGAGCAGAGGGAGCAATCTGATTGGTTCGCTGGATCTTATTCAGATGCTCCAGCACCACCTGGTCATTGAGTTCAGGTACAATGGGCTCATTGCGCCAGCCGGTAAATTCCCGCTCCTCCATGGTAATCTGGTGCATCTCAGAACCACGGTCCATCAGGTATGTAGGTGTTAGGTAGGGCTGTCCGACGAACACATCCACTACGGCTTTGGCAGCGTCAGCCTGAAATTTTTGATGTTTGAATTGGAGTTTCATTGCTGCACTCCCTTATGTTGGTGTTTTAAAGACGGCTTCGAGAACATATGGTAATGCAATTTTTCCTACCTCAAAGCCCTTTTCTGCAATCCACTTCAGCACGCCTTGAGCTTTTTCCCATTTCGATTCCTTCGTTTTTTCTGCAGATAGTGATGCCAATTTCCCACACAAAATTTCTTTGTCCTCGTCCGACAGGGAGTCTTGTGGGAGCGAATTAATGTCAGAAACTGTTTGCTCGAGGGAAATAGAAATTGTGTTACTGGTCTGCTGGTGCACGTTTTGTGTAACATTTATTGCGCTATCGCTACCTCGAAACTCATTGTATAGCCCAGATAATAAATTTAGTTTATAGTTTTCAAGTTTAGCCTTGAGAATTCTGGCGTCACCGATATAGTCGGGTGATCTGGACAGCAAGGGCGCAATACTGTAGTTATCCAGCCCAGTCTTTATCCCGTCGATCTCGTAGTCATAAACACTAATTACTTCATTTTGCAATACTTTGGCCCCGGTCGTGTCATTATTTGCAACGACCGTTTCTAATCTCTCTATGTAATCCTCTAACATTTTTATTTTGTCTGTGAAAAAAACATTCATATAGCATGCCCTCCTTAAATCACCTTTACCCGGGTTTCGGGGGCCAGCAACTTGAAGATTTCGCCCACATTGATCTTCTCCGGGCTGGTGGCAAAACTGCTGTCACGGAACACAGCCCGGAGGGGTTTACGTCGGGCGATTTCTCGAATGACGCTCTCCGGCACATTTTCGTCAAAGCAGGCGATCAAATCGTCCTCATTGTAGGTATGGATAGTACAGCCCTCCATTTGTTCGGAGTGGTGGGGCATAGACAGGGGAAGTCCCCAGTCCAAAAGGCAGCCAAAGAGCAGATCTAGGTCGGTCCGGTCGCTTTTGATGTTGGAGGCCATGTTCTGGAGCATCTGCTGGCTATACTCCTGGGCGGAGTAGTAGACATCCTCCATATTGGTAGAGTCCAGTTTGAGAACACGGAAACCAATATCCAGATTTTGAGTTATGAGGAAATTTTTCTCTTTAATTTTTTCTCCTGACCGGCGGATGCGCTCCTTGCCGATCTCGCAAATGTTCTTATAACCCGCCTTATATGCCTCACTCTTTTCATCGCAAGGTTCTGGAAGTTGGACCATGATGAATTTGCGATGGCCGCCATCTTTGGCGTTGAGTTGCATGACAGCGTGGGCCGTGGTAGCGGAGCCGGAAAAAAAGTCAAGGACAATTGAATCCGTTCCTAAATTAGCAATTGTCAACATCCTATCTAACAATCGAACAGGTTTAGGGCCATCAAAAAAACCATTATTGTCAAAGAGTTTTTTTACTTCTTGCCGTCCTTCTTGGCTATGCCCGACATCAGAATATTTCCAAATTGTCATAGGCACTACACCTTCTTGAACTTCTGTCAAAAACTTTTTAACAGCAGGTACATTATCTCCATTGTCGCCAAACCAAATTCTGTTATCCAAAACAAGTTTTTCAAAATTCTCTTTTGAGGTATTCCAACATCTTCCCTGAGCTGGTTTTACAATACGACCACTTGGCGTAGTAATTGGGTAATCATATGCTGCTGAATAAGACTTTACTGTCATATCTGCAGCTTTCCACGGCCCTCGAGAATCATTGTCGCGATTAGTATATCGACTGTTCATCTCGTCGCTTCGTGGTAAAAGTTGGGGATGCCACAGTGATTTGTTTTTTGCATATAGAAGAATATAATCATGGTTATCGCTGAGCCATTTTGCATCATTGGCAGGGGCGTATTTTTTCTCCCAGATTATACTCGCAACAAAATTGGACGCTCCAAAGATTTCATCCGCAATTTTCCGAAGATCATTTACTTCCACATCGTCTATGCTAATAAAGATAACTCCATCGTCCGACAGCATATTTCTGGCCAGCATCAACCGGGGATACATCATACTGCACCAGTCGGAGTGGAACCGTGGATTGCTCTCCGAATTCTCCACAAAGTTCTTGTTGCCTTCTTCGTCAAACAGGCCGATCTGCTGGTCATACTCCTGCTTGTCCATCTCAAAACGGTCATTGTAGATGAAGTCGTGGCCGGTGTTGTAGGGCGGGTCAATATAGATCATCTTCACCTTGCCCAGGTACGCTTCCTGCAGGAGCTTCAGCACCTCCAGGTTGTCACCTTCGATGTAGAGGTTCTCCGTGGTGTCCCAGTTCTTGCTCTCCTCCGGGCAGGGGCGCAGAGTCTTGCGGATGGGTTTGTTGGCCTCTACGATGGCGGCTTTCTTGCCTACCCAAGTGAACTCATAGGCTTCGTCTCCCTCCAGTACTGCGTCAGACAGCAACTGCTTGAGCAGGTCAAAATTGACAGCCTTCTTTAGTCCGCCGTGGCCATCTGGTCCCTCAGTCACGCACCCGGGGAAAAGAGCGGCCAGTTTCTCTATATTCTGCGCCGTCAAATCCGGCGTCTCAAATTTCATGTGGTTCATCAGTTTTATCCTCCGCTGTTTCTTCCGGCGACTCCTTAGAATTCTCCAAATCTATTTTTAAATCTTGAAGCGTTTTTTGCAATTCAAGCAATGCGGTTGGTTCTCTAAATTCAGGTGTTCTTATGGATCCAGCAATTTTTTGGATTTCTTGAAGTGCTGGAGGAATGTCCATTTTAATTTTAGAAATTTGTTCAATATTTTTCTGGATTTGAGAGA
>OWJJ01001921.1_pt1 | contig 10881 bp, 9 predicted proteins | sample 1732811 | NCBI WGS metagenome assembly OWJJ01 (sample SAMN05065756, study PRJEB22554) | human gut metagenome | biome: ENVO:2100002; feature: ENVO:00000062; material: ENVO:00002003 | host: Homo sapiens | place: USA
AGGTAAACGGAAGTAGAGGCAGATTCGAGAGAAAACTTCAGAGAGAAATCCACAAAAAGAAGAAAAGACAAAGAGAAAGGAAATACTGCCGGAAGCGTGAAACCGGGCAAACCATATGCAAGGAAGTATGGTTTATCCGTCTGGCCAAACCCGTTTGGTCGGGCAAATAAACCATTCTTCCCGGTTTGCCTGCTGTGGGTGACGGCTTGTCCCATTTATGGGCGGGCGGTCACATGCAGCTTTCCGCTACCGGCTCAAAAAAACAGCAAAAAGAAAATAATCTCAGAAAATCCGTAAAAGCACCTTTGCGGCATAAGCCCTAAAGAAATGGGCCTTGCTTCATCAGTCTAAACTTGTTGTTTAGGCATGAGGCAAAGCCCTTTTCTTCGCTTATGCGGATAGTCGGGACATGGTTGTCAAAACTTGTTTTGGCGATGGTGTGCCGACGAAATAAAATCGCTTTTACGGAAAAGCCAAATTAGGGTGAAAAAAGTAGGGAGATTCTGTCGTAATCTCCCGTTTTATTTGTACTTTTGTACTTGAAGAGTTCTTTGAAGGTTACGCAACGCGCAGAAGTATATTTAAGGAGATAACTCTCTTATTCGTAACCTATTACCATAATGAGCGAACAATCTATGCTCATTTTCAATATCTTAGACCTTTTTCATAACTTCCGGAAACAAAATTACACTAAATATTTCATTCGTAAAAAGAATACTTCTTAATATTGCTCATTGCCGGCAATATTAAGAAGTTAAACAGCTGGTGCCTTAAGTGCATATCTCAGTATGGGCCGTTTCCCTACGAACTCATTGTTTAATAATTTCGTAAGCTGTAGAATGAACCCCTCTATTCTCTATTTTTCCCTCCAATACATCCAAAGCGAACTCAATGCCCCGGACAGCCATCTGTGAGCTGAAAATATCAGCTGTTGCAACCAGTTTTCCCGTAGAAAGAAATTCTTTCATCACCGCATCATTATCAAAGCCCACTACAGGCAGATAGCAATTTTTTTCTTGCATCTGCTGAAGAACCCCCAACGCCATCGCATCATTGCTGCAATATACAGCTTTCAAATCAGGATACCGCATCCACATAGCCTGAAAAACTTCGGCGGCTTTCTCCGTTTCCCAGTCGGCCGGTTCGGATGCCACCAATCTTAACCCTTTTTCTTCTATCGCCTTGATAAAACCTCTTTTACGCTGCTGCGCATTATCGGCTGCCGTCAATCCTTCAATAATAGCAACTTTATCTTCATTCCGCAACTTCTTATCCAATAATTTACCCACTTCATACGCAGCTGCAAAATTATCCGGTCCCACAAAAGCCACTTCTACTCCTGCCTGCTCCAATAGCTGAGTATCCAACCGGATATCAATATTGATTACCGGAACTCCTTTCCTGACAGCCTCTACTACAGGCTGAACTAAGGCTTTTGAATCTATAGGAACCAATACGATAGCATCGACTTGCTGATGAATCAAGGAATACATCAAGTCAACCTGTTCCTCTACCTCTGTCTGTGTAGCCGTTCCCACACAAACCAAATCCAAAAACGGAAGAGGGGCCGCATACTGAATGGCCCCTTCTTTCATCACTTTGAAAAAATCGGCTTGTAACGACTTCATTACAAGCCCTATTTTATAATTTCTCTTCATCTAATTTTTAATTTGACAAAGTAATGCTTATTAATCCGATAATAAACAAGGAGAACATAGCCGCAATCAGTTTATTGGTCCCCTTCGGAGCTTCCTTAAATTCCTTCCAGACAAAAACTCCCCAGATCATAGCCACCACAGGCGCTGCGTTGCTAAGGGCATAAGAGATAGCCGGATTGGCAGCACCTGCTCCCATAAAACTAATCACCATGCCGTCCATCCAGATAAAGCCTCCCAGCATACCTGTGAGATGGGTCTTGGCATCGCCGGCAAAGTAATCTTTCATGGTCACCGCCTTGCCTTCTACCGGATGCTTCATGGCAAAGGTATTGAATATAGGTGTGCTGGCCAGAATACCTACCGCAAAGAAGAACACACCTGTATAAGGAGTCAGCGTTCCGGTTCCTCCCGCCACATACTGCGGGTCAAGAGATTTCACTACCAATCCGTAAAAGAACATGATAGCAATGCCTGCCATAATGGCCAGCAGAATCCCCTTCTTCGGAGTGGAAGCCTTGCCGGACGATAACTTTCCGTACGCTTTTCCGCAGATCAGTATAGCTACAATGATGACTAACACACCACTCCATAGTAAAAGCTGATTTCCCTGATAGGTCTGACCGGCCAAAGAGATTAATAAATAATTGAATACAATACCTCCAATCCAGGCCAAGCCTCCACCGATAGGAAAACCTACTGACATTCCGGCTACAGCAATGGCTGCGGTAAGAAATATATTGCCAAAGTTCCACACAACACCGCCCAAGAATGCATATTGAATGCTAGACCAGTCCATGACTGCCAAATCCTGAAAAAAGGTACGGCCTTCACTTCCCATACTTCCCAAAGTCACCGCCCCCAATAAAGCTGTAAGGAACAGACCGACGGTCAAATCCCAATAAAACAGTTCAAAGCTCCATTGCTTGGCGGCAACCATCTTCTGCGTATTTGCCCAAGAGCCCCAGCAGGCACAGCAAATAACACAGCAGAGGATTGCCAAAAAGTAATTATCTACCAATATCATATTTCATCGATATTATTCGTGAATATAGATATTCCAGTTCAGATAAGTTTCAATAGCTTCCGCCAAAATATCTTTCACATTGCCACGGCACATAGCCACATGATGTTCGAATCCATTCTTACAAATATATTTCATAAGCGGCTGCAGATTATCCACCTTGGTTACTGCTATACAACCATCCATTCCGTATGGGTCATCGGTCAGGTCACCTTTGCCCAAATAAGACTTGATACAACCCTTCGTATCATCTGTCGAGATGCGGAAGAAGGTGAAATCACCCTGTTTTACTTTACCGTAAACGGCACCGAAAGTATGTACCTTACCTAATGTTCTGCCCAACACTCCTAATGTTCCTAACTTCAAATCATTCATTACAAATGATTTAGGGAAGTTACCACAATGTGTACACACACACTTGTCACGATCCTCGGCAAAGTTATTGTTCCAGTCAAGCAATGCCGACGGGCGACCGGAAGCCAATGTCAACGCATACATAGACACTGCACCGGCAATATCCACTTCACAAGCAGCAGGGATTAATTTTTCACTCAACATACTCATAGTCACACAAGCTGCACAACCATAGTTTTGCTCCAAAGAGTCCCAACACTGGATAGCTACAGCATCAATTTCATTGGCTTCCATCCATTGTTCTACAGCCACACCAAATTTAGCCTGCAAAATCAGTTTATCATTGTATTGTTCGGGAACAGCAGCATATTGTCTGATTTCTTTCAGTTTTGCTTGTAACGTTTCATCAGCATCTTCAATCTTACGGGCGGCAGACAAGATTTCAGAAAGATCTACCGGAACGACTGTAATGCCCGATGCCTGCAACAGTTTCTCGCTGGCGCGGACGGTCTGGAAACCGGCAGGACGAGTGCCGATGGCACCGATGCGAGCATGACGAAGACCATTCACCACCCGGCAGATCGCAGCGAACTTATTAATATCGGCTGCCAGCAAATCAGAATAAATAGAATAAGTATGTAGCGTAGTATCAGTAAAAGGAATGCCATACTGATACAAGTTATTGCATACGGAAATCTTACCACAGAACGCGTCACGACGGCTATCCAAATCCACCTTGTCATTCTCATCATCACATGCCTGAACCAAAACAGGCACATTCAGATCGGCTACACTGATAGCATTGATGATACCGATTTCAAAACCGAAGTTAGGTAATGAAACAATGATTCCATCAATGCGGTCACGGTTCTCACGGAACAACTTTGCACATTTCAAGCCATCTTCTCTTGTTTCAATACTGCTACTGCCTGTAGGCGTAGCATCTTCGGGGAGAATGACATAGTCATAGCCCTCTTTCGTCAGTGTTTCCAACAATTGTTTACGGACATCTTTTGCTAATTCCGAGTTAAAATAAGCGCGTGTTCCAATGATGACACCAAAACACATTTTTTTCTTGTTTTTCATTTCTAATGGTATTAAAAGTTACGATATATTCAGTTAGTTATTCTGTCCTATTACTTTCTTAACAGCCTCACGCCAGCCACTATACAAAGATTGAAGTTCTTTTTCCTCCATACAGGGAGCGATGCAATTGTCAATGGTACGCATGGCAGCGGCTTCTTGGAAACTGGCCCACTTCTTACGGGCAAAGCCATTCATGACAACAGCCCCCAATGCAGAAGCTTCCTCTATCTCCGAACGGTTAATGACGGCATGCAGCATATCAGCCTGAAACTGCATCAGGAACTGATTCTTCGTGGGGCCTCCGTCAACACGCAACGCTTTCAGCTCGATTCCTGCCTGCCGGGTCATCATGTCTATCAAATCCTTCACTTGATAAGCAATGGATTCCAATCCTGCACGCAGCACATGCGCTTTTCCAGCATTCAGTGTCATTCCCCAGATGGCAGCTTTAGCATCCGGTTTCCACCAGGGAGCTCCCAATCCGGTAAAGGCGGGAACCAGATAGACTCCATCATTGTTTTTAACCGAAGTCGCCAAGGTTTCAATTTGATTGAACGAGTCCACCAATCCCAATTTCTCCACCATCCATTTGATAGTGGCTCCGGTGCAATGGATATTGCCCTCAAAAGCATAATACACTTTACCCAAAGCCGAGAATCCGACGGATGTAACCAGCCCTTCAGGAGCAGCGACAGCCTCTTCTCCAATGTTAACCATAACAGATGATCCCGTTCCATAAGTCACCTTGCCCATACCTGCCTCAAAACACATCTGACCGGTTAATGCTCCATGGGAATCACCTAAAACACCTGCTATTTGTATCGGAGATTTGAACAAACCCTCTATCGTTGTTTCTCCAAAAACAGCATCACAGGGCAACGCTTCCGGCATCATACTCCGGGGAATAGTGAAGAGTTTCAACAACTCTTCATCCCAGTCCAAAGTATGAATATTAAAAAGCATGGTACGCGACGCATTCGTATAATCAGTCAGATGCTTCCTGCCTTCGGTCAGTTTCCAAATCAGCCAGGAATCAATAGTTCCCATCAACAAATCGCCTTTTTCTGCCAGTTCACGTGCATTTTCCACGTTATCCAATATCCACTTAGCACCACTGGCAGAAAAATAAGGATCGATAAGCAATCCGGTCTTTCGTTGTACCAGTTCGCTGTATCCCTTATCTTTCAGTTCTTTGCAAATAGCCGCTCCCCGCTGGCATTGCCATACCACGGCATGATAAACGGACTTGCCGGTATGTCGGTTCCAAACAACCACCGTTTCGCGCTGATTGGTGATGGCAAGAGAATAAGAAATATCCTTTCCATTCACTTCTTCTTGTTCAAGCAGACAATGTATCGCTTCTATGGTATTTTTATAGATTTCTTCGGCATCATGCTCTACCCATCCTATCTGCGGGTAGAATTGCTGATGTTCTATATTTACCCGATGCAACAATTCGCAATCTTCAGAGAACAGCATGGCTTTTGTTGCCGAAGTACTTTGATCTATGGTAATTATTCTGCTAATCATACTATTAGATTTAAAAAGGATATGTTTATTTTTTCACGAATTCAAGGGCAGTCTTGCAGATGCCCTCTTTATCCAATCCGTAATGGGCAAAGATTTCATGGGAGTTTCCATGAACCACGTTCTCATCGGGGATGCCGATAATGCGTACCGGAATCGGATTTTCGGAAAGCGTCTCAACCACAATAGCTCCCAAACCACCAAACTGACTATGCTCTTCCACAGTGATAATTCTTCCGGTTTCTTCTGCCGCTTTCCTGATGGCTTCCGCATCAACGGGCTTGATGGAAGACATATCCAACACACGTGCCTTAATGCCTTTCTCCTGTAACATCAAACCAGCTTGATAAGCATGATAAACCGTTTCTCCGGCAGCAATGATGGTCAGGTCCGTACCGTTCAGCAGCATATTAGCTTTTCCCAGAATAAAATCAAAATCATCATTCTCATACACATCGGGAACAGCAGCTCTTCCTACACGTACATACACCGGTTCAGGATAATCTACCAATAGTTTGACCAACTTGCGTGTCTGACGGGCATCACAAGGAAGAACGATATTCATTCCCGGAAAAGTTCTTAATACGGCAATATCATGCAGGCTATGATGAGTAGCCCCCAAAGCACCATAAGCAACTCCACCACTTACTCCGAGTATCTTCACATTATTCTGACTATAAGCCAAATCGACCTTCACCTGCTCCAAGCTACGTGCCACGTAAAAGCAAGCCGGGCCACATACAAACACTTTTTTTCCGCTATGTGCCAAACCTGCTGATATTCCTACCGCATCCTGTTCGGCTATTCCACATTCTACAAACTGTGCAGGTAATTCTTTTGCAAAATCCCCCAAAGTAACAGATCCTCTGGCGTCTGTTGTAACCGCCACAATATCTTTATCCTGACGCGCCAACTCCAGCAACGTATCTGTAAAGCTCTTTCTGCACGCTATCATATTATTTGCCATTGTTTTCTTTTTCTAGTTTTTCAATTCTTTCGGATACCTCGCGAACAGCCTCTTCATATTGTTCGGCTGTAGGCACGCCATGATGCCATTTTGCAATGCCTTCCATATAAGACACTCCTTTTCCTTTTGTAGTATGGGAGATAAGCAAATGAGGCTTTTTATTCGTATAATCAATAGAACGGAAAGTCCGGATGATATCTTCCATCTCATCTCCGTTCATTTCCAATACATCCCAACCGAAGGCAGTCCAGCGGTCGCGCATACTCTCCAATGACATGACCTCCTCGGTTGTACCGCTGATCTGCAAACGATTACGGTCAATAATGGCTACCAGATTATCCAATTTATACTGGTTTCCTGCCATAGCAGCTTCATATATAGAACCTTCCCCTTGCTCACCATCTCCCATCAATACATACGTTTTATAATCAGCTTTATCCATTTTGGCAGCCATCGCCATTCCGACACCTACAGACAAGCCATGCCCTAAAGCTCCTGTATTTACTTCAATACCCGGTACCTCTATAGTAGGATGGCCGGACAAGATAGATCCGAATTCTCCTAATGTGTCGGTTACCTCACGAGAGATGAAACCTTTTGCTTCCAGCGTAACATATAACGCTTCTACGCAATGCCCTTTGCTCATTACAAAACGATCTCTTTTCGTTTCCTTTGGTTTATCCGGCCAAACACGCATTATATCAAAATAAAGTGCTGTAAGCACGTTAAGACACGACAGATCACCTCCAATGTGTCCTGCTTTTGCTTTATACACAATCTCAACCAACCGTTTCCGATTCTTTTCCGATTGTAATTCTAACGTTTCAACTTGCATATTATTATCATTTACTTTCTTATTCTTTCGCAAATAACGGAATTTAACTGGAAACATTCAATACAAAACGAAATAAAATGAAAATAAATTTGATTATATTAACAATAAACGCCTAAATAATCTATAAATCAGGACAATTAATTTATTCTGCTAACAAAGTTATATCTCTATATAAACAAGACTCTCCGATTGTCTATTTTGTACCCAACAGAACTGTTATAAAAAAAGAAGCAAACAATAAGGAGAAATAAGGAAGTAAAATCAAAGTTGATAAAAAAGGTGATCAAGAATGTATTTTCCAACATTCTCAATCACCCATATTACCTTTGTTTCAGTAAGAATCAGATAACTTCGACCTCTAATTCTTTTAATCTTTCAAAATCCTCTTCGGTTATAGTACTATCTGTAATAATAGCATTTGCTAATGAAACCGAGCCTAAACTAGCAAAAGCACTGACACCTATTTTTGAACAATCAGCCACCAGATACACTTTACTGGCAGACTCTATCATAGCAGATTTCACGACCAAATCACTTAGACTAGGATAAGTCAGCTTCATATCCGAAGAAATACCGGCCGTAGCCAGAAACAATTTATTAGCGCGTATATCTTTAAATGAATCGGCCGCCATTTTTCCTGTCAAAGAAAGTGTAGGAGCCTTGAATTCACCTCCGGTAACAATCAGATTAATACCATGATTCTCACCTAAAATCAAAGCTATATTCAAAGCATTGGTAATGACTGTCAGGTCCTTATAATTCATTAAAAGCTTTGCGATCTCTGTAGTTGTAGAACCGGAATCAAGAATTATACTGTCCCCCTCCTGAATAAACTGAATAGCTTTCTGAGCGATTTCTTTCTTTTCCTCCAAATGAGTCTGATTGAACAATTGCCCGGTCTTGGCAAACGACCCTACTCCTTTCAGAAACGCACCTCCATGCTCTCTTTGGATATACCCCATTTGTTCCAAGGCTTCCAAATCCTGACGGATCGTTACATCCGTCACATTGAAAATTTTACTAAGGTCCTGAACTTTTGCATGCCCGTCTTCACGAATCAGATGCAATATCTTTACTCTTCTTTGATTGAGTGCCATATTTATTAGATTTAGAGGTTATGTTTTTTACGATATTCCTGAATATCCTTAATGGAAACAATTTTCAAACCGAATTTTGCTGCAATCTCACCTAGTTGGGGAAGACGCGCCATTGTACCATCTTCATTCAAAATTTCAACAAGAGCTCCTCCGGGTTTCAAACCTGCCATTCTTGTCATATCCAGTGTGGCTTCGGTATGTCCATTACGCTCCAAGACCCCATTTTCCGCACCATATAGAGGGAAAACGTGCCCGGGACGAGCAAACTCGGAAGGATTCAGATTTCCTGCCACCAAAGCTTTTATTGTTGACGAACGGTCGAAAGCAGAAACTCCCGTAGTACAGCCATACCCTCTTAAATCTACCGACATAGTAAACGGTGTACCTAGCAATGAAGTGTTTTCTTCTGCCATCGGAGCCAGACAAAGTTCTTCACAACGTGAATGTGGCAGAGGGGCACATAACAACCCTCTGCCATGAGTAATCATAAAATTTACAATTTCAGGAGTAATCTTTTCTCCTGAAACGATAAAATCGCCTTCGTTTTCACGATCTTCGTCATCAACAACGATCAATACTTTGCCTTGGCGAATATCTTCCAATCCTTCTTCTACTGTATTTAACATTTTAGTGTATCTAGGGAGTTAATTATACCGCAAATTTAAGCTAAAACAAAAAGAATCGAAAACTATTAGCCTTTTTTATGATAAAAAAAATCAATCATCTCCCGTCAGAAGGCTTATCCCATCATTTCACTTCTGTTATTCTAAGAACAATATAAGGAGCATCCGGAATTCTTACTCCCCGATGATGTATATCAAAAACACGATAATCCAATTCCTCCGTTGTTTCAAATATCACAGGATATTCCGTGACAGTCATGGCCCACACATCAATAATCTCCACTTTAAACCGTTTATTCTTTTGCAATTTGTTATAATCCGCATTTTTTACCGGCAGATTAAAAGTCCAGAAACCTTTCACATCTTTTCCCATATTGACCAGATAATAATCTGGTCCAGCAGTAGAAGTAACCAAGTCACGACTGATATCTGCCATCTCCAACGGATGGGGAGCAGCTTCAATAATCGTTCTTAAAAATTTCACACGTTTCCAGCTTTCACCTTTTAAAGATCCCCCTTGCGCCCAAAAGATAGGTTCGTTCCCCTGCTGATAACATTCACCGTGAGTGACATAAATTCCACCCAACAAACCATTCAAAATAAAGCAAGTCATCTGCTGCGGACTTAACCTTCCCCAACGATAAGGTAGATTCCCTTCATACCCAACCTCATCACATATAACCGGTTTGCGATAAATTTTTCTTAAAGTAGCAGAAGCGGTAGAACTCAGTACCGGTGCCTCATCCTGTATGCTGACATGGGTAAATTCAGGCATCCAATAATCAAAATAAGTAGCCGTCGCTCCATGAATAGAACATAAATGGCGATAAGGATCATTCTCAACCACAGTTTTCGTCAACAGCTTCCAATCATCCACAGTTTTCGCTTTTACATAATCCCACTCGTTTGCCATAGACCACCATACATTTCTAAAAGAAGCCAAACGAGCAGTAATATATTTAATATAACGTACATTCACCTCATTCGACATAGCATCAAAGCCCCATCTTCCCTTATCATAAGGATGGAAAAGGATCAAATCCGCCTCAATCCCCAAACGGTTCAGTTGGTCTATCCGTTTCTCCAAATGCTGAAAAAAAGCCGGGTCAAATCTGTCAAAGTCCCATTCTTTCCTTTCATTTCCTTCCTTATCTTTTATCGTCTTCCTTATTTCAAAAGGATAAAGCGCAGGCTCGTCTTTCACTAAAGAATAGTTTTTAGGAAACACACACATCCTTACCTTATTAAAACCGGCTTCACCAAACGATTTCAAAGTAGCCTCCTGAGTCGTTTCCTTCATATGTGTCCATGCATAGGCCGTCGTACCCATCGGATAATAACGGGTACCGTCCGCATATTTAAAATTATGTTCTCCGTCCACCAATACCATGCCATGATTATCTTTTCCGGCAGGTATCACTGTGAATGTACCTTTCCGACCATTCATAGCCCCTATACTGGAAGATGTAACATACCTCCATTCCCCGGCGACAGCAGGCATAAACCGTATCCTATAAGTATTCTCACCATCATAAAACCCTTCCACCGTTTTCTTTTCCTTTCCACAAACGAAAGTAGCGGAAAGACGTGTATCAAAAGGATTCCCTTTGGTCACCTGTTTAAAACTCAACTCAAACCGGTCCCAACATTCCACTTTGTCTTGTGCATTTACCTGTCTCTTATACACATCTGACGCTGCCGACGATAAGGCTC
>OWJJ01001924.1_pt1 | contig 10866 bp, 10 predicted proteins | sample 1732811 | NCBI WGS metagenome assembly OWJJ01 (sample SAMN05065756, study PRJEB22554) | human gut metagenome | biome: ENVO:2100002; feature: ENVO:00000062; material: ENVO:00002003 | host: Homo sapiens | place: USA
CGAGATTACTACGCGTCTCGTGGGCTCGGAGATGTGTATAAGAGACAGGTCCCGCACGCCCTATTTTCCGGTATCTCCCGGCGGTATGGACGCAGTATCTCCTCGGTAAGCTGCTCAAACGCAGAGCGGCGGAGTTCATTTAACTCCTGCACCGGCACAAAGGGGCTGCCGCCTGTCTCCACTTCCAGATTTTCAAAATAATACGGCGTATTTCCCGTTTTTCCGAGCTGTTTCTCAATCCGTTCCTTGCTCATCGGCTGTTTCACTGCCGTCTGGACAACTGCTCCGATTCCGCCTGCCATCCGGCTTTCTCCCGTCAGCGGATCTTCGTATTGAAGCGTCAGCTGCAGCGGTTCGCCTTCACAGACACGCGCAAACCCCTGAACTGGTTCTTTCACCTCTGCTTCCACATACGTTTTGTCCAGATACTGGTAAAGTTCCCGGTTTTCCTGGCGGAATGCCGGTTTCTCATGGCAGACCACCATATCGCGTCCATTGTGCTCGGTATAATAGCCTAACGTCTGACCGCCGCGGTCAAACAGATCCAGCAGCTCCTTCCGGTCTTTCGGGTCAACCCGGTAACCTTTTCTGCCATTCTTTAAATATAAATCTACATATTTCCGGTACAGGCGCACCACGCCTGCCGTATAGCGCGGACTCTTCATGCGCCCCTCGATTTTCAAGGAATAAACGCCTGCTTCCAGAATATCCGGCAAAATATCCAGCGTACAAAGATCCTTGAGACTGAGCACATACTTGGAATCGCCCGGATTTAACACGCCATTTTCTTTCTTTTGTTTTTTGTTTTCATTCGGGTTGTTCTCATCCAGCCGCCGAAGGACATCAAACGGAAGCCGGCAGGTCTGAGCGCATCGTCCCCGGTTGCCGCTTCTGCCGCCGATCAGGCTGCTGAACAGGCATTGTCCCGAATAACAGTAACAGAGAGCCCCGTGAACAAAGCTCTCTATCTCCACGCCCGTCTCCTGATAAATGCGGCGTATCTCTTCCAATGAAAGTTCACGCGCTGTAACGATGCGGACCGCGCCCATTCTCGTCATAAGCGCCGCGCCCTCCGGTCCTGTAATCGTCATCTGTGTGCTCGCATGAACCGGCAAATCCGGAAAATGCTCCCGGATATAAGAAAATACCCCCATGTCCTGCACAATCACGGCATCCAGTCCCGCCTGGTAATACGGAAGCAGATAGTCGTATAAGTCATCCATCTCGTCTTCCTTTACCAGCGTATTGACCGTCATATAAAGCTGGCGCCCATGAAGATGCACGTAGTTGATCGCTTCCAGCATCCCCGTTTCATCCGGATTTTCCGCATATGCCCTGGCTCCGAAACGGCTGCCGCCCATATAGACTGCGTCCGCCCCCGCTGCCACCGCCGCTTTCATGCTATCGAAGGAACCCGCCGGTGCCAGAATTTCCACCTTTTTTTTCATATCATTTCACCCACTATAACCGCAGAATTGCATCTTTCAGTTCCACCGTTCCCTGTCTCTTGGGAAATGGCTTCCGCTTCATATATGCCTCCACCTGTGCCTGACGGACAGCTGCCAGTTCCTCACGTGCTGCCCCTGCCTCCTGGAGGCTTTCTTCCAGATCTTTCTTTATCGTCTGTTTTTCCTGCTCCAGCTGGCTCAGCTGCTCTTTTACACTTTGTTTTTCCTGTTCCGTCTGCATCAGACGTGCTTCCAGCTGCGATTTTTCCGTCTGCACAGCTGTCGCCGCCTGTCTTGCTTCTTCAAGCTGTTGTTTGAGAATCTCCAGCTTGTCCTGCAAAGAAGCGATTTCACTCTGGGATGACTCGACCGCCAGACGCTGATCTTCTGCCTCCTGCTTCCAAACCTCTGCTTCTCCACGGAAATCATTTGCTTCCTTCTTTGCATCCGCAATCTGTTCCAATGCCTCTTTTTTTGCAGCTTCTGCCTGCTCCCGGGCTGTCTGCTCCGCCCTGGCAGCGCGATCCTGTGCTGCTTTTTCCGCGGATTCCACGCGATCCTGTACCTCTCTCTTCGCACGTTCAATCTGCTCCTGCGCTTCTTTTCTTGCAGACTCAACCTGTTCCTGTGCTGTTTTCTTCACAGCCTCGATCTGCTCCTGCGCTTCTTTTTTCACACGCTCGATCTGTGCCTGTACCTCATTTTTAGCAGCTTCTGCCTGCTCAGCTGCCTCTTTTGCCGCCTTCTTTGCCGTCTCCAGTTCTTCCTCGCTGACGGTGCGCTCATTGCGGAGACTCTCGAGTTTCATCTGGGTGCTGACCATCTCATGTTTCAGACGGTATGTCTCTTTTTCCATGCTCTCTTTGTCGGATGCAAGTGCCTTCGCACTCTCTTTTTCTTTAAAATAATCATCCGCCAGATTCAGATAAGTCATAATACTCTGGTAGTCTTCCGGCATTTTCAAAAATCCCGGCTGCGCCTTGAGCTGGAAAATCTTCCCATTCAGATACGTGGCAATCTGCTGTACATATCCTTCCGTCTCACTGCCGCCCAGGCTATACACTTTTCCATCAATTAATACATCTATATACTGTTTTGCCATCGCATTCTCTTCTTTCTATCTATAATAAATATGGTTCGACGTTGTCACGTCACCCACACAGAAATACCACCTTCAAATCAATCAAATATCAAATCTCAGAAATACCGTTTTTTTCTTGATTCCAGGCATACCCGAGATGCCGATACGCTGCTTCGGTCGCCATCCGCCCGCGCGGAGTCCGGTTGAGCAGACCGTTCATCAGAAGATACGGTTCATACACATCTTCCAGTGTCCCAGCATCCTCGCCCAGCGCTGCCGCCAGCGTCTCCAGTCCGACCGGACCGCCGGAAAACTTGTCGATAATCATATGTAAGATCGCACGGTCGTTGTTGTCAAGTCCCAGCTTGTCCACATCAAGGATATCCAGTGCAAAATCCGCGACTTCTTTCGTAATCACGCCGTTGTACTTGACCTGTGCAAAGTCCCTCACACGTTTTAACAGACGGTTTGCCAGACGCGGCGTTCCTCTCGAACGTCTCGCAATCTCATAGGCGCCCGTCTTATCAATCTCCACATTCAGAACTCCCGCCGTCCGCAGGACAATCGTCTGCAGCTCTTCAGGCGTATAAAAATCCATCTTCTGCACGATGCCGAAGCGGTCGCGCAGCGGCGCCGTCAGAAGTCCCGCGCGTGTCGTCGCGCCTACCAGCGTAAATTTCGGCAGATCCAGACGAATCGAGCGCGCCGTCGAATCTTTTCCCAACATGATATCGATCGCATAGTCCTCCATCGCCGGATAAAGCACCTCTTCCACCTGGCGGTTTAAACGGTGAATCTCATCCACAAAGAGGACGTCTCCCTCCTGGAGCCCGTTGAGAATCGCCGCAATCTCCCCTGGTTTCTCGATTGCCGGACCGGAAGTAACCTTCATACGGGTTCCCATCTCATTGGCGATAATGCCGCTAAGTGTCGTCTTTCCCAGTCCCGGCGGTCCATAGAAAAGAACATGGTCAAGCGCCTCGCCGCGGGATTTCGCCGCATGGATAAATACCTTTAACGTCGATTTGATCCGCTCCTGACCGATATATTCGTCTAAGGTCTGCGGGCGGAGACTTCCCTCAATCCGCTTATCCTCCTCCGTCACCTCGGTTGTAATCGTCCTTCTGCTCATACTTGTTTCCTGTCTTTCCTGTTTTTCTCTCTCATTCAATTAAGCCATGACAGTTCCATTTTCTCATATCTGCCACACATTCCAAATTTTCATCTGACGCACAAGCACCACTATTTTTTATGATCCTGCAATTTCGAATGTCCGACACATAGGTTGTTTTACAAAAACGCCAGATATTTCAGCGATGCCTTCAATACCGCCTCGGAATCCATCTCTTCCGTCACATTGGCGCTCTTGACCGCCTTCACCGCCTCGGCATTCGTATATCCCAGCGCCACCAGCGCCTCCACGGCTTCCTTCGCCGCATTGCCTGAAAGCCCATTTCCCGCAGCCGGCGAAACCGCCGCACTGCCATCTAACAGCGGTGTCAGCAGATCCTCTGCCTGTACTTTATCCTTCAAATCGAGAATGATCCGCTGTGCCGTCTTTGCCCCAACGCCCGGTGCACGGGAGATCGCCTTCGCATCCCCAGTCATAACCGCAAGACGCAGATCCTCCGGACGCAGCGCCGACAAGATGCCAAGTGCCCCCTTCGGACCAATGCCGTTGACCCCCAGAAGCTGGCGGAACATCTCCAGATCCGAACGGCTTAAAAAGCCGTACAGGCTCATATCATCCTCCCGCACCTGCAGGTGCGTATATATCTTTACCTCTTCCCCGAGCGGCGGTAAAACTTCCAGCACCGACATCGGGACAAAAATCCCGATCCCCATCATGCCGGACTCGACCACGATACGGTCCTTTGCTTTCTCCGCCAGGATGCCTTTTACATACGAAATCACGGTAAATTCCTTTCTTTTCTCACTGGTTCAAGATCTGGTTAAAACTAAAAAAAGAACGCTTCAAAATGCCTCCAAATCTTCTTTTCAGTATACCATAGCACAGTTTTCATTGCAAGGAAAGTGCAGAATTTCGAACATATATTCTGCCCGGTTGATTGAATTTCATTTTTACACATTATCGGGAACCTATAAATGAAAAAGCTTTTCAATTGTAATATCAATGATTACAGTCAAAAAGCCTTTCCATATCTTTTATTTACTTGTTATGCTTAGATAAACTATGTAATATTTCCTGATTACACCTATATAATTCATCAAATAGCTTTCTAAATGGCTTGTATAACTCATGCCTCTCTAAATCCGGCTTATAAATACATTTCTTTTGGATTACTTGGCGCAAATCTGAAAAACCTTGGTAGAATCCGACTCCAATCGCTGCCATCAGTGCATCTCCATAAGCTGCCCCTATGTCTTCCTTTGGTGTTTCTAACGATACCCCTGCTATATCCGCCACCATCTGCATCCAAACTGCGTTTTTCGTTCCTCCCCCCGCCGCTGCAATCCGTTTTACAGGCAAACCATTTTCACGGAATATGTCAATATGCTGTGCAACTGAATACCCAATTCCTTCCAGTGCCGAGCGATACAAATGTCTTTTTGTATGGCTCAATGAAAGTCCCACAATCATTCCTCTTGCGTCTGGATCATTCAGCGGTGTCCTTTCTCCCGCAAAGTAGGGTAAAGTTATCAAACCATCCGATCCAGGTGCAATCTCAGAAATTCCTTTCATCATTTCTTCATATGCATTCAATCCTGCTGTTTTTTCCTTCTCCAAGCATTCAGAAAATAACTGTTCCAAATACCATTTTTGAAGTGTGCCTCCATTATTAGTTCCTGCTGCTACACTATAAGTTTCTGGAATTAAAAATGGATTTCCGCGCACTCGCTCATCCTGAATCAGCCGATCTGCACAACAATAGAAAAATAAGGACGATCCAAACTGTACCATCAGATCGCCTGGTGCAAGTACTCCTACACTGATTGCCTCAGCTGCTGAATCTCCAGTTCCAGTAATAACTGGCGTTCCTTCTTTGAGTCCTGTCTCCTTAGCTGCCTGCTTTGTTACCGTTCCACAAATATGGGTAACCGGCATTCCTTCTGCCAACTGCTCCGGCATACAAATCGGTTTACACATTTCTTTATGGATGCTCCCATCCGGATAATACAGCGGACGAAATGAAGCCATCCCCAAAAATGTATCTATTACATATTTTCCAGTTAGTTTAAATGTTAGATAAGAAGAACCTGTCAAAAACTTGTGTGTGCGTCTATATACCTCTGGTTCATGATTTTTTATCCATAAAATTTTAGCAGATACATCTCCACTGCAAATTGGACGTCCAAATAGTTTTTTTACTTTTTCTGTACCATAATATTGTGAGAGATACTCCATTTCTTCCACGCAACGTGCATCAATACCATATAAAATTGCTTTTCGTAAAGGATGCCCGTCCTTATCAACTGGAAGGCAATCTGCTCCCAATGTGCTTCCCCCTACACAAGCAATTTTTTCTGGTTCTACACCACTCTGCTGTAAGAGAATTTTTGACAAAATGCAAAAATCATTCCACCATACCTTATCCGCGTCCTGCTCATAATAACCAGGTTCTGGATTTTCCATTCCGTGATGAGTAACTGCCCGACTTACCACCTTTCCAGACTCATCTGTTAGAACTCCTTTACTTGAATATGTACCAACGTCAATTCCTAAAAAATAATGCAACGTCTATACGCCTTCTTTCATTGTACAGCGATACGCCTTAACTACATCCATAAACTCCATGACTCTCTGTTTTTCAACATAGTTCTCAAATTTACCATCTTTCTTAAAAGCAGTCCCTACACAAGCGCCATCACATTCACTAAGTTTTTCAACCACATTTTCCTTCGTACACCCTGTATTACAGAAAACAGGAACAAATCCAGAAACTGCCTTGACCCTGCGTACCAAACTTGAATCCGTTTCCTGACCAGCACTACTTCCAGAAACACACAGACCATCTGGAAAGCAATGAAAAATCATGGATTTTGTTATTTTTTCCAGACTTCTCTCTGCTAGATATACATCCGACTCTGGATTTACCTTATATAGCAATTTCATTTTATCTAGTCCAAGTGCTTTTTTTCTACGCAAGACTTCTGGAATATTCGTATCTGTAATTCCATTTTCACCTATATAGGCACCCGTAAATGTACTTCTTACAAAATCTGCCTCGACGGCTGCTGCCAAATCGATCGTCGCCAATGGATTAGAAACAATATTGACACCAAATGGAACTTTTATCTCTTTTTTTAATTCTCCCACAATCCGTCCCATCGCTGCCACAGTTACGTAGGAAACCTTTTTTTCATACGGAAGGCTGAATTCATTGGCAATCAAAATTCCATCTACTCCTCCCTCCTGGAGCGCCTGAAGCTCTCTGGCTGCCTTTTCAATTACTTCTCCCATCGTTGCATCTTTTTCATACAGAGGATCCCCCGGCAGCGCCCGCAAATGCAACAGTGCAATGATCGGCTTTTTTACATGAAATAATTCATCTGTCCACATATTCTTTCTCTCCTCTATTCCATGTACATTCGCAAATTCTGCACATTTCTTTTGTCATAACGAAATGGATCCAGGTAATACGCCGGTGCTGTCAGTTCCTGCGTAAAATATCCCTCATATCCATTTTTTACCATGTCCTCTAAATCCTTTCTTAAGTTTCTCTTCCCTTCACCCCAGATGTAATGCCCATAGGGATCACAATCCTGAAAATGTGCATGTACAATGTTTTCCTTTCCAAAAACATCAAACCACTGCTGAATCGTTTCACCAGAAACCGACATTGCTGTCAAATCAATCATAACTTTAAATCGCGGATGATCGACTAAATCAAATAACCGTTTCATTTGCTGCAAACTATACCCAATTCTTGATTCCTGCGGCCGTAAAGACTCTGCCACAATTGTCACGCCATTTTCCTCTGCGACCTCACAAAGTCTCTGATGCATCTCAGCTGCCCGTTTCAATCCATCCTCCTCCGCTTCATCCCAGTAACCCCATCCGGAATTTGCTTCCATCTTGTCTGCCCCCAGCGCAGCCCCCAGACGTATCGCATTTGCAAAAAATCCAAATGTTTTTTCTCTCAGTTCTGGTTCTTTTACACCAAATTGGTAACCAAACCGGCAATTCTGTGGTGTAAATACCGGACACTTCAAACCGTGTTCCTGTAATTTTTTACGGACTGGCTCTGGATCCTGATATTCATTTGGATCCAGCCAAAGTCCTTGATGTCCTCCCAGCAATTCTACATTTTTGATTCCCAGTTCCTGCATACAATCCAGGAAATAATCCAACGTATATTGGCAATAATGAAGATTCAATACCGAAAGTTTATCAAAATCAACTATTTTCATTTTCGCTTCCTCCTCATACAATTACTCCATTAATCCATTATAAACGGTTCCAATTCACGCATATTCTGCCGATCGGCTGCAGCCGGATCCTCCAGGTAGCGTGCATCATTCAGTGCCAGGCTTAGCAATCCTTTATATTTGTACTGATCCAGACAAATCAATTGATCCTCTAACGGTCTCAAACCATCTCCCCATGCAAGGCATCCCTGCGGACGTCCATCCACAAAACGGATATGGTATATTTTGTCTCCAAATGCTTCAAACCAGTCTTTCATCGACTCTCCTGCCACTCCAGCACTCGTCAAATTCAGGGCAGCCTGTATCTGCGGCTCATTAACCGACTCCAAAAGTTTTTTTAGTTCTGGAAGCATATTAATAACCGTTGCGTCTTCTGGCCGTACTGTTTCCACTGCAAGAATAACCCCCTCTTCCGCAGCAGTTTTTGAAAGCCGACGCAAGGTTTGAACCGCACGTTCAAAAATACGTCTCGGATCTTCATTTCTTGCACCGCCGCAGCAATTGAGTACCATCACTTTCGCACCAGCTTCTGCCGCTGCACGGATTCCATTTTCAAAATATCCGATTGAATGCTTTCTTGCCGTCTCGTCATGACAGCAAAGTGCATAATTATAAATCGTACACTCCGGTGAAAAAGCTCCGATTGTCAATCCATAATCTGCTGCATTCTTTTTTAATTCAGCCGCATCCTCAAACCCATAATCATCTAGCAGGAAATGCGGTCTTGCACACCAAAACTCTATATTTTTTATTCCGAGAGCCTGCTGCGTTTTAAAGAAATATTCCAAAGTTCTGTATTTATAGTGCATATTCATTCCTGCAATCTGTTCCCGCCTTATCTTTATCATCCAGTTGTTCCTCCTCTCTACACACAAAGGCACTGCAAAAACCTTCACTCTATCAGATTTCACAGTGCCCGCTTATTTACAGATTACATTTATATCTTTTTTCTTTCCCTAAAGCTCACTTTCATCCCATGCTTTACCTGGATGTTTATGCCACCATTTGAAGACAACCGGGACAATGCAAAGCGCTGCCAGGTAAATCAAAATTGGTGTTACAGCTGCAATCCAGTTTCCCTGAACACAGGCAACCGGAACTGCCGCTAATGCAAAAATTTCAATAATTGACTCAATCGGTGTTACAATTGCTGCATCATCCAGTGTACAGCTCTTATTCTCCGGATCTACAATTCTTAAAAGTGCCATGCCGATTGCTGTTACACCGGTCGAGTAACCATATACATAGATACCTCTCTCAAACCACTCCTGTTTTAAGAGTCTCGGCGCAATCACTGTAAAGTGGAATACAACCCAGACAATTCCAAATAACATCAGCAGACCAAACGGAACTGCGTACTCAATAACAACCGGAATCTTAATTGATGCCACACCGAAAAATACAAGGAAATCAGTTGCACAGCTTCCCATACGGGAAATGATGCGGTTATCTACATATTTATCGGCTTTTATTCCTTTTAATACAAAATGAAATACAATTGCTACCAGGAAGCCGACAGAGAAACTCGGAACGCCAAGTCCGGTTGCTCCCTGAATTACATTTGTTAAAAGATATCCAATACCGGTTGGAATCAGAATCAGAAGAAGATGCCATGCCAGCGGATCAATTGCCATCGGTGAAACGGTTTCTTCGCCTAATACCGGGCGTTTTCCTTCTTCAATGAGTCCCGTGCGCATATCGTTAGGAAGCTGGCTGAAATCTTTTACAAACTTGGTATAGTTTCTTTTTGTTCCAATTTTGATCAAAATAATTCCACCAAAAATACCGGTTAAAATACCCACCGTTGCACTTGTCATCGCCAGATCCGTTGCATCTTCCCATCCAAGTGTGCCGAGTGTCGCGCCAAGTGCTGCTGCCGTACCATGACCTCCCTGAAAGCCTGCAGGAATCAACATTCCAAATGCCGGATTTAAATCAGGAGCAACTATTTTCAGGACTACCATTGCAAAAATAATCGGCATTGCATACTGAAACGCCCAGCCAATATTGCGGAAGCAGTAGTAGCTGCCAATCCGATCAAAATTTGTTTTCCAGCCACCAGCTGAAAAATTAAAGCCCCTCAGCCCAATTGATACAAATACTGCAATAATCAGCAGACCTGCATAAGAACCAAACTGTGAAGAAAAACTGATAATTCCAAAACCATTCTGTCCTAACGCAAGCCCGATAAATCCAGCCAGCAGACTGACCGGAACAAACAGGCTCTGCAGAATCTTGATTTTTTCCCTCAGCATTTTCGCCACAAACAGGAAAATACCTGCCCACATGAAATCCACCAACATGGAATACGCATTAAACTCCATCTTTTGTTCTCCTCATTTCTTTTTTATGATGCTACTGCAATGCTTTTTTTGCTTTTTCCCTAACCATACTCAATTCCACTTCTGTCATATCACAGTATTCGCTGTTTTCTGTTGTCGTCCCCGCATCCTGCACATATATCAGCTTTGTATCCTTCTGTGTGATCGTATTAAACCATGTTCCCTGCAAAACATTGTAAACTTTATTTGGCTCCATCGGAATTACATCAATCTTAAATGCATCATTCTCGCGGGACGCTGTCAAAAGAACTGCTTTTCCCTGAACCAGAATAAACTGCTCATCGGTTGCGTGATGCACTTCCAGATACTGAATCTTCTCAATATCATTATTAGGCTTCCAGTTTTTAATACATACGACCCATTTTTTATTGTCATATACACACTGAATGCCTTCCCCTTCATACTCAAACACATCTGCTTTCATGACATTTCCTCCTACCTTCTTTTCAAATTCTTCTTGTTCCTGCAGGTTTCAAGCGAATTATCTCATATCATGTCATTATAATACATCATATATCATTATATTGTCAATGCTAATTTGTCATTTTACATATTTTTTTTTAGGGGGTCAGCTTCTCCTGTCTCTTATACACATCTCCGAGCC
>OWJJ01001925.1_pt1 | contig 10864 bp, 10 predicted proteins | sample 1732811 | NCBI WGS metagenome assembly OWJJ01 (sample SAMN05065756, study PRJEB22554) | human gut metagenome | biome: ENVO:2100002; feature: ENVO:00000062; material: ENVO:00002003 | host: Homo sapiens | place: USA
GATAGCTCGCCTATGCTTTGCCCAATAGGGCAATCGAACGAGAAGCCCCCACTTCAAGCGTTAGCTAAGTGGGGGAGTATGTCACCATTACACCGAATGATGAAAATCGGAGAAATAATAACTTTACAGTCGATTCAATCAAATTCAAAAAGAAGCTCTCCGACGACACCTATGCATCAGATTTTGAAACCGACCGACCAGTAAACGCCGGAACATATGGGGTATTTGTCACGACGAAGGATGAAAAAATTGGAATCGAACACGCAGAGGCTCTTTATATTGTCGATATTACGATCAAAAACGCGAAGATTACCAATGTATCAGTTAAGCAGATTTCAGAACTCACCTACAATGGAACCGCGCAGAGAGCCGATGTTACCACAACGGGTACAACGGTGGATGGAAGTCCGATAACCTTTGTATATGCAGAGACAGAAGATGCACTGGAGACAGCTCCACAGTCCGAGGTCCCGGAGTTCCAGAATGCCGGGACGCACACTGTGTATTATAAGGCAACGGCGTCGAATCATGACGCGGTGACGGACAGCTTTGAGGTCACGATTGCCCCGGCGAAGCTTATTGTGACGGCGGAGGCGAAAAAAGTTACCTATAAAGAGGCAGCACCGGAATACAGCTATACAGTCAGCGGTTTTGTGAACAACGAGATGGAGGAGGTACTGGAAGGCAGCGTAGCATATGACTGCGCGTACACGGCGGGCAGCGATGTGGGAGAATATGATATTCTTCCGTCCGGGCTGACTGCCAAGAATGGAAATTATGCGATTCAGTATCTGCCGGGAAAACTTACCGTGGAACAGGCAGAACCAGAATTTTCACTAGAAAATCTGGCACAGTTGAACCGAATCTATGACGCCCAGGCGATTCTGCCGCAGATTATTTCTGACAGTGACGGAAATATGACGATGACGATTTTCCGTGGCACAGAGGTACTGGCAGCAGTTTCGGCAGATGTGGGAACCTACACGGTACGTGTTGCCGCAGAAGCGGGTAAAAATTATAAGGAAGGCAGTGCCGAATATACATTCGAAATACGGCGAGCGCCGCTGCGTGTGACTGCAGTGGATCAGCAGGTAACCGTTGGATCAGAAATTCCGGCATATACGGTAATTTACAGCGGATTTGCAGGAAATGACGATGCGGACGTTTTAAGCGGTACGCTTCAATTTACGTGTGAGTATACAGCCGACAGCCCGGTGGGAACGTATGCGATTGTTCCGTCGGGACTTACTTCTGAAAATTATGACATTCAGTTTGTAAACGGCGCACTTACGGTAACGAACCGCGCCAGCGATGGTTCTGGTAATTCGGGCTCATCGTCTTCGGCTGCTTCCGGACCAGCGGCAAAGGGCAACTGGCAGCAGGATGCGGCAGGCTGGAAATTTACCTATGAAGATGGTTCCAGCGCAGTGGGAAGCTGGATAACTGATGAAGCAGGCAATCAGCGTGAAACATTTGCGTGGGCGAACATCAATGGAAATTGGTGGGCGTTCGGTGCAGACGGCTACATCAAGACCGGCTGGGCACAGGATGGAAAGGATAACCGCTGGTATCAAATCGATGCGAATACCGGTATGAAAACGGGATGGCATTTTGATGAAGCGGGCGATAAACACTGGTATTACCTGGATCCGGTCAGCGGCGAGATGCTGACCGGCTGGAGACAGATTGATGGAAAATGGTACTATTTTGCAGAAGTGACAGGAGGTCCGCTTGGATCGATGTACCAGAACGCACAGACCCCGGACGGCTACCGGGTTGGTGCAGACGGCGCCTGGGATGGCGGCGAAGCAATCAAATAGGAAATGAAACAGACTTGATACGCTCTGCCGATCATGCGAAAATGTGTGATCGGCAGAGCTCTTTTTTGATGTCTGACAATCCCTTACAAATTTATGAAAAACCTATGAAAAATCCCCCCGCCCCCTCGCCAAGAGAAAAAAGTTATGTTATAATTTATGATAGAATGCGTTTTTGGCGCAGCGGTTTCAGAAACGGGACGTATTGGACCGGAAGCCGCGGCATATATAAAAAAGGAACCATGTATGCTCAACGAAGACAAGATAAAATTAATGACCGAACTGGCACTGTTTGAGAAGAAGCATGCTTCCCAGATGAAAACAGTCAATCAGTATTTTAAAAGCGACTATATCAGCCGCAATCTGCTCCGGGGATTTATAAGCTATACATTGTGCAGCATACTTCTCTTTGGAATGTGGATATTATTTAATGTAGAAGTAGTTCTGAGTTCGATAGGAATGGATGAACTGAAGGGACTGGCTTTTCGAGGAGGAGCTTTATACCTCGGGGGGCTTTTTCTGTATGTCGTGCTGACGATCATCGTGTATGGCGAGCGGTATGAGTACGAGGAAAAGATGAACCGGATCTACATAGCGAAACTGAAACATCTGGATAAGCGCTACGATATACGCCGGCGCGCCAGAAAAATGGAGAGAGAGAGGAGAGGCAGATGAGAGGACTCCTTGCAGGGAAAGAAGCACTCAAGGCTTTCTATGCGAGATACAGTGCATTTGTGAATGCATTCCTGCGTTTTATAACTGCCTTTGCGGCGGTGTTTCTGATTAACCAGAACATCGGACTGATGCCGAAACTGAGCGGCGGTCTGGTGCCGCTGTTTGCGGGAATTATATGTGCATTTCTCCCATTTGGAGCCATTGCGTTTCTGATTGGGATTTTTTTGCTGGCACAGCTCTTTGCAGCATCGATGGAAGTGGCGCTCATCACCTTGGTGTTTCTTCTGATCGTGGTGCTGCTGTATTACGGATTTCAGCCGGGTGACAGCGCGTACCTGATTGTAACGCCGCTCTTGTTTTTTCTGAAGATGCCGTTTGCAGTCCCGATGATTCTCGGACTGACTGGAAGCCTCGTATCGGTGATTCCGATGAGCTGTGGGATTTTTCTGTACTACGTGATTCTGTATGTGAAGCAGAATGGAAGCTTCCTGGCAGGCAGTGAGCAGACTGAGATCACGCAGATGCTGGCGCAGGTCGTCAAAAACCTGCTGGCAAACCCGGCGATGCTTGTCATGATTGCGGCATGCTGTCTGGGGGCGCTGACGGTCTGTGTGATCAAGAAACTGTCGATCAACTACTCCTGGGGGATCGCGATCGGAGCTGGCCTTATTTTACAGATTCTGGTTGTGTTTATCGGCGATTTCCGCTTTGGCGTTCCGGTGTCCGTGCCGGAGCTGGTTGTGGGAATGATTGGTGCGGTCATTGCATCGCTGATCTATCAGCTGTTTGTTTTTTCGGTCGATTACAGCCGGACCGAGTACACGCAGTTTGAGGATGATGATTATTATTACTATGTGAAAGCGGTTCCAAAGATTGCGATTTCGAGGACGGATGTAAAGGTACAGGAAATCAATAAAGTAAAGAGAAGATAGACTATTTTATAAAAGAAACTTGTTGTTAAAAGAAATGCGTGACGGGTCATATGTACGTGACTGGTAACAGAAACGCAGCCCGAAAGGGAGGGAAAAGAATGGCAGAGATACTGGCGGAGATTTATTCGTGGATCTCGTTCGTACCGAAGATAACCTTTAAAAATTTAATAGAGATCGCGATTATAGCAATTCTGGTATATGAAATGCTGATCTGGATCAAAAATACGCGGGCGTGGACGCTTCTGAAGGGTATTATTTTTATTCTTGCATTCTTTCTGGCAGCTGCGATCCTGGAACTGGATACGATTCTGTGGCTTCTGGAAAAGACGTCGTACATTGCGGTAACGGCGATCATCGTTATTTTCCAGCCGGAGCTGCGGAAAGCACTGGAGCAGATCGGAAGCCAGAACGTGCTTACGACGCTGTTTTCAACGGATGATACGAAGAAAAATGAGGATTTCAGCGAAAAGACGATTGCAGAGCTGGTGCGTGCTTGTTTTGAGATGGGAAAAGTCAAGACGGGCGCTTTGATCGTCATTGAGAGGGGCACGCCGCTCGGAGAGATCGAGCGGACGGGCATCGAGGTCGATGGTATCGTGACGAGCCAGCTTCTGATCAATATTTTTGAGCACAACACACCGCTGCACGACGGCGCGGTCGTGATTCGCGGTAACCGTGTGACGGCGGCGACCTGTTATCTGCCGCTCTCGGACAATATGGATATCAGCAAGGCATTGGGAACCAGACACCGTGCGGCAGTCGGAGTCAGTGAGGCGACCGATAGCGTGACCCTGGTTGTATCGGAAGAGACGGGGCGTGTGTCGGTGGCTGTGTCCGGACGGCTTAAGAGTGTCAAGGATGGCGATGAACTGAGAGATATGTTGTCGGTTCTGGTAAAACGGGAAACGGAAAACACAGGTCGTTTCAGAATATGGAAGGGAAGACGCAGAAATGAAAGAAAAGCTGACGAATAATCTTGCGATCAAGCTGATTGCCCTGTTCTGTGCTTTCTTTGTGTGGCTGGCAGTCGTGAATGTGGCGAACCCGATCAAGGTGTCGACGAGGGAGGTTCCGGTCACGATCACGAACGATCAGGTGCTGGAGCAGGCGGATCTTGCCTATGATGTGGTAGGCAAAAAAACGGCGGTAATCAGTTTCAAGATCCGGACGAAGGATGATTATAAGGTAAAGGCGTCGGATTTCAACGCCTATGCGGATTTATCGGAAATGTATGATGTGACGGGGGCGATCCCGATCCGAGTGGAAGTGGTGAACAATGAGGAACTGCTGGAGTCCACGCCGGTTGTGAAGTCCCCGGAGGTCATCAAGATCACGACCGAGGCGCTGCAGACCAAGGCATTTACGCTGAAAGCGTATCCGCAGGGCGAGGCGGCAGACGGTTACGAGGCGGGTGAGGTGACAATGGTGCCATCTCAGGTGACGGTCAAAGGACCAACCTCCCTGATCGGACAGATCAGCAGCGTGGGTATCCGTTTTAATATTGACGGTGCTGTGGCGGATGTCAGTGGAACAGCAACACCGGAGTATTTTGACGCCAATGGAAATGTGCTGTCAGATTTGGGAGATTCTGTCAAGACGGTTGGCGGAGATGTCTCTTATACGATGCAGATCCTGAAAGTAAAAGAAGTACCGCTGGATTTTGACGTCAGCGGCGAGGTGGCGGATGGATACCGCTATACGGGTCCGAAGACGGATATCAAGTCGGTGTCTGTGGCAGGACTCAAGACCGATCTGGCTTCGGTCAGTACGATCACGATTCAAGGACCGTCCCTCAATGTGCAGGGCGCGACAAAGGATGTGGAGTGCGAGATCGATCTGGATGATTACCTGCCGTCCGGGCTTACGATCGTGGGACTGGACAGCACGACGATCAACGTGACACTGCAGGTGGAGAAGCTGACGGAGAAAACCTTTACGGTCAAACCGGAGGATGTGACTCTAAACGGAAAGAACAGCAGCTACAGCTATACCGTCGAGGATACGAAGATGGAAGTCAAGGTACAGGGACTCGAGGAGGATTTAAGCAGTCTGTCGGCGTCGAAGATGAATATCCGGGTCGATGTATCAGGCATGGGACTGGGCGAGCACACGGCAACGGCGCAGCTCCAGCTGGGGGACGCGTATAAGATGCTGTCGGCACCGGCTGTGACGGTGCGGGTCAGCGAGCATGGAAGCTCCAGCGCCCAGACGACGGAAAGCACCGAGAGTGACCATGGAGACACGGACAGCCAGAGCAGTTCCAACCGGGAGAGCGGGGCAAGCTCGGCAAAAGAAAATGTGGATGCAGAGAGCGGCAATGCGGCATAAAGCATAGTACGTCGTCCACAAATGAGGAGAAAGAAGTTAAAATAATGGTAAAAGCAAAAATCAAATTAAAAAACCCGACCGGTCTGCATTTGAGACCGGCGGGAATCCTGTGTAATGAGGCAGTAAAATTCGATTGTTCCGTCCAGTTCCAGTTCCGTGGCACCGTGTCCAATGCAAAGAGTGTCCTGAGCGTGCTTGGGGCGTGCATCAAGAGCGGTGATGAGATCGAGTTTATCTGTGATGGAAAAGACGAGGAGGAAGCTCTGTCAGCGATGCTGAAAATCGTTGATGACGGGCTGGGCGAGTAGAAAAAAACGGTGCGGTAAAAGACTGTGTACAGACGTACGGATAGGATGGAACTATGATCGTTTATTTGGTTTGCTATGCGGCTTCGCTGCTTCTGGCGCTCAGCCGCCATTATCTTTTATCCGGCGCAGGGCTTCTGGCGGCGGCGGTATATCTGTATGCGTCAGACTATATCCGGAGTGGAAATCTTCTGCATCTGCGGGGGATTTTTGCTCTTTCCTTTGTAGGTGGACAGGGACTGGCGTGTATGAAGCTTAGTTATTTAAGTCAGGCATGGAGTACGGGAACGTGGCTGGGACTTCTGGCGGCGTTTGCGGGCTTTTATCTGGCTTTTTATTATCTGGAAGCATTTTCCGGCGAAGCGTCCGTCCGTGTGGGCGGTCATTCCGGCGCGGTGCAGCGCCGGGGGCTGGAATCCTATGCCGGAACTGTTTTTTTCTGCGCGGTGGCGCTGGCGGCGGTATCGGCAGGCTGCTTCGCGATCGAGGCGGTCTATATGGGCTATATTCCGCTGCTGCTCCGTGGAGTTCCGCATGCCTATTCCTATTTCCATGTGACCGGGCTTCATTATCTGACGGTGTCCTGTGTGCTGGTTCCGGCGCTCTCTGTGATCTATTTTTGCATCGAGGGCGGTCGCAGCCGGGGACGGCTGGTGTGTATGCTTCTGGCAGATGCAGCGGCGGTGGCGATTCCGCTTCTGTGCGTGTCGCGCTCCCAGCTTCTGTTTGCGGTACTGCTGGCATTGATTACCTACATGCAGATGGAACACCAGCTGAATCCGATCTACGTTGTTTTTGCGCTGGCGGGGCTGATTGTGCTCTACATTCTGCTGACGATCGCGCGCAGCCATGATACTGCCTACCTGAATACGGTTTTTGAGATGAAACGGCACCTGCCGATTTTTGTGACGCAGCCGTATATTTATGTTGCAAACAATTACGATAATTTCGACTGTCTGGTCAAGGGACTTGTGAAGCACAGCTGGGGCATGAAAATGCTGGCACCGTTCTGGACGCTGACGGGACTCAAGTTTCTGGTTCCGACGTTGACGGCATTTCCATATTATGTGACGAAGGAAGAGCTGACGACGCTGACGATGTTTTATGATGCGTACTACGATTTCGGCGTAATTGGCGTGTTCGTCTTTTCTGCCCTGTTAGGAGCGGCGGCGTATCTGCTGATGCGGATGATGCGCCAGGTGCAGAATCCGATTACCTATCTTCTGTACGCACAGTTTGCACTTTACATGCTGTTATCGTTTTTCACAACCTGGTTCAGCAATCCGTCCACATGGTTTTATTTCGCGGTGACAGCGGTTGTGACATTTCTGGTATCACATAAGATTGCAGGGCGGTAAAAATATATGTATTAAGCTATAAAAATGAAATAAAATCTGCTATAATAACAAAAAGACGACAATTCAGCAAGTTAAAGTGCTACTTGTATACAGATTGAATTGCCGCATTGATCAATTTTATAGAAAAGAGGGCAAGCCAATGATTTCAGAAAAAATGATACCGCTTATGAAAAATAACTCCGCCATCCGTATGATGTTCGAAGAGGGCAATAAGCTGGCGGCGAAATATGGACGTGAGAATGTGTTTGATTTCAGCCTTGGAAACCCGAGCGTACCGGCACCGGCAGAGGTAAATCAGGCGATTCAGGATATCGTAAAGGAAGAAGATTCCCTGTTTGTACACGGATATATGTCCAACGCAGGCTATGAAGATGTGCGCGAGACGATCGCACAGTCGTTAAACCGCCGGTTCGGCACCTCCTTTCACGCAGGCAACCTTCTGATGACGGTCGGTGCGGCAAGTGGCCTGAATGTCATTTTAAAGACCCTGTTAAATCCAGGAGAGCAGGTCATTACCTTTGCACCGTACTTTGTAGAGTATGGTTCCTATGTCCGCAACTATGACGGCGAGCTGGTGGTTGTATCTCCGAATACGGTGGATTTCCAGCCGAATCTCGTTGAATTTGAGGAAAAGATCAACGAAAAAACCAAGGCGGTCATCATCAACACCCCGAACAACCCGACCGGTGTTATTTATTCCGAGGAAACACTGCAGAAGATTGCAGCAATTTTGGAAAAGAAACAGAAGGAATTTGGCACATCGATCGTGCTTCTGTCTGATGAGCCGTACCGTGAGCTGGCTTACGACGGCGCGGTTGTACCGTATGTGACAAAATATTACCGCAATACAGTGGTTTGCTACTCGTACAGCAAGTCACTGTCCCTTCCGGGCGAGCGTATCGGTTATCTGGTAATCCCGTCTGAGATGGATGAGAGCGCAAATGTATTCCAGGCGGCAACGATCGCGAACCGTGTTCTGGGCTGTGTCAATGCGCCATCCCTGATGCAGAGAGTCATCAAGCGCTGCGTAGATGCGAATGTGAATCTGGAAGCTTACGACCGCAACCGTAACCTGCTTTACAACGGACTGAAAGAGTGCGGATTTTCCTGCATCAAGCCGGAGGGCGCGTTCTACCTGTTCGTGAAATCCCCGGTGGAGAATGAGAAGGAATTCTGCGAGGTATGCAAACAGTACAATGTACTGGTAGTACCGGGAAGTTCATTCGCTTGCCCGGGTTATGTGCGCATCGCATACTGCGTATCGTATGGGCAGATCGAGAGATCGCTTCCGGCATTCAGAAAGATTGCGGAACACTATAATCTGGTATAGCGAAATTGCATCATTGCCTCGGAAAGGAAAAGGATGAGATGAAACGATATCTTAGAATGATTCTGAATATTGTGATTCCGTTCCTGGGTCTATGTCTGGTCATCTTTTTAGGTCCCAGGCTTCTGCGCTTTTTCATGCCGTTTGTGGTTGGATGGATCCTGGCACTTTTAGCAAATCCGCTGGTCCGGTTTCTGGAACGGCGCGTGAAGCTGGTGCGGCGCCACGGCTCGATGCTGATCATTATCGCGGCGCTGGCGATCGTGATCAGTCTTTTTTACGGGGCGGGTCTTCTGGTTTACCGGGAAATGGGAAGTTTTCTGGCGGATGCACCGGAAATATATCAGAGTGTGATCGCTGAGATCGGGGATGCATTGCAGAATGGGCGCAAGCTTGCAGAATATTTTCCGCAGAATTTACAACCGCCGCTGCTGGCATTTTCGGATAATCTGGATGGTCTGTTTGGAAAACTGGTATCGCGGGCGGCGGAACCGACCGTGCAGATCGCCGGACATGTGGCGAAGAGTATTCCGAATCTTCTGGTAAATATGGTCATTATTATCCTGTCTTCGTACCTGTTTCTGGCGGACCGGGAGTCCATCATGCGGTGGCTGAAAGAGCATCTTCCGGCATTTGTATTCCGCTATATCGAGTATATGAAACGGGACGCAAAGGGACTGATTGGTGGATATTTTCTGGCACAATTCCGTATCATGTGTGTGGTGGCGCTGATTCTCGCGGCAGGATTTTTGGTGCTGGGTGTCCGCTACGGTGTCCTGTTGGCGTTTTTGACGGCAATTCTGGATTTTCTGCCGATCTTTGGAACGGGAACGGTGCTGTTCCCATGGGCGGTTGTGAAACTGTTTGCGGGGGAGTATGCGTATGCGACCGGGCTTATCCTGCTCTACATCCTGACGCAGGTCGTCCGTCAGATCATCCAGCCGAAGATCGTCGGGGAGTCGATGGGATTGCCGCCTCTGATGACCCTGTTTCTTTTGTATCTGGGATTTAAGCTGCGCGGGCTGACAGGCATGATTCTGGCGGTGCCGGTGGGGCTTGTCTTTATCAATTTTTATAAATATGGGGCGTTTGATTCGATGATCCGGAATTTCAGGATGCTGATGGAGGCGATTCAGAAATTCCGGAGGGAAGAATAGGGGAGGTTTCCTTCTATTTCTATATAGTAAAATTCTCTTGGTAATTTAATCTGGATAAATTATGTGGCGTATCGCGATATTTTTTCTTATATGCCCGGAGGAACGCAGCATAATTGCGGAATCCGGATTGATAGCAGGCTTCTGTGACGGGGGTGCCCCGGCGCAGGAGCTCGTTTGCGTTTTGGAGGCGTTTTTCGGTCAGGTATTCGGTAATGGTGTAGCCGGTTTCCTGGCGGAAGAGACGCATCATGTGGTATTTGCTTATGTAAAAGCGGGCGGCGAGCTGGTCGATCGTATGGTCTTCTTCCGGGTGTTCAGAGAGGTAGCGCATGAGTTCCAGGATTTTTTCGCCGGAAGGGGAGGTCGGAACGTATTCCCGATGGTTTTCGGAGGCGGCGCGATCAAGATGTACCATAAATTCCAGGAATAATAAACGCAGAAGAAGCCCGGAGCCATAGCTGCTGCCACCAAGGGATTCAAAGTTAGCATTGTCTGTGCCATTGTCATTTGTACCACCTGCCTGATAGGCATTTTCCAGTCTTGACAGCGCCTCTAAGAGCGGCGTCATGGTAAGGGAACCGAGGCGCAGAACATCGGACTGCTGTTCTCTGGCAAGCTGGAAACAGAGGTCGAGCGCACAGTCAGCACAGGAGAATGCATCCAGACATTCCGGCGACAGGTAGAGGATGATGCGCTCATATCGGCTTTTGTATGGCACGACCGGCTTGTGCAGGCAGTGCGCGCCGACGAGGACGATGTCGAGCGGGCGGAGGTGGTAGGAACGGCCTTCCACGATGTAGTCCGCTTCGCCGTTTAACAGGATCAGGACTTTGTGGAAATCATGATAGTGGTAGGCAACCGGTGTATCCATCTGCCCGCGCAGGTGGAAGAGGCGGAATTCGTGGTTGAGGTAGCCTGTCTCTTATACACATCTCCGAGCCCACGAGACGCGTAGTAATCTCGTA
>OWJJ01001931.1_pt1 | contig 10854 bp, 9 predicted proteins | sample 1732811 | NCBI WGS metagenome assembly OWJJ01 (sample SAMN05065756, study PRJEB22554) | human gut metagenome | biome: ENVO:2100002; feature: ENVO:00000062; material: ENVO:00002003 | host: Homo sapiens | place: USA
CATAAAATGTAGATCAAGACATTTCTAAGAGGTACTCTCAGATTTTCACAACATATGATTATTCAAAATTTATGAAGGGTACAGATTTGGAGCGTTCCAAAGCGATTAGTGGTGCTGTAAACTTTATTGTAGCAGTTGATAAAGCAGATGATCGAGAAGTATTTTTGAAAGAGGGATTACTGTTAAAGCAGGCACTTTCGCTTTGTGCTTCTTTGGCTGAACGTGATTTGCGTGTGGAAGCTGCTTTCTTTGAGTCTGTCCGGGTGCTTGTAACCCGCCTGATGAATCAAGGGGAAGGAAAGAAAATTTCTTTACCAGAGATGAATGCCAGAATTAACAATCTTTTGAAAGCAAGTGTACAAAGTGATGGTGTTATCAATCTTTTTTCAGATATAGACAAAGAGTTTTCCCTTTTTGATCCGAAATTTCTTGAGGAAGTTTCAAAAATGAAGGAGAAAAACTTGGCAGTTGAGTTACTGAAAAAACTGATTGCTGAGCAGGTTAAAATATATCGGCATACCAATATTGTAAAGTCTGAAAAATTCAGTGAAATTATTCAAAGAACCATGAATGCCTATTTAAATGGGATGCTGACGAATGAGCAGGTTATTGAAGAACTTCTGAATCTTGCAAAGCAAATTGCAGCAGCGCACAAAGAAGGCGATCAGCTGGGGCTGACTGCGGATGAACTGGCTTTTTATGATGCATTGACCAAGCCACAGGCGATCAAGGATTTTTATGAAAATGAAGAATTGATTGCTATTACAAAAGAACTTGCGGACACCCTTAGGAAAAACAGGACGATTGATTGGCAAAAACGTGATTCTGCGAGAGCAAGGATGCGAATGATGATAAAAAGACTTTTAAAGAAACATAGATATCCACCGGAAGGTATGGATGATGCAGTTCAGACTGTTATGACGCAATGTGAATTGTGGACGGACAATAATGATATGGAATTATTGCAAAAATCTTCAAAGGTGTATACATATTCATTAGAACCAGAATTGAGCAAAGTGGCAGAAGAACCGGTGCCTTACGGAAAATAATTGGAGTCATTTTGTTTGTTGTTGGCAAAACTTAATCATGGAGGTGGTTACATGACAATAGAAGAAATTCTCGCCGGTGAATCTAAGAATGTAGAGTTTAAGGTACAACGTCCGGATAAGAGTATTAAATATATGAAAACGGTCGTTGCCTTTGCGAATGGAAAAGGTGGGCAGATTATATTTGGAATTGATGACAAAACCAGAGAAGTGGTTGGCATCCCGGAAGATAAAGTTTTTCAGGAAATAGATGCGATTACAAACGCTATTTCAGATAGCTGTGAACCAACGATTATTCCAGATGTTTATTTGCAAAATATAAATGATAAGCCCGTAATTGTTGCGGAGATCAGAGCTGGTCGTCAGAAGCCATATTATATTAAAACAGATGGGATGGAAAATGGCGTATATATTCGGGTTTCGGGAACAACACGTCCAGCTGACCGTGATATGTCAAGAGAGCTGTATTATGAATGTGATGCTCGTTCTTTTGATTCGGTAATCCGCAGAGATATTGAAGTGACCGAGGAAGATATTAAGAAACTTTGTGGACAAATGAAAGAAGTCGCTGTTGCCAACAGCAAGTCAAACCTTCAGCGGTCATCAGTAAAAGATGTAACAAAGAATGTTTTGCTCAGCTGGGGGATTTTGAAAAAAGATGACAATGAAAAAATCTATCCAACGAATGCGTATGTTTATTTAACTGGACAAGGTGGACTGCGTTCTATGATACAATGTGCTGTGTTTAAGGGAACGACCCGTTCAGTATTTCTTGATCGGCGTAATTATGAAGGACCGCTATGGGAACAAGTGGATGAAGCAGTGCGGTTTGTCCTTAGAAACATTCGGATGGGATGTCGGTTGGAAGGCGTATATCGTCAGGATATTTATGAACTGCCACCGGATAGTATTCGAGAGTTGATTGTCAATGCAGTTATGAATTGCAGTTACATTCAGGTTTCAAATATTCAGGTGGCAATTTACGATGATCGCCTGGAGATTACTTCTCCAGGTGGATTGCTTCCAGGTGTGACGATTGATTTGATGAAAGAAGGATTTTCAAAAATCCGAAATCGTGCGCTTGCTAATGCTTTTGCCTATATGAATCTTATGGAAGCGTGGGGGAGTGGTATTCCAAAACTCATGCAGGCTATGCAGGAATATGGATTGCGTGAACCGGAATTTATTGACATGGAAGTAGCTTTTCGAATCAATCTTTATCGAGGTCAGAATGAGGTTATTGAGGTCAAAAATTCAAATCGTGACCTCGATGGCCTCAATAAAGACCTTGATGACCTCAATAAAGACCTTGATGACCTCAATAAAGACCCTGATGACCTCGATAAAGACCCCAATGACCTCAAAAATGACCCCAATGACTTCAAAAATGACCTTGAAATTCGATTGTCGGAATTAATTCGTAAAAATCCGGAACTGACGTATAAAGCATTAGGAGAAGCACTTGCAGTTTCTACTGCAACAATTAAGCGTACACTTACAAAGATGCAGCGTGGAGGGAAGGTTGTCCGGGAGGGGTCTAATCGAAAAGGCAAATGGATACTGACTGACAAAATGAAATAGGATTGCTGGGATGAATGACACGACAAGAAGTATTTAACTGGTATAGGCAGCAATACGGCGCAGAACTGGAATTCCCGTGGAATGACAGGAAGGTTGTTCTGTGCCATGCATACAATCGAAAATAGTATGGTTGCAGCCTTGCTAATTTTTTAATCTTACAACTGGCAAGATGCAGCGTTACGGAGATAGAGAGCATTCCATTTTTTAAAATTTATTCTCCCGCCTTCGCCTCATCCAGCAGCCGTGCAATCTCCCCGCGCACCAGCGAGAATGCAACCTCATTCCGCCCGCTGTTGGTAACCACATCCGCATAGGCGCGGGTCGGTTCTACAAAGAGGGCATGCATCGGTTTGACGGTGGTCAGGTACTGATCGGTGATGTTTTCGATATCGCGTCCACGCTCTTTCGTGTCACGTAAGATTCGGCGGAGAATTCGCTCATCGGCATCGGCATCGACGAAAATGCGGATGTCGAGCAGATTGCGGAGTGCTTCGTCATAGAGAACGAGAATGCCCTCCAACAGGATAACCGGGCGCGGCTCGATGTGAATGGTTGCTTCGGCGCGGTTGTGGTTGGCGTAGTTGTAGGTTGGACAGTCGATCGCCTCCCAGTTTTTCAGTTTATTAAGGTGCTCAAGAAGCAGCTCTGTCTCAAATGCATCCGGGTGGTCGTAGTTCAGCTTTTTGCGCTGTTCAAATGGCATGTCATCGTGGGCACGGTAGTAGTTGTCGTGGTAAAGCACGGTCACCTGATCACCAAATGCGTCTTTCAGGCGGTTTGTAAAAGTGGATTTTCCTGAACCGGTTCCTCCGGCAATTCCGATGATAATAGGTGATTTTCTATTCACTGTGTTTTCCTCCGTTTGTAAGTTTTATCTCAGTCGAGAAGAGTCCCACCTCTTTAGGTGGCGAGTAATAGCAAATTTGTCTCAGTGGGAGGTGGGTCTCCGACTGAGATAAACGTTCCGCGGGGATGCGCAGTGATTCTGTATGGAATATGTCAGCTTCGCTGACCAGAATCACGCGCCAAGTCTCACGGACGTTCGACTTGAATTGTTTGGAAGGTGCGTTCTGTGAAAAAACAAAAAATGTACCTTGATAGGTTTTTGCGCTGAGGAAGGAAAACGCCCGGGAAAATGGCGGACTGTATGGAATTCCTATTGACAAAGTAGGAATTCAGCATTACAATCACTGATAAACCAATTAAAACAATATGAAATAAGAAAATTATATAAAAAACAAATTTGCTGATATAGCAAATAGACACAGGAGGATGACATCGTGGCTTATCAGATAGAGACAACTTGTATTTGCGGAGATCCGGAAACTTCTAAAAACCATTCTTTTGGCGCTGTTTCAGTACCGATTTACCAGACGGCGACTTTTGCCCACCCGGGTATTGGGGAATCGACCGGTCATAATTATACGCGTGAGAGCAACCCGACCAGAGACGAGCTGGAAAAGACTGTTTCGGCGCTGGAAGGAGCGGTTGATACCGTTGCCTGCACATCCGGTATGGCGGCGATCTCGCTGATGATGGAGCTGTTTGACAGTGGCAGCCATTTTGTATGTACCGAGGATCTGTATGGCGGTTCTGTCCGTATTTTTGAGGCACTGGAAAAGAAGCGCGGTTTTTCATTTTCCTATGTAAATACAGCCGATGTGGAGGCGGTTGAGAAGGCGATCACGGATCAGACGAAGGCACTCTACATCGAGACACCGAGCAACCCGACGATGCAGGTGACCGATCTGGCGGAAATGAGCCGTCTGGCGACGAAGCACGGACTGCTTCTGATCGTGGACAATACCTTCCTGTCCCCGTATCTGCAGAATCCGATCGCGCAGGGCGCGGATCTGGTTGTCCACAGCGGCACGAAGTTTTTAGGCGGTCACAATGATACGCTGGCTGGATTTTTATGTACGCCGATCAAGGCGCTGGCAGAACAGATCCGGTATCTGTTTAAGACGATCGGAAGCGGACTTTCTCCGTTTGATTCTTTCTTAGTCCTGCGCGGCATCAAGACTCTGTCAGTGCGTGTGGAACGGCAGCAGGAGAATGCGATGAAGATCGCGAGCTGGCTGAAAGAGCAGAAAAAAGTAACGGATGTCTACTATGTAGGACTTCCGGAGCATCCGGGGTATGAGATCAACCAAAAACAGAGCCGCGGCGCGGGCAGCATGATTTCGTTCCGCACTGATACAGAGGAGACGGCGAGAAAGGTGCTGGAGCGCGTGAAGCTTATTTCCTATGCGGAGAGTCTGGGCGGCGTGGAGTCTCTGATTACCTATCCGATGCTGCAGACACACGGCGATGTGCCGGTTGAGATCCGGGAACGTCTTGGAATTACGGAGACATTTTTACGTCTGTCTGTCGGTATTGAAAATGTGGATGATCTGATTGCGGATCTGGAGCAGGCGTTAGCGTAAAAAGAGGATAGATATGTTTGGTATCGGTTTTGCATGGGCAGTGGGATATGGGCATGGATGCCAGAGTGGAAACCGTTCATTGACAGGAACGATGGATTGGGAGGAAAATGCATGAAATACGATTTTGACAAAGTGGTGGACCGGCATGGCACCAACTGTTTAAAATATGATTTTGCCATTGAGCGAGGAAAACCAGCGGATATTTTACCGCTTTGGGTGGCTGATATGGATTTTCAGACGGCTCCGGCGATTTTAGAGCGGCTGGAAGAGACAGTAAAACATGGTATTTTCGGCTACAGTGATGGAAAAGAGGGCTATTTTGCGGCAGTCCAGAACTGGTACCGGGAGCGCTTTGGCTGGGAGACGAAACCGGAGTGGCTGGTGAAGACACCGGGCGTTGTATTCGCGCTGGCGGCGGCTGTCCGGGCGTATACAAAGGAAGGTGACGGCGTACTGCTTCAGCAGCCGGTGTACTATCCGTTTTCGGAAGTAATTACGGACAATGGGCGTAAGATTGTCAACAGCCCGCTGAAAATCACGGATGGCTATTACACGATGGATCTGGACGCTCTGGAAACGAAGATCGTGGAAAATAAGGTCAAATTGTTCCTGCTTTGCAGTCCGCACAACCCGGTCGGACGTGTCTGGAGCGAGGAAGAACTGCGCCGGGTTGGCGAGATTTGCCTGCGTCACGGTGTGCTCGTGGTCAGCGATGAGATCCACAGTGATTTTACCCGCGAGGGACATCCACACACAGTATTTGCGAAGCTGGGTGCAGAGTTTGAGCAGAACTGCCTGATCTGCACGGCACCATCCAAGACGTTCAATCTGGCGGGACTGCAAATTTCCAATATCTTTGTGCCGAACCCAGAGCTTCGGAAGAAACTCTTAAAGGAGATCGCGGCGGCAGGCTACAGCCAGGTCGGTCTGATGGGACTGGTAGCATGCCAGGCGGCGTATGAAGAGGGAGCGGAGTGGCTTGCACAGCTAAAAGCGTATCTGGAGGAGAACCGGAAGTTTGTGAAGGCGTATCTGGAAGAGCATCTGCCGGAAATCCGTCTGATCGAGCCGGAGGGAACCTACCTTCTGTGGCTGGATTTTAAGGCGCTTCATTTGAATGAAAAAGAGCTGGAACATCTGATCGTGGACAAGGCACATCTGTGGCTGGACAGCGGCGCGATGTTCGGACCGGACGGCGAGGGCTTCGAGCGGATCAATATCGCATGCCCGCGGGCGACGGTGGAGAAAGCGCTGAAGCAGCTGGAAGCGGCGATCCGCGGATAAAATTGATTGGGTCACGAATCAGAACCCGTATAAATAAAACCTGCCGCAGGCAGACTGTATCCCCCATATAAACAGTCTGTCTGCGGCAGGTTTTTTGAATTCATAGGAACATTATTTTATGAGAACCGGAACACCGCAGTTCCATACGCCGGAAGCGGGTACGCGAAGGAGTATGGCTGTCCGTCACATTCGCTCTTGATGGAGCGGTAATGGCTGATCTTATCGCCGCGCTTGTAGTAGCCGTGTTCCTGGTCAAGCAGCAGCGTGTAGGTGCCGCGTTTCGGAACACCGACGCGGTAATCGTCGCGGTCTACCGGGGTGAAGTTGCAGATGAAGAGAAGATTCTTTTTCTGTGTTTCATCGCGGCGGATAAAGCTGAAAATACTGCGGTCTCCGTCGTTGGCGTTGATCCACTGGAAGCCGTCATACTCCTCGTCCAGGCGGTAGAGCGCCGGATATTTGTGGTAGAGCGTCAAAAGCCCTTTCACATAATTCTGGAGGTCGGCATGGAACGGCTCTTTCGTAAGGTACCAGTCGAGGGAGACTTTTTCATCCCATTCATGGAACTGACCGAAATCCTGTCCCATGAAGAGAAGTTTCTTGCCCGGATGTCCGAGCATGAAAGTGTAGCCGACTTTCAGGTTGGCAAATTTATCCTCGTATTCGCCTGGCATTTTGTTGATCATCGAGCATTTGAGGTGGACGACCTCGTCGTGCGAGAGCACCAGAATGAAGTTTTCGCTGGTGCAGTAGGTGATGCCGAAGGTCATTTTGTTGTGGTTAAATTTACGGAAATACGGGTCGAGCTTCATGTATTCGAGGAAGTCATGCATCCAGCCCATATTCCATTTGAAGGTAAATCCAAGACCGTCCTCCTCCGGGCTCTTGGTAACCTTCGGCCAGGCGGTGGATTCCTCGGCAATGATGATGGCGCCGTCCTTCCGGCCGCGGATCACGCTGTTTAAATGTTTGAAAAACTCGATGGCTTCGAGGTTTTTGTTGTCGCCATATTTATTTGGTACCCACTGTCCGTCCTGGCGTCCATAGTCTAAGTAAAGCATGGAAGCGACGGCGTCCACGCGCAGACCGTCGATGTGGTATTCATCGAGCCAGTAGAGCGCGTTGGCGATCAGAAAATTGGATACCTCGTTTTTGGCATAATCAAAGACCTTGGTACCCCAGTCCGGGTGCTCGCCTTTGCGCGGGTCGGCGTACTCATAGAGCGCCTGTCCGTCGAAATCGGCAAGTCCATGTGCATCCTTCGGAAAATGCGCCGGAACCCAGTCTAGGATGACACCGATGCCTTTTTTATGTAAGTAATTGACGAAATACATAAATTCCGTCGGGGTTCCGTAGCGGGAGGTCGGGGCAAAATAGCCGGTTACCTGATATCCCCAGGAGCCGTCATACGGATGTTCGGCGATTCCCATGAGCTCTACATGGGTGTAGCCCATTTCCAGGACATAGTCAGCCAGCTCATGCGCGGCTTCCATGTAAGTGTAATAACCGTCCTTTTCCGGGCGGTTTTTCTTTTTCCAGGATCCTAAGTGAACCTCGTAGATAGAGATTGGCGCCTTGACCGGATCGGTGCCCGCGCGCGATTCCATCCATTTGGAATCGTTCCATTTGAAGCCGCGGATATCGGCGGTCACGGAAGCGGTTCCTGGACGGTATTCTGCCGAAAATGCATATGGATCTGCCTTAAATAAAATCGTTCCCGTGTGCGTGGTGATGGCGAATTTGTAGAGCTGTCCCACGCCAAGTCCCGGTACGAAGAGCTCGTAAATGCCGCTGTCTGCGACCGGCTTCATCGGGGTTGCATCCGGATTCCAGGCGTTGAAGTCGCCGACCAGGCTGACGGCGGCTGCGTGCGGCGCCCAGACCGCGAAATAGTAGCCGTCCTGTCCGCGATATGTATAAGGGTGTGCGCCCAGCTTGTGGTAGAGCTGGTAGTGGCGGCCTTCTCCGAAGAGATACCGGTCAAGCTCGCCGATCACGCCGAGTCCTTCTGTCTTTGGTTTTTTCGATGTGGTTCGTTTAGTAGTGGAAGCTGCTTTTTTCATAAGGTTACCCCTCCGTGATTCCGAGAATAACAGCGCTGTTACCCTCTAATTCTATCTGAATTTTGTTTGTATTCTTATCGATCAAAAACGATTTTCCGGTAATCAGATCCGTAGCTTGTTCCGCTGTCGTGTGGAATGGAAGCGGAACTTGTAAATAAGCGGCGTTGTCATCGTTGTTGGCAGCGGTAAGGATCGCCTGGTGGTCACCGTGTCTGGCAAATGCGTACTGCCGGTTTGTCAGCAGAAGTTCCTGATAACGCCCACCGTGAAGCGCCGGTTCGGCGGCGTGGATGGCGGCGAGTTTCTGGATCAGAAGTGTAAGCGGTGTCACGGTGCCTGCGCTGGTATCTGTGTTTGAGTCTGTGGTGCTTGAAGTGGTCTGGCAGCAGGTGTTTGCGCCTGCGTGTATGTTTGTGCCTGTGGCGCTCGAAAAGCTCTGGCAGTTGCCATTTGTGCGGATGCCTGTGTTTTGTCCGTCGCTGGTCTGCATTTCTTCTGCAAGCGGTCTCGGCGGCAGGATTCTCGGACGGAGTTCCGTATCAGAGTTGTGTCCGCGGCGTCCCTGAATGCCCCATTCACTTCCATAATAGATGGATGGAATGCCCGGAAGAGTGAACAGCAGCGTGTAAAGCGGCGCAAGATGTGCCGGATTTAACAGTTTGCTTGCGATCCGGTCTTCGTCGTGGTTGTCCACAAAGGTGTAGAGATCCCGCCCCACTGCTTCGAGGCGGCGGACATTGTGTGCCAGTTCGAAATAATTGTGGTCGTTGTGCGCGGAATAGATACTTTTGTGCATCTCGTAATTGGTGACGGAATGAAGCATCTGCGGATTGACCCAGCGGGCGTATTCGCCGTGGATGACTTCGCCCATCAGCCAGAATTCCGGCTTGATTTCATTTGCCAGCCGGCGCAGTTCCTGCATAAATTCAAAGGAAAGATCGCCCGCGCAGTCGAGGCGGATACCGTCGATGTCAAATTCCTGCACCCAGAAACGGACAGTGTCAAGCAGATAGTTCCGCACTTCCGGGTTTCCGTGGTTTAAGCAGGGAAGCTCCCAGATGCCGTGCCAGGATTCGTAGCCGAAGGAATCGCCGAGCGGGCTGCCCCAGCCGAAATTGACGTTCCTGTACCATCCGGCGTAAGGGGACTGGTCACGGTGCGCCTGCAGGTCGCGGAAGGCGAAAAACTCGCGACCGGTGTGGTTGAATACGCCGTCCACGACGACGCGGATGCCATGCTCATGGCAGCAGTCCACGAAAGATCGGAACGAGACGTTGGTTCCCAGCCGCCGGTCGATGAGCCGGAAATCACGGGTATCATAGCCGTGCGTGGATGATTCAAACAGCGGTCCGATGTAAATCGCGGAAATATGCAGGCTCTTTAAATAGGGAATCCACTGTATCAGTTCGTCCATGCGGGAATCGGCGGAAACGTCCCTGTTTGTGCCATCTGCGGTCCCATTGGAGACGGGATAGGGATTGGCAAACGGTGCTCCGGTCATTCCCAGAGGATACATATGGTAAAAGATAGCTTTGTCGTACCAGGCTGTCATGAGAAAGGTCCTCCTTGTGTCGGTTAAATGGTATTTTCCTGTTGTTTAATATGTCGTAAAAGGAACTGATACCGGAGGTGTGCGGCTTTCAGTTCGTAGATATAGCAGTCAATCAGAGTCGGATCGACGACCTCTTCAAAATGGTTGAAAACGGTGTTGATCGTGCTCATGGTCTGTCGCAGTTCTGTCAGCAACTCCGGGTCAGGGTGGGCGGAAAAAATGTCCGTGCTGGTGATACCGGAGCAGTGGGTGCGGTTGTGCTTCATGGTTTGATGCTCTCTTTCTGAATCCTATAAATTGGTACAACGATCAGTATATTCAGAAAATGGAAAGATATGCATCCTGGTTCAGGCGTCCATGGAAAGCACGGATTCCAGCAGATGTCCGAGCTGCATCAGTTTCCGGGTGCTGTCTTCGATTGAGAGATAATAGTAATTGCAGGTTCCCTCCCGGTGGACATCGATCAGCCCGGCTGTCTTTAAGATCTTCAAATGGTGGGAAACTGCCGGGCGCGACAGACTGGTCCGTTCGGTGATCTCCCGGACGTTTAAGCCATGCGGACGGGACTGGGCGGGCAGGCTGATTTGATGGTCATTGTTCTTATCAGGCTGATTTTTGTTCACATCGTTGTTTTTTGTGCGCCCCGTGAGGGCTTCGTCCGTCAGCGCTTCGATGATCGTCAGCCGTATTTCATCGCCCAGTGCGATAAAAAGAGGCATACAGGTATGAAAATGCTGTTTAAGTTCTGTTCCTTTTTTCATCGCGGCTCCTCCTTCTATAATGGTTTAAAAATTTAAACTAATAGTATTTTACCATTTTTTGTTTCGTCAGTCAATGGAAAGGAAATTGATGGAACTGTCTCTTATACACATCTCCGAGCCCACGAGACGCGTAGTAATCTC